>Ga0214542_1003522_pt1 | contig 31856 bp, 10 predicted proteins | sample CNSS1metaG_FD_160096 | JGI IMG/M metagenome (GOLD analysis project Ga0214542, IMG submission 160096) | Root nodule microbial communities from cowpea collected in UCLA plant growth center, Los Angeles, California, USA - CNSS1 | ecosystem: Host-associated > Plants > Roots > Nodule | place: USA...
AGAAAACGGTTACAGAAAAAATAATTATAAAATAATTAATTTTTAAAATAGTAATTAAGGGTAAAATTGGAAAATAAAAAGTGGACACAAAAAGAGGAATCCCCTTTATATATTGTTATAGATATATAAATATAAAATATTGTATATATCTATTGTTAAGAAGTATTCTTTAAATGTAACTCAGCCTTAAAAAAATGACATGTAAGGTAAAGTTTGCATCAACTTATATTATATAAATTAACCTTTTTCTAGTCGATATGAGACTTTCAACACATCCCCTAATGTTGAGGCATACACATCTCAAACGTGAGACCAAACATTAATGAATAGTCCTATAACAAACACAACAACAACTCCAATAAGTGACAAATTTCACTAGAATAGGCCCTATAACTCAATTTTAAAAAACCAGCTTTTTAAGTCAGGTTTGCACTCACTTTTATATTGAAAATTGATATTATTTGTAGTCGACGTGAGACTTCTAACAAATATGTAAAAAATTGTTTAGAAATATTTTTAAATGCACATGAGTTTCTTCTTTTACGTATGAGTAGAAATGACAAAAAGTCGAGTCGACTACAAATAATGCCTAACTATTACTAGCTTTATTTAGAAAAACCGGTCCTATTACTCATCAAATATTTGTGAAAAAAATATTTACACAATTTTTTACACCCGTAAGTATCCATGAGTATTTTCAGATATTTTTATATTTTATTTTTTAAAATTTTAAATAAATATGTTTAAAGACAAATCTTTAAAATATAAACTCAGATGAAAAAGAATTGTTAAGTTCAATTTAAAATATCAATGCTAATAATTTTTTTTTTGAAGAGTAGGAATGATCATGGATTAGATTTTTAATGATCTAAATCACATCCATTTTATATCCAAATAATTTGATCAAATTTTCGATACAAATCCACTTTTTTCAGAAGAAATAGTTTGGATTTTTTTTTTAAATCCAGATCTAAATATTTAGATCAAGTTCAAAAGTCAATAATCCATTTTTTATAAAACAAATTTAAATTGATTTTTTTAAAACTTGTGTCATTAAGGACGACACGATCTAATTTAGCAGAATTTGGTTAGGGCCAACTTGGTCGAATTCGGCTGAATTTTACCTAGGGTCGACTCGGCCAAATTCAAACGAATTTTTGTCGAGGCCGACTCGACCGAATATGTCTGAATTTCGATGAAGCATGACTTGGTAAATTTTGGCCGCATAATACCAAATTTTGGTCAGGGGCGACATGGCCGAATATGCCCAAATTTGGATCAGGACTGACTCAGCAAAATTTCGGTTGATATCAACTTGACTAGATTCGGTTGGGGTCAACTTAGCCTAAACGGCCAAATTTCAACCAGAGTCGACTTGGCCGAATATGGCCAAATTTTGGTCAAGGTCTACTCGACCAAATTTCAATTGGGGTTGACTCGATTGAATTGGTCGGTTGCAGCCGACTCAGTCATATACAGTCAAATTTTGTCCAAGGCAGTCTCAACTAAATTCTGCCGAATACAATCAAATTTTGTACAAGGCCGACTCCGCCAAATATGATCAAATTTGGGCTAATTCATCTCGACCTTCAGCCTAGCTCAACTAAAATCTAGATTGAAAACTTGGATTGGATTTTTTTTTTAATTATCCATATTTGAAAATTTGAATTTTGAGAACGAATATCCAATCCATAGAATATATAAAATGTAGATCATATTGAAGTCCATATCTAATAAAATGAATTTTAAATGGATTGAATTTTTAATAAAATTGATCTTGAATTGATTGAATCAGAGCAAACGTGGATTGAATCAAGAAAATTGAATTTTTTTTCCACTACTAAAAGAGAAAAATTTAAATGAGTTGTGCCATATTTTTAAATTTTAAAAAATATATATTTCACATAAATACTTCAATACCATATGTCTAAATAAATAAAAAATATAAATATATGAAGTCAAATTTTAAATGATAATTTCATAATTAGTATCTTTTTCACTAATATTTTTTGTATCATTTTAATTAAAAAACTTAAATAAAATTCATTATAATTATTAGTGGATAATATGTATTTGTTGGATACCATAATATTTTTACTGGAGTCCAAATTTTTTACTAAATTTTTTGGTGTTGTCTTATGTTAGATATTAAAAATACACTGATGTTGATACTTTAAATTCTTTTTAATATATATTTTAAATCATGGGTGTCCATACTGTATTTTGAAAACATAACAAATAATTATCACATAAAAACTAATAAGACACTAAAACAAAAATTACTTTAGATAACGGCATAAAATTATGATATAAATTATAAAAATCGTGATTTAAAGATTAGACCACAATTTTTTAGGCATGATATAGGTGAGTGTAGCTATAGATAATAGACAACGGTTTTTAGTATGACAATATTTTTAAAACCGTTGCTTAAAATTCTCACAATAGACAACAATTTTACATGTTGATTTTATACCTTACTTATGTATTTAGACCACATTTTTATTAGTTTTGTCCACATAGTTTAAAGCAACAATTATATAATCATAGACTTTCATGATATTTATACATCATTTATAAAAATGTTGTTTATTATATGTTTAGGCTACATTTATTTAGCCGTTATCTATTTTAGTGTGTTTTAAACTATAAATTGTTGTAGTGAGATAATCCAAATTTATCCTCACATGTCCCGTCAAGATAATTAAGTACTCCTATCCATAATACGCAAGTTTGATATTCACTAAATATATTGATTTAGTATTCTTTACATTTTGACCATATATATCATGGGTACAAATTTGTCATCCCAACTCATAAGTCTTTTAAAGATTCTAGAGATTGAATATTAATTAACTTATGGAAGAGATTATTACATTATTTTCTTTCAAAGAGAAAAGAGAAGAATGAGAAAGGTAAAAAATAATATAAAATATGAATCGTCATATATTTTTTTTTGTTTGAACTTCGAATGTAACTTTGACTCCTTAAAAAAAAAATCTATTTTATATGTGTTTGACTCATATTTTATCCACACTTGGAGGGAAGTGTAAAGATCCATCATTTTCTACTCTAAAGTCAACCTAAATTTAGAGTTTTACTTCCGAAAACAAATCTACTTACAAGTAAGCTCACTAAACCATTTAACATATTGTACAAAGAATCAAGCGTGTAGTGTATACACATACATAAATGTATCCGAGTTTAATTTGATAGAAGAAAAATGTGGTTCACCATGTGATGAATTTCTTTAGGTAGGGACCAACGTGTCCCATGATCCAATCGTGTTTTTGTGACAAAAAAATGCAAGTCTTGAAGAAACAAAATTTCATTATTAAGGAAAAGAAACAGTGAAACTTAAGACATAGCGAAAGCTAGCTGGGTCCACCACAAAGAGTCGTCACCTCCATCCCAATCTCTGAACTTTGATCAGTAGAATCTAATAATATTATCTTGCTTTTCAAAAAGACATTAACGATTCCAACAAAATTGACACCATTATATGAGAAGCGTTCTCTTTTTTCATGGGAATGAGAATTCTCAGCTGCTGAAGTTGAATCACCACACCAATCTGGTTGCACGAATAACACTGATATGGAGAACAACCCTAGTCCACCCCGAGTTGATAGAAAATTCATTGAGAGGAACAGAAGAAATCAAATGAAGACTCTCTTCCACAAACTCAACTCACTTGTGCCTCATCAAAAAAGATCAAAGGTTTTTTCCCCCTCTTTCATTCCACTCCTTCTCTTAGTTGTTCTTACATACATTTTATTCAACCACAGTGCTAGTTTCACAAGTCCTATCTTTGTACATTTAAAAAACTCTATTATCAATCGTTTTCTATTTCCATAGATATTACTCTTTTTTTCTGAATCTGTTGTAGGCGGTTTCACTGCCGGATCAGCTAGAAGAAGCGACAAACTACATAAAGAAATTACAGATGAATATGGAGAAAATGGAGAAGAAGAAGAACATGCTACTAGGAATAGAAAGGCCAAGTGTGAGAATGAATGGAGGAGGAGAGAAAGTAGGGTTTAAATCTCCACGGATTGAGATCCAACAAATGGGTTCAGCCTTAGTGGTTGTTCTAATAACTGGTTTGGATTCTCAGTTCATGTTCAGTGAAACCATTCGTGTTCTTCATGAAGAAGGAGTAGATATTGTTAACGCTAGTTATAATGTTATCGAAGATGCAGTTTTCCATTCAATACACTGCCAGGTGAGCTAAATTTTCATCTTTACTTTCCATATATGAAACTGGGGAGATTGTTATGAATTGCTATATTCTCAAACCATAAATCATATCTGATATATAAAATAATAATGATGAAGACATGTAATAATTTTTCCAATAACTGAGTCTGAATGCATTGTTCAGGACCAGAAATCTGCGAACGGAGCTGCTAGGATATCTGAGAGGCTAAAGAACTTCATCTATGAGTCTAGCTACTGTGCTTTCTAAACGAGAATTTTCAGTTTTCCTTCTATTTCATTTTTATATAAATTTAATTTTTATCCTTTTTCGTTGTTTTTATTTATTAATGTTTTATGTGTTTTATTTTTCTGTCTGTCTTTTTGCTCCATCTGTTCAACCCAAAGATGGAAGGCAGCTTTAGCTTTTACCAAGTTTTAAGATGCGTAAATTTGGTATGCCAGCTGTAATTTGAATTAAGATTAAAAAAAAAATCTAAGTAGTTCTGAAAGAATGTCTTCGTGATGAACCATTGATTGAATTTTTTTCTTAAGTTATGAACAAACTAATGTATTTATAATATATATATATATATATTCATGTCGAAAATAAAAGAAATGTATTTTTATATAAAATATTCACAAAAGAAATATAATAACTAAATGATCATTTAGATCAAAAAATTAATAAAAAATACTATGTAGATATTTAGTCTACATATAAGTATGATGGAGGATGCAAAATAGAATTGCATTGTACCAGCTAGACAGTAAGCAAATGCATATGGTCTGATTCTGTCTCCTTGTTTCACGGAACGGAAAGTAGTCTTATTTTAGTGTTCTGTCAGGCAGACCTTGTGAACCAAATATAGAATTGAAGATTACTGTGAACTTATTCTAAGGAAGGAAAATCAAATAATACTTTTATCAGATTTTATTAAATTATTTTTTTATATTATTAATATTTTCTTAAATAAAACTAATTTTTATTTAAAAAACTAATTTTATTTTCTTTGTGTCCTTATTTCGTTATTCTAATTTTAGCCTTAATTGTTATTTGAAAAACTAATTATCTTATAAATAATTTATTTTTAACCATTAGTCTAACAACATTTTTTGTCTTCAACAGTTGTTTTAAAAAGGGTTAAATATGTTTTTGGTCTTTCAAGTTTCAGTAAATTTTGGAATTAGTCCCTCATCAAAACTTTATACCAATTTAATCCTTCATCTTTCAAAATGCGTGAATTTAGTCCTTTTAACCAAATTTTGTTAAGTTTATCTGACGTTTCAAGCACATTTCATGATAGTATTTAAGTTAAAATTGAAGCAAAAATGTGTCAAACAGTGTAAATAATTTAAATACTATCATAAAATACACTTGAAACATCAGATAAACTTAACAAAATTTGGTTAAAAGAACTAAATTCACGCATTTTGAAAGATGAAGGACTAAATTGGTCAAAAATTTTGATGAGGGACTAATTCCAAATTTCGCTGAAACTTGAGGGACCAAAAACATATTTAACCCTTTTAAAAATTTCTCTAACGTACATATTTTATTTTTTTAATTTAACATTTAACAACTATTTTTAAAATTCATTATATATTTTTTATTGAACGAAATTGAACCGAACCAAATCAAATCAAATTGAACCGAACCAAACCGAATCGAATCAGACCTAACCGAACCACACTAAACCGAACTGAACCGCACTAAACCAAACCGAATCGCACTGAACCGAACCGAATCGCACTGAACTAAACTGAACCTAACAACACTAAACCGAACTGAACCGCAATGAACCGAAGCAGATCGAACCGAACTGAATTGAATTGAATTGAACATAAATACTCTTTATTTTTGCTGAATATTAAAACCCCTTCAAAAAAAAAGAGGAGAAAATTGAAGGAAAAATTTTACACTTTCATAATTAATTAATATAAAGCAAAAGGATAGTCGATTTGTAATGTGCGTACAAAATTTCACACCGAAGATTTTTTTTCAGCACCAACATCACAATCGTGAGATCCCTCTTAGATAATTGAAACATAATATTTTTCCCCAAATTAAATATAGCAATTGTATAAATAGTAACATAAACAAACTGTATACTTTCATTAAAAACAACATTCAAAGGACAAGTTTAAAAATGTTTGTATTCACCTTTCACGAAAATAACTATTTTGTCAAAGTGGAGAACATAGAGTTTTGAAATTGGTAAAAGCCTAAATATTTAAGAAAAATATTATAAGACGATGAAAAAAATTATTTTTTTTCTTTCATATTTAATTTTTATTATAAATAGTTTAGTTTTTTTTTGTTACTTTAATATAATACAGATAATCATTGTTAAGTTTAGTTAGACTAATTTTTTTCATTAATAACAATATATAAAGAGGATACCCTCTTTTGTTTGATCCAAATTAGTTATCTATAACAATATATAAAGATAATACCTTCTTTTGTGTCAATATTTCGTTATTTCAATTTTACCCTTAATTTTTATTTAAAAAACTAATTATTTTATAAATAGTTTACTTTTAACCATTAGCCTAAAAACTTTTTTTGTCTTCAACAATTGTTTTAAAAACTTCTCTTGGGTACATATTTTATTTTTCTAATTTTACATTTAACAACTATTGTTAAAATTCATTATATATTCTTTATTGAACGAAATTGAACCAAACCAAACCAAATTGAACTTAACTGAACCGAATCGAATAAGACCGAACCGAACCGCACTGAACCATACCAAACCGGACCAGACCGAATCAAACCGAACCACACTAAATCGAACCAAACCGCACTAAATCGAACCGAACCGGACTAGACTGATTTGAACCAGACCAGACCGAACCAAACTGCACTAAACTGAACCGAACTAAACCGTACTAAACCGAACCGCATTGAACCAAATCGGATGAACCGAACCGAACTAAACTAAATTGAATTGAACTAAATTGAACATAAATACTATTTACTTTTGCTGAATTTTAAAACCCCTTCAAAAAAAGAGGAGAAAATATAAGGAAAAATTTTACACTTTCATAATTAATTAATATATAGCAAAAAGAGAGTTGCTGTGTAATGTGCGTAAAAAATGTCACACCGAAAAGTTTTTTCAACACCAACACCACAATCGTGAGATCCCTCTTAGACGATTAAAACATAATGTTTTCCCCCAAATTAAATATAGCAATTGTATAAATAACAACATAAACAAACTGTATACTTTCAATAAAAAAAACATTCAAATGACAAGCTTAAACATGTTTGTATTCACTTTTCACGAAATAACTACTTTGTCAAAGTGGAGAACATAGACTTCCAATATTTGTAAAAGCCTAAATATTTAAGAAATATATTACAAGACGATGAAAAAAAATTAATTTTTTTTCTTTCATATTTATTTTTTAATATAAATAGTTTAGTTTTTTTTGTTACTTTAATATAATACAGATAATCAAATTAAGTTTGTTAGACTAATTTTTTTATTCAATAATAATAATCTATAACTATATATAAAGGAGATCCCCTCTTTTGTGTCCACATTTCATAATTCCAACTTTACCCTTTATAATTTAATTATTTATTAAATTTTTAAAAATTAACGGTTAATTTTATAAGTTTTTATAAAACTATTTACTTATCTCCTTCTCTTTTTTTCTCCTACTATTCATCAACAATTATTTTTCTCATATTTTCTCCATACATTTCACTTTAATTTTTATAAATATACTTTTATTTTGTTCATTAACTTAATGACATTATAATATCATCTATAACTATATATAAAGGGGATTTCCTCTTTTGTGTCAACATTTCATAATTCCAACTTTACCCTTTACAATTTAATTATTTATTAAATTTTTAAGAATTAACAGTTAATTTTACAAGTTTTTATAAAACTATTTACTTATCTTCTTTTTCTTTTTTCTCCTACTATTCATCAACAATTATTTTTCTCATATTTTCTCCATACATTTCACTTTAATTTTTATAAATATACTTTTATTTTGTCCATTAATTTAATAACATTACAATATCATCAATTATAAATATAATTCAAAAAATGCGTACACACATGTTTACGCTAGTAATATATAAAGACGATACTCTCTTTTGTGTCCATATTTCGTTATTCCAATTTTATCCTTGATTGTTATTTTAAAAACTAATTATTTTATAAATAGTTTACTTTTAACCATTAGCCTAAAAACTTCTTTTGTCTTCAACATTTGTTTTAAAAACTTCTTTTATGTACATATTTTATTTTTCTAATTTTACATTTAACAACTATTTTAAAAATTCATTATATATTCTTTATTGAACAAAATTGAACTGAACCAAATCAAATTGAATTGAACCGAACCGAATCAGACAGAACCGAACCTCACTGAACCAAATTGAATCGAACCATATCGAATTGGACCAGACCGAACTGAACCGAACCGCACTAAACCGAACCGAACCAAACCAGACCGAATCGAACCAGACTGGACCGAACTGAACCGCACTAAACCGAACTGAACCGAACCGAACCACAATGAACCAAACTTGACTGAAACTAAACGAACTGAACCAAATTGAACTGAACTGAATTGAACATAAATACTCTTTACGTTTACTTAATTTAAATCCCCTTAAAAAAAAAGAAAATTTAAGAAAAAATTTTACACTTTCATAATTAATTAATATAAAGCAAAGTGAGAGTTGTTTTGTAATGTGCGTAAAAAATGTCACACCCAAAAGTTTTTTCAGCACCAACACCACAATCATGAGGTCCCTCTTAAACAAATAAACAATTAAAACATAATGTTTTTCCCCAAATTAAATATATCAAGTGTATAAATAGAAACATAGACATACTGTATACTTTCAATATAAACAAAATTCAAAGAATAAGCTTAAAAATGTTTGTATTCACCTCTCGCAAAAATAACTATTTTGTGAAAGTGGAGAACATAGAGTTCTGAAATTGGTAAAAGCCTAAATATTTAAGAAAAATATTATAAGACGATGAATAAAAATATTATTTTTTCTTTTATATTTAATTTTTATTATAAATAATTTAGTTTTTTTTGTTACTTTATTATAATACAGATAATCATAGTTAAGTTTAGTTAAACTAGTTTTTTTCATTTATAACAATATATAAAGAGGATATCCTCTTTTGTGTCCATATTTCGTTATTCTAATTTTACCCTTAATTATTATTTTAAAAATTAATTATTTTATAAATAGTTTACTTTCAACGGTTAGCCTAAAAACCTCTTTTGTCTTCAACAATGTTTTAAAAACTTCTCATATGTACATATTTTACCTTTTTAATTTTACATTTAACAACTATTTTAAAAATTCATTATATATTCTTTATTGAATTGAACTGAACCGAACCGAATCGAATTGAACTGAACCGAACCAAATTGAACTGAACCGAACTTAACCGGACCGAATCAAACCGGACTGGATCGAACCGAACCGAACCACATTGAACCGAACTTAACCACACTAAACTGAACTAAACCGAACCAGACCAAACCGAACTGAATAAAATTGAACTTAACTTAACCGAACTGAACCGATTCGAACGAAACTGAAATACTCTTTGGTTTTGCTAAATTTTAAAACACCTTAAAAAAAGGAGAAGGAAATTTAAGGGAAAATTTCACACTTTCATAATTAATTAATATAGAGCAAAGAAGAGTCGCTTTTGTAACGTGCGTAAAATATGTCACACCCAAAAGTTTTTTGAACACCAACACCACAATCGTGAAGTCTCTCTTAAACAATTGAAACATAATGTTTTTCCTCAAATTAGATATAGCAAGTGTATAAACAAACATAAACAAATTGTATACTTTCAATAAAAAAACATTCAAAGGACAAGCTTATATTGGTTTGTATTCACCTTCCATACAAATAACTATTTCGTCAAAATGAAGAACATAGAGTTCCGAAATTGGTTAAAGTTTAAATATTTAAGAAAAAATATTATAAGATGATGAAAAAAAAAGTTGAAATGGGAGTAGTGAAACAACGAGTATAAAAAAATGGGAAAAATGCAAAAAGACAAATAAGAGAATGATAAAATGTTAGTTAGAGTTAAGGTTCAAACAAAAACATATCAGTTGGGTGGGGTGTGAGGTGTTAGAATTGGAGTGAATGTGGTAATGTGGGATGACGAGAGCAAAGCGGCATGACCTTATATAGTAGTGAGGGGGATGAGAAGCTCATGATCATTGTCTCAATGGTGATGATTTAATTAAAAAATGGGGTATGCGCAGTGTTTAAGATAAGAGACCTTTGAATAAAAATAAGAAAATAAAATACATTATTCAATTAATGAGCAATTAACCGATAAAAGTTCGATTTTTTAAAAATAAACGATAAAACAATATTATTTAATTTTTATTACTTTTTTACTTTAATATTTAATTTTTATTGTAAATAGTTTAATTTTTTTTCACTTTAATATTTAATTTTTATTGTAAATAGTTTAGTTTTTTTTTACTTTAATATTTTTTTTATTTCACATATTTCCATGGTTCAAATTGATGTTGATTTAAAAGTATGAAAAAAAAATATTCAAACACATGCATCAATTTTATTTTATTAAATTATAATTTTTGTAAATTAAAGTATGATTTGTGCCGTATATATTTAAGTCTGTCAAGAAAATAATTTATATACATTGAAAAAAAAAATCTAAATGTTACATTATTTTAAGGAAATATTGTGTATATAGAGAAATGTAATTAGTTTTGACCGACTTTTGTGTTCCATCTAATAGATAAAGATGGTTCTCTCTTTTGTGTTCACTTTTTATTTTCTAATTTTATCCTTAATTATTATTTTAAAAATTAATTATTTTATAATTAGTTTATCTTTAACTGTAATCCATTATATTTTGACCGTTATTCGAAAAAACTTTTTTTAACAATTATTCTATTTAATAACTATTTTGAAATTTATTATATATATTTTAAAATTAAATATTATTAATCTTAACTTAAATTCAAATAAAAATTTAAAATTATGAACACACATGCAACAACACCTGTGGTGTTTTCACTAATTAAAAAAATAAAGACAATTCAATTACATATAATTTAATTGTACGTAATCCATTTTAAAGTATTTTTTTTTTAAGTTTGTATCTTTCGCCTTAAAACACCTTGTCCACTTAGGTGATGGTTATGGAAGAGGGAAATTACAAAAATATTCATATCAACATATATTATTCATCAATAAAACTTGATATAGATAATAAATAAATACTTAAAATGGATGCTCACAAATATGATCGATAACTAATAATTTTTATAATTAAGTCAAATACAGATATTATATTACCTGTAATATTCATTAACAATAAAAAATTAAGATATTGTGTGTATATTGAAAAGTTAATTTCAAAAAATTTATTTATTTCATACATTTAAGAGATCATGTTCTGCAAATTTCATATTCCATTCAAAATATATTATTATAAAAACTTGTGGAAAACATGTTTAGGAAAATTTCCAAAATACATAGTTCAAAAGTCATTTTAATGGAAAACAAAATTGTTATTCCAAAGATTTGAGGAGGTGGGAGAGGAAACTGGGGGATCCAGGAAGCAAAAGCCGAAAATCCAAGGGTGATTAGTTTCTAGCCCAGCCCACACATACTATAAGTAAATAAAACAATTGGTAAGGGTAAACACGTAACACAAACATTGTATAAAATCTGCTTTCGGAACTAGGGTTCCTCACTAGTCTTCTGCTCTCAGAGCACACCAATCTGTTCCTCAGATTCAACACTTTGCATTGAGCCAATGGGAAAAGCCTTTGACGTGGGAGCGGTTCCGTTCAACTCCGACGGGTGGGGACCACCGGAAACAGCGGCCGCCGGCGGTTCCAGCAACCTTCCTCTCAATGTCCCCTTTGCTCCCTTCTCCCGCTCGGACAAATTGGGCCGCATCGCCGACTGGACCCGCAATTTTAACAACCCGACCCGCTCCAAGAACCCCGCCGATTCCGTCTTCGACTTCACCAACGATGACTCCTTCCCGGCCTCCACTGATGACGACGCCTCGTTCCGTCTCGTCGACGGCAAGCCTCCACCGCGCCCCAAATTCGGCCCTAAGTGGCGTTTCCAGCAGCAGCGTCAGCTTCCGCAGCGCCGTGACGAGGAGGTCGAAGCCCGAAAACGCGAACAGGAGAAGGAACGCGCTCGTCGCGATAGGCTATACCACATGAACCGCTCAAACCCTAATGCGCCGCGCCGTGAAGCCGCTGTTTTCAAATCCTCTGTGGATATCCAACCGGAATGGAACATGCACGACCAGATCCCCTTCTCCACGTTCTCTAAACTCTCCTTCACCGTTCCCGAGCCTGAAGACCTTCTCCTCTGCGGTGCTCTCGAATACTACGATCGTTCCTACGATCGCATCACACCCAAAAACGAACGCCGCCTTGAACGTTTCAAGAATCGGAACTTCTTCAAGGTCACCACTACTGACGACCCTGTTATTCGCAGACTCGCGAACGAGGACAAAGCCACTGTTTTTGCCACCGACACTATTCTCTCCACTCTCATGTGTGCCCCAAGGTCTGTTTATTCTTGGGATATTGTCGTTCAGCGTGTTGGGAACAAGCTTTTCTTTGACAAGCGCGATGGGTCGCAGCTTGATTTGCTTTCCGTTCACGAGACTTCTCAGGAGCCCCTGCCTGAGGCTAAGGATGATATTAACTCTGCTCATTCGTTGAGCGTTGAGGCTGCCTATATTAACCAGAATTTCTCGCAGCAGGTTCTGATCAGGGATGGGAACAAGGTTACTTTTGATGAGGCTAATCCTTTTGCTAATGAGGGTGAGGAGGTTGCTTCTGTCGCTTATAGGTATAGGAGGTGGAAGCTTGATGATGATATGTATCTTGTTGCGAGGTGTGAGGTGCACAGTGTGGTTGATGTGAATAAGCAGCGGTCGTTCCTTACTTTGAATGCTTTGAATGAGTTTGATCCTAAGTATTCGGGTGTGGATTGGAGGCAGAAGTTGGAGACTCAGAGGGGTGCCGTGTTGGCCACTGAGCTTAAAAACAATGCAAATAAGTTGGCTAAGTGGACTGCTCAGGCTCTTTTGGCTAGCGCGGATATGATGAAGTTGGGGTATGTGTCTAGGATTCATCCCCGTGATCATTTTAATCATGTGATTTTGGCTGTGGTAGGGTACAAGCCCAGGGACTTTGCAGCACAGATCAATTTGAATACTGCTAATATGTGGGGTATTGTGAAGTCTATAGTTGATTTGTGCATGAAATTGAACGAGGGAAAATATGTTCTTGTGAAGGACCCATCCAAGCCTCAAGTTAGGATTTATGAGGTTCCGGCCGATGCGTTTGAAAATGACTATGTGGAGGAGCCACTTCCGGAGGATGAACAAGTTCAGCCTCCTGCGGAGGGTACTGAGGGGGCAGAAGCTGCTACCACAAATGATGTTGAAGATAAGCCGATAGACGTTCAAGCTTGAGAGGTAATTGAATTTACTTCATACCCTATTTTTGGGAGTGGGCGGGGGATAAGAAGTTGCGTACTCTGTTCTCCGACTCTTCCATCATGTTCAGATTTGTGTTTTCTTGGTTAATTTCTTTTTACGAAGATATATGGGTTTTTTTGTAGTTGTTTTGATGTAATAGTTGTATGTTCCTTTATAATATTTGGAGTTGTGCATGTTGGTTTCAGTTCGTATCTTTTTATAATAGAGTTTTCTAGTCATTGCTATTCTTCCATATCATTATTTATTTGCACTATCAAGTTCGTAGATTATTGATGGTCGAAGTGTCTATTACCTGATTGGCTTGTGATGCTCCTGTTCCAAATAGTAATGTTCAAAGATATTATAGTCACACTCCTAGTATTAGTATCGGACAGCTGCGTTTAAGTGGGTTGAGTATCGGAAATACCTTTCTCATGTAAACAAGAAAATTTCATGAATTCCTAGTGATTAAAATTTTAAATCTTCCTTAGGTTCGGATCATTTGGGATTCTAGTGGTAGGATCTTTCTATGCACCTTTACTCGTTCGATTTAATCTCTTGAGGTGAGGATAACGGGTTCGGCAATCTGCTATACATTTATCACGTTGTCAAGACTGTCCCTTAAAACATCAGGCTGGCATTAGTAGTCAGTCATGTCTGTTACCTAGCTGCTTATGTTCCTAATTGAATATAAACTTAAAATGTGAAGATTTCTTGCAAATATTTTCATAAGCCTTGGTTTTGTCTTGCTGATATTTACTTTCTCATGATTTGCACCTCAGCCGTCCAAGTTCAATTAATTATTACTGAACGTCTCTGTGGCCATCTTAGTTAATGTTTGGATCACAGTCGTCAAATTTAAGTTTCAATCGTTTTCATTTTATAAGCCGAGTTTGCAAAACCATATTTGGTGTATAGACGGAAGTCGAAGTATCATATGTTACATTCTTATTTCGTTGTCATTTTTTATTAGGCTTTAGTAAATTAAATGGTTATATATTGATAATGAAATCTTGCAGTTTAAAATCGTTGGATGTTGCAGAACTCTTAATTTCAATCTTGTATTCTGTTAACATTATTTACTCATGGATGAGTGATTTTTGGGGTCGGTGCAGGTCAGATGTGTATCGGAGTTGATGGCCGTTCATTTGGGGGATCGCGCTCAGAATAGTTTTCTTTACACTTCCTTTGACGGCCAAAATTTTGCAATTAACTTCCTTTGAACCAAAACTTAGAATCTAAACTTTGAGGTTTTTTTATGCTACAACTGTTTTATTAATTAGACCTTAGCATTTCAAGTGGAATCACCAAATTCCAATCTTACAAAATTGTGATACACTCAATTGGGCTCTAAATTATTGTGGTTTACAAGTTTCCATGTTGGCAAGTTTAATGTGTTATCGTGCGGTCTATCTACTGTAAACGACCAAATTAGTATGAAAAAACATGCTTTTAATCTTGTAATTTGTTTGATACAATTATACGATCTTTTATGCCATATGAGACTCGAATAGGGAAATAAATTACAGAAATCTGCTTTATAAATTGCACAATAAACGGTGAAATACTTGTAAGCCAATCAAGAATTTGAGGAATAGATGTTTTTTGTCAATTCCCTCATGTTAGGTGGAATGTATAAATATAATTTCTAGCTTGTAAGAAAGATTCATTGCTTTTCAGTTTAGAAGGTTTTACTTTGTGTGCAAAGTGCAGTGTTCGAAAAAGAAAGTGTACTGAAAATAATCAAACTCGATATATTTGGAGTTACATTGAATTACTGCCAAACTACAACATCTTCTTGATAAATAGATTTTAATTGTAATATATACGCCTTTTTATCCAGTTCTTGAGAAGATATCGTAGGCATGCTGAATCGTTTTTAACTTATTTATTTAAACTATTTAAGCAAAATTTTCCTTACCAAATTTTATTTTTCTAAACATAAATATATCTCTTTACAGCAAGTAAGTATTCTTATTTATTCTCACATCCATTTTTTTATTAGGACCAAATATTGTATGTTTTTGTAAAATATTAAGGAAACAACACAATTTTATAGGAAACTTGAGACCTAAATAACGAAATTAAGGAGCAATGAATGAATTTGAGTAAAGTTTGTATTTTAAAAAAAAAAAATTAGAGGTCAAAATGGATGGATTTGAGTGAATTTTTTAAAGTTTATAATAGATTTAATAATCGAAATAAAATAAAAACAATTAATAAATTAAAATAAAAAATTATTTTTTGTCCTTACAGTTATATATGAGTTAAAGTGCATTTTAACTCCAGTGATAAGAGTTTAGTTCGAAAAAGTAAAAGTTAAAAAACTGCTTTCATTTATTTTTTTGTTTACTCATATTTAAGTCATTACACTTACCTGATATCGTTTAACTAGAGTCTTGTGAATTAATGATATTCTCGCGTTTTTTTTATTGCCAATAACTCTAATATTGGCCCAATTAGGTGCTCTTGGGCTTCCTCACAGGTGCAAACAATTAATAATCTCTAAATATTAATGTCTTTAATTTTCTTATAATAGTTTCAATATAATTAGGTTAATCGAAATTGAACATGAGATAATATGCTTTATACTAAAACCTTTTTATTATCAAATTAAATTTATGCAGAACTTTCTAACTTATGTAAATTTTATTTCCAATTTAGGTTACTACCATAAAATTGAAATAGAAATAGAAGTAGATTGAGAAGAATGTGTAAAAAGTAACTCAAATAACAAATTGGTATGTTAAAAAAAGCAAAGTTGAAGTACTTAAGAAAACTTATCGGGAAAACACACATGTGAATGGAATTTTACCTTTTTCCCTTGACTCAAGTGTGTATGTTATAATTATAGATTTCGTATCAATTCCCTTTGTTTTTATGGAAAAAGTAATATTATTATATGAAAAAGTGAACCTTGGAATAACGAATGCTAAGTTGTTAAAAAAAGTTTGGTCCATATCGAAACTCTAGGATCTTTTTGAACGGAGCTCTTCTATAAACTCTTTTACAATTCAGAAAGAGAAATAAAATTAGTTTTTTATAGTTAAAATTAAATTTAACTTACGTATTAATTAATGTATTTGAAAAATAATTATAGAAATTACTTTCTTACAAAATTAATGATATAAAAATTATTTAAATTTTAAAAAAAAGATAATTTTATTTCTAAAACAATTCTGAACAAGTGTTCCAAATCAGTACAAAATACAGATCTGGTAATGGTTAGATAAATGTATCATAAAGCTCAACGACAACAAAAATGATTGTCATACTGTTAAATATGGGATGCATTTGAATTACGAAAAAAAAAACTATTTTTTAATAAATTTGTCAATAATAACATATATATTTAAATAATATTTATATATCTTTACTTCGAATTGTTTTGAAATATTAAATGTTTTTTTTATAGTTTCTTATTTTTGTGGGGTGGGTATTTAGCATTCATTATTAGAAATATAGGTATTTTATATAAAAATATCTTTCCTCACTTTATGATTTTATATATTCTTTAGTTAAGTGATTCAATTTATATTTACATATTGTAGAGTTTCACAGCTTGTTATGGGTTGTCCTAGAAAAAAAAAACTGAATTAATTAAGGAAAATCTGTATTTATAAACTACACTTATATTAATAAAAAGAATATACTATCATGCAACTCTCTTTAACCAATGAGGTGAAAATGTGATATTATTATTATTATTATAAAGATGAAATGATATTTATTGTAGAAAATAATTTGGTCATAATTTTGTTACAAAAAAAGTTTTGGTGAAGTTAATTCTAGAAGTATTTTATGTTTTCTTTTGATCCTAATTACCTAGGAGTTGTTATAGATATTTAAATTAAAATGCATAGGTAAAAGGGTTATGGTGTTTGTTATTGTGAGAAAAGAAAGATGGGAGTGTTGAGATGAATAGGATGTGGCAAAGAGTACAAGGATGAATGAAGTGTGAGTCATTATGAAGATGATTTTTATTGGTTACTATTAGTCAATGCCAAATATTAAACTCCTTTTGACCCTTTTTTACTTTATGTGTCACTGCATTGGCCCCATCTTCAATCCTTTATCCTTTACCTCCTCAAATGCAACTCACACTATAAACGCGTGTCTTTACTTTCTCTACATTTTCTAACTTCTTATCAATGAATTTAGACACATTTATGTTTAGTCATATTCATAAAAGAAAAAAAGAATATTGTAGGATATTGTTAGGTTGAGTTTTATTAAAACTGTTATTGGCTAAAATGTTTTCCCTTGAATATATATATATATATATATATTTATTTATTTGAGATGCTTCATTTCCATTTAATGGTGTATTTTGAAGAAGAGCCGTACATATATCTGGTTTCTGAACTATTTGGAAGATTCTAAGGACAATATATGTATATATTTTTATTTGATTGTGCTTTATATTTTAAGGTAGATGCATATATGAGTAGTTCTTTATGCTAATATATGATGTTCCATAATCACTTGATAAATGTGTTTGAAATATACTATTTTATTATAAAAAAAATAAAACATGACTGAAAACAAATTATTTTACCTAGGCATTAATATGTCATTTTAATTTCTTATAACAAATTTAACTCAACAATTTTACCTACGCAAATTTAAAATTTATTTATAATAATATATATAAAAGATTTCCTCTTTTGTGTATTCATATTTTAAAATTTTAAATTTATCCTTTAAAATATAATTATTTATTAAACTTTTAAAAATTGACTATTATTTTTATAAATTTTTTATAAAATTGTCTATCTTTATTTTTTTTATTTATCAACCGTTATTCTCTCATCTTTTCTGATAATTTTATTTTATTTTTAATAAATATAATTTTATTTTATATATTAACTTAATAATATTACAATATTATCAGTTATTAATATAATATTACATATATTTAAAAAATGTATTCACACCTAAACCAGTAACGAAGGAGCCTATGTTTATGCTTTTATGTATTTAAAGTAGATTGATATGATGATTTTGAAAATCCTTTTCAGTTGTTTAAGAATTATATTTTTAATCAAATAAGCTTTAATCAAACTTAGACTCGACTTGCTATTTAAAAAAACTCACCTAATATAAGTGAGTTCACAGGTCTTTGTTGAATAGTCTGTTTACCCTAGCACGAAACGGTAACGTATAGCTAAAATTATATACAATTAATGATACTAAGAGTCAACACAACATTTCAAATATTTGTGAATCGAAATCAAAGATAAAATTTATTAGAAGTAAAATCAAACCTTTTCTGGACCAAAATTATATTTAAGTTTAAAATTTCAAAATACTGTTCAAATTAAGTTTTAATTAATTTACAATGTGATTTTAATGTATGAATAATTATTTCTTATTGTTTGAAGATAAAATAATATGAAGTCCAAAACAATATGTTTTAATTTAAGAATAATATTTTCTTTGCACTCATAATAGAATAGGCCGTTAACTTGGAAATTGGTGAAATAATTTAATGTTCAGCCTATTATAACTTCAAAACTGGTCTCCAATTTAAGTGGTCCCAAAATAAAAAATAAAAATAAAAATAAAAAACAGTAAAAAGAACATACATCCAAAGTCACTCAAGAATATTTTTTTTATTAAAATATTTTCAAATGTTATTTTCACTTTTTAAAAATATAAAAATCAAACATTTCTGACTTTATTTTCAAAAACCTTAATACTTTCAATGAATACTATTATGTATTACTTAACCTTAATCTAAAATATTATGATATATTTGAGTTTTATATGCATTTTAAATGATAAAAACGTATTAAATATATTCTTTTTAGTTTTAGTATTATCAGGTTATAACATCATATCAGTTATACGAATAAATCCTAAAAGGATGATTTCACCAGTTCAATTATTGGTTCGGTTTTCAAAGCATAACTATTTTATTTTATAATATCTTTATTCATTTCATTAGTCATGTTTTAAGAAACAATTTAGTTCAATAAATTATACGAAAATACGTATGGAGTTTGTTGAAATTATATACATTTGTCTGCCTTTTTTCTGCTACTAAGTAAACTTTTACAGTGTATTATACTAACATTCCTTATATATTATACTAATTCACTCATTGTTGAAAAAGATATTTTTAACTTTGTATTTCTATAAGGAAAAGTTGTACCATATCACGAAATTCTTAAAGTAATTTATCAAGTGTATTTTTAGTTATCTCTTGGAAAGATAAAAAAAAGTGTATTATTTATTTTTTAATTTCCATTTTCATGTTGGATTTTATAGTCACTAATGAGAAAAGAAACAATGTTAATTAAAAGCAATTCAAATAAAAGTATATTATTTCAAATATAATAATATAAAAATATGAAACTGATATTTTGAGATTCAAGAAACGTTTCTTTTAGGCACTAGCCAACAGTCATTGTTGTTGAAAAGAAAAGAAAAGAAAAATTGTCAATTCCTCGTTCTAAAATTTGTTATTTTGGGAAAATATTATTAAGATTTTGACTGGAAAAATTGGATTTTCTTGAATTCCAAAACCACAATTCTATTAACTAATTAGTCGTATCATAAAAAGAAAAAAAATTATTATAAATTTCTTTCCAGTAGCAAATCTAACTTGACTGTAATATTATATTTACTTTTCCTTGTTTCTCCGAATCAATCATTAAAATACAATTTGTAGCATAAGAAAATTTTTATATATTTTAAGTCTTTGGCCAGTTTGAAAATTTTGCATTATCTTCAGAAAAAATAATTCTCAACAATGAAAAATGTAACTCATTTAAAATTTATAAATTAAGTTAAAAAAATATATTAACATTTAAAATTTATTACAACCCGAAGAAACATTGGGCGGAGAGGATTCACGTCAGGGTTTGGTATGAAAAAGATAAGAAAAAAAAATTATATTTAATTTATTTGGTATCTTTTATTTATTTGATTCCATTAAAGGATAAAAATACTTATTCTATGATATCCGAGAAGAATACGAAGAAAAATGAGCGAGGACATATTTTTTTTCCTCCATTTATTTCCTTTCTTTTCACTGTCCTCTTTATACCAAACAATGAATGGTGTATTTTAACAATAAATATATAAAAATAAAAAGACAACTAATGATGCATGCTTCATAAATATTTTATTTACCAAAAACAGAGACACAGAGCGACAACAAGACTTGTTTAAATTTTATTAAATTGAATTAAAATACAAAGGCAGTTAATGCTCACAAGTTTTGTTTTAAAATTAAGTAAATTTAATTTGAACTTATCAAATATAGTTGATATATGCATAAAAAATAGTTTCCGTTACCCTTCCTCATTAAATTATGCAATAATCAGACAAATTAACGCTGACAAATTGTTTTAACGTAGATATATCATTAAACATAATTTAATATAAATGTGTAAATTGCCATAAAAGTCTTTCTACTATTTAATGTTCTTTTGTAGTCAAACGTAATAAAATACATTCATGTTTAATGAATTTCGATCAATTCAACATTATCATTTTAAAAAATACTTTTAAACTGAAGTTTGAACACCAGCTTCAATAAAACTATATGATTGAAGGAAAGAAGTTTAGGAAATAAATTTTTTGTTGAGTGCAGTTAAAAAAAAACAGTAAATGAATTTAATAATATTCTTAATGAATATGAAATAAAATACGTTTGTTTGGTGAATTGAAATTTAGAAGAAAAGGAAATTAGAAATAGGACATGATAATTTGCAATTGAATACACACATGCATTAATTATTGTGAAGGAAAAGAAAGAGTTTCCAATCTTGCATGTCACATATTTGTATTAAGTAGAGTACAAAGTGCAGACAATGTATTATGAGTAATCACTGTCAGTGCAGTGTAGCACACAAGAAGTAGATAGCGCGTAGGGACCGGAGTTCAAGAATCTAAGGTCTCTACGACACATTTCATTTTTTTTCTTAAACGAAATAAAACAAACTTAAAAAAAGTCTCGTCTAGTCTTCACTTTTGTCTACTCACTCATCTCTTTCTTTTTCGTCTTCCTTATTTTTTTTTTCTTCTCTCTCGTTGCAGCCATGGATTCCAATCATTCCATATCCCCGAGACAGCAAGAGAATCAGAAACCATGGCAGGGGCTGCAATCTCCGAAACCCGTGGCTAGATCCGAACCCGGGAGCCCGTACCCGACAACGTTCGTCCAAGCCGACACGTCGTCGTTCAAGCAAGTAGTCCAAATGCTGACAGGGTCCTCGGAGACAGCGAAACAAGCGTCCTCGAAACCCGCGGCGAACCCGACCCACAGCATCCCGCCCATGAAATCCGTTCCGAACAAGAAGCAACAGTTCAAGCTGTACGAGCGGAGGACGAACTCCCTGAAGAACAACCTCAACATCAACCCCCTCACCTCGTTTTTCTCGCCTCGCAAACCCGACATGCTCTCCCCCAGCATCCTCGACTTCCCCGCACTCGTCCTGAGCCCCGTAACGCCCCTCATACCCGACCCGTTCGACCGATCCAACGCGCCTCCTTCCCTGGACTCCGAAGCCGAAGATAAAGCCATCAAAGAGAAGGGTTTCTTCTTGCACCCCTCTCCCGCTTCTACCCCCAGAGACGCCGAACCCCGCTTGCTCCCTCTCTTCCCCACCACCTCTCCCAGAGCCTCAGCTCCTTCTCCTTCTTCTTCCACCGCCGCTTCTTGAATCGCTTCTCTTTGTTATTGCCCCGTTTCGGATTTTATGTAAGATTCTTATATAATTTCTGTTTTATTATTGCCATTCATGCCGGTTAGAGAGATCCGTTCAGAATTTGTAATGCTTATCGAGAGAAGGGAATAATCCTGCTTTAATTGTATGTATAAATTATGCCGTTTTCCCAATCTCCACTGTTTCTCCTTCGTTTGCAACAAGGTTGATTTATTTCCTCCAGGAAAAAAAAAGAAAGAAAAAGAGTTGAATTCAAGAATGTGAATTTTGGTTGACTTTAACGCGGTTATACTTTTATCCGTTGTAGTAATGAGCTACGGTTCTGGGATTTAATTCGTCTACTATCTAGCTTCTTCTCTTTTCCTTTTGCTGCATTTTTTGGCCAGAGTCAAATCCTTTAATTATTGTTGCCACAGTTAAACTTGAATGCTGGTTAAAGGTGAGTAAAACCGCAATTAATGAAATTAATTTTAAATTATTGATTTGAATTGAAATGCGGGTGAAGTTAATTTTAGCTACATTTAAAAGTGTTTGGATATGTGTGTATTTTATTAATTTTAGAGAGACCCACTTGCCTCTAACTTGATTGATTCGAGGTGGGACACTGTGGGTGAAGGAGAGATGCATTTATAATTAGAGGTGATATTCATAATTAGCAAAATTAATAATGCAGTGTGTAGTGAGTAGGGGGGTGTTGATGGAGATGGTAGGGAAGAAAGTAGAATGAGAAAAGGAGAGGTGTAGGTTTGAAAATGTAATTGCAAAGGCAGCTTTGGGATAGCTGTCAAAGAAAGCGTGGGAGAATGGGGAAGGAATCTTGACCCGTGTGATGTGTTTCTGAATGAGGGAAAGATCCCAATAGTTGTGAAGATAGCTTCTGTCGTAACCATCCATCTAGTGGTTTTCGCATACTGTGTGCTTCTGTGCCCCGAAACATCACATGCCATGACGTGGGTTTCAACTCTCAATAGAAAAAAAAAAAAAAAGATAAAAGATCCATGGTGTGGGAAGTGTTTTGAATTAGAAACGAAGCGAAGTACGGTGTGATGCGGCTTAGTAGTACTTAGACTGAGAAAACTGCGATGGTTATTGTATATTAATAAGAAGTCAAAGTTGGTTGAAGATAATTAGATGGAGTGAGCGGAGAAGTAGAGTTTGAGGCATTAATAATTTGTTTGGTGCGTGCAGTGTTGAAAGAAAGGGTTGGGACCCATTGGTTTGAACGTAGAAGCAATGATGCGAAGAGAGTGGGGGTTGAATATTTGAAATAAGGTTTTTGACCAGAATTGAAGTGAATGGGGACATGGGAAAGTGGGGGTTGTGATGATGAGAGGGAAGAAGAGAAGAGAAGAGAAGAAAAGAGAAGAGAAGAAGGTGTTTGAATGAAGCCATGGTTGGTGCTGCATTTATTCACACTTTGAAACTTCACATGTGCAGTGGCACCAAGCTCATCTTTCATTTCTACTTCCCTCTCGCAATCAATATAAAACAACTCACATGTGGCATGTTTTGATTTGACGTATTATTCATCGTCATCCTTCAAAAATCCATCCATCACAAAACTTCAACCATAATATCTTTGACTATATCTCACTTCCTCCCCTCTTTAATAATCAATTTAATTTAAAATGAGTATATTTAATGATTTTCTTAATATATTTATGGTAATAACAATGTTCACAATACATACACGTAGTATTTATAAGAAAAATATAAAATTCTTTTCTATAGCGAATTCATTATTTAAGTAATACATGTTCATTGTCTTAACGTTACGCTTAAACATTCAAAATACGTTTGGATCATAAGATGTGTTATTCTATGAGCAAGTGGAATTTTAAATTTATCAACAATCGTAGTATGTGATTTACACGTATGGTAGTAATTATTTTCCAGAGCATGTGTCATTGTAAAAAGGTTTGAAAAAGTATGCATAATACTTAAATCATAATTAAAAATTTCTATGATGTTGAAAAGCCTTCTTGGAATCCATGATAAATATGATTAGATTATTGTGTTGGTGATTAATTATAATATCTTATTGGGTGTTGGATCAAAGTTTATATGGGTATCTATATCGGGCCCTTCAGGAGTCATGCTGTCCAGGTCTTATTAAGCAAAGGGATATTGGTTATCATCTCGATAGTAGTGCACTTTATTGAATTCATTTAATCAAAATTCCCAATTTGCAACACATAACTTACTTTTTTGTCTAACTTAGGGTCAAAAAAACAAGTCTTTTACTTATCATATCACTCATCTCTCAGCCCACATATATTTAATTCCTACAAATTATAGGATAAGTAAAATCAAATCTGTTTATAAGTGATGTTATTTTGATTAAGAAGAATGAAAGTAAATTTAAGGGGAAAAATTGCAGTGGAGATAATTTATGTGTTTAAAAACATTGTTTTTTTTATAATAATATTGTATTAAATATTTATTTTATTATAAAAATAGAAACACAACTACAAATAAATAATTAACTATTATGTCTTCTTCAACTCCAAATTTTACCTGAAAAGAAAGACAACGTTATTTGATTTTTGAATCCTATATTTATTCTTGGCTTAATTACTCGAATCATACCAAGCTTGGTTCCAAAATTTCAAAATGATATCCACTTTTAAGTTTGACTCAATTTAGTACCCTCCGTTAAGTTTTCGCAAACGCCGTTAAGTACCTTAGCACGAGTCAGTCTTTGTTTTTTTTTTCTTAATTTTTTAATTTTTTTTTGATTTTCTTTTTTAAATTGTCACATGTCAAATCCTTAATATGACACGTGACATTGTCAGTGATGCGTGACAAGATATCGCCACGTGGCAAGGTATCTGCCAAGTGTCACTGTCTTGATTTCAACTTAGTCCCCATTATGTCTATTTGTTTCAATTTAATACCCATATATGTTTATTTGTTTCAATTTAGTATCCGCTTTATTTGTTTCAATTTTGTCAGAATTTGAATGTGTATCAAAATTTTAATATATTGTACATCTCAAATTTTTAAACCTTTTTTACTCTAAGACCTTTTAATTTTGACTCGTGACACATTATGAAGCGGAAGACAATCTAAATTTTATTTTAATCAAAGTTAAGGCCAATTTAACATAATTGACCACATTGACTCTATCGGATAAATGGAAAATGATACTTAAACCACTTTTTTGACTCACTCTTAACCCACCACTCCAATCACCCTTAGATCATCACATCACTTGAAAGAATCAAAATAGATTATCTAATGGTGATTGAAGGAGTGGGTTAAAAGTGAGTCAAAAAAGGTGGGTTAAACTCACTTGCGGATCTTAGCCAAAATTTCTGGAGGAGCCAAAATAATATACTCAATTTATATATTTAAGATTTTTGTCTCTAATTCAGGAAAAATTAATACATAATTTAATATAGCTATAATTATAACAGAAAATACATTTATCTAAATAATATTGTCATTTGTTTTTTCATATTCTTGAACTTATCAAATAATTGAATCATAACTATATTTTTTAGCTATATTTTTCTCAATGTAGATAACAATATTATCTGCAAAATATTGATTTTCCATTTTACTAATATGCACATATCGATTCAAGAATATTGACAAGCTTTTGTTCTCATCTTCACTTCTTTTTTATCAATTTTAAAAAATAAATTTATTCTTTAGTTTTTTTTATCAATATACCTATCTATAAAACAAGTTTAAGACTAAAAAAATAATTTATTATAATTTAATCAAAAATTGAGAGACATAAATACTAAAAATAACTATGATAATCAAGTTAAACTTAAAAATCCTCTATAAAAAACCACATAATACATTATTTGCTTTTCTCTTTCCATAAAAAATAAATATACAATAGGGTAATGAGATAAAAAAAAACAGGGCTAAATATTAAACAAGTATTGCACTACCAAGTGAGACAAGAGAAAATTTTTTTCCTTTAAGAATAAGAGAAATATGAAAAAGATGAGGACAAAAATAATGAGTTTTTGTTTAACTTTTTTTTTTCAATAACAAAAGAAATCACGTAAGGGTAAAAAATAAGTACAACATGTGAAAAAACACAAAAAACAATGTGAAAGAAAAATTATCTTAACAATTTGTTCTTTATTATATTTAATTTTATATTGTGCTATTTATTAAAAATAAATGATGTACTTTATTAAAAAATAAAAAAATACCTAATTTGTTTTTTATTAATTTTTGGTATATTACTATCTAATTTAAAATGATACATATAATTTAAAAACTTTAAAAATATATAATTTACAATTTTTTAAATACATAAAACTTAAAAAAAAAGTTAAAAAAGTTGGGGTCGTGGCCCCGTCCGCTCCTACGTGGCTCCGCCACTTGTTAAACTATCTTTATCCTTAATAGATATTGAAACCTAATTAAATAAAAAAAATATTGAAGCTCAAAAAGGAAAATATTTGAATTACATTATTTGTTTTCTATGCATTCCGATGTTTGCTACCAAAAAAAAAATTATCTGAGTCATTGTAAACTTTTTTATGAGTGGAATGTACAAGTATAAAGCTTCCTTCCCCCCTCTCTCTCTCTCTATATATATATATATATATATATATATATATATATATATAAAATGGTACATATATAATGTTCAAAATATAAAAAAATGACATAATTTTTCATCATTTAAGTATATAAAATAAACATTAGATATAATTACTAATTTGTTCATTAATTAAGTCTCAGTATTAGTTTAATAGAGTGTGTCTATTAAATTGTATTTAACTTAGTTTGAAAGGTAAGTACGTATAAGTCCAATAAAAAGTGAATGAATAATTTAGTTTTTAGATATTTTTTATTTTATCTCAATTGAGTTTTTATATTTTTATGTATTTTTTAGATGGGAGACCAATTAATCCATTTTCTATCAGCATCGTCTTATATGAATTATTGAAATGAACCCAAAGACTACAATTGGGTTCGTATGTCCATTTTCGATGATACAATTGACAAAAATGGAAATTATGGATCTGTGATATTGTATTTGAAGGAGAATAGAGAATTTGGACTCAAAATGTCATCACCTTGTAACATTTTAATGCTAATTTCATGTAAGAGATCACATTATTTCTATTTAAACAATTTGAAAAATTGATTAAGTTAAAAAAATATAGGGACAAAAATAAATCATAAGCTTAAATATATGTATTAAATTACTAATTAAATCTATTTTACTATAGAAATATATGGTCAAGTCATAAATTGTGTTATTGTTAATTTACCATAATGAATAATATTAACTCTATTTAATAAATATTACAACTCAATTTGAATAAAAAATAAATATAAAAATATGAACTACGGAATATAAAATTTAAATTATTAATTAAACTTAAATATTAAAGTAGTAAAAATACATAGGAATTACTTAATATTGTGATTGTTGGTAAAGTTTGATTTTCACTTTACAAATGTATAAATTTTTTTACTGGTGAAGATGAATGAAACATATAGAAATTGAAAACAAAATGTTTTACCACGAGCACCTCGTTGAGTGAGTAATTGATTGATTCATTGAACCAAATTCAATTTTAAAAATCTAGAAAAAAATGGCAAGTGTTTCTTGTTAGGTGAGTTAATCATTTGCCAAACAAAATTCATTTTCTTAAAAACCTTAAAACTCAAAGAAGACTAGTCGTTGAGTGTCTAAATTTCTTTGGTTTAAAGTACTTAGTCGCCGAACTGGTCAATCTGTCAATTTTATGGATTAATACATTTTATTACTATCTTTAGAAATCAGATTTAGGATAATTTTCAAGAGTTAGAAAATTATGTACATAACTTTTTTACGTTGAAAAGTAAATTAATGGGTTATTCCTCCTTTTTATAGTGTCTCCTTGTTTTGTCTATTAGTCAACACTTATTCTTGCATCCACTCAAAATCACCCGATAGACAGGTACATAGTTAAGATGACCTAGGATTCCCCGGTAATGGTAGAAAACCTAACCAAATGCATGAACGATGCAAGTGAAGCAAATACAGTGAAAAAGTGTATTTCGTTACATCATATACATCATGTCACTCTGCTAATCAATAATAGCTAGGTCCCAATATCGGTTAATACAATTCATAACTCACAACGCTATATGACTGTTACTAATTATTCTCCAACGTTTCTCTTCACACTTGCATGTTTATGGCTTATTGGACACGCTATCTGCAAATGTCAACCAAACCAAGCCACTTTACTGTGGTAAAAAAACTTTATTGTGTTCACATTATTTTCTTTATCATTATAAAATGGTACTTAGATTGCAGCAACTTTTGTAATTGTCGAAAACAAGAATTGAAGTGGTGTGTTTGTGCGAATTCAGAGTTAAAAGTGTCATTGTTTCCAGCTTCTTCAGCAGAGACGATGACCTCAATTATAAGCTGTTACTGTAGGATGGAGACGACAGAAGTGGGACCTGTAACATGTTTAATGAATAATATCAACTTTGAATTTTGCTCAAAAACAAATACCAAATCACTGACCAAACAACAACAACGTTAGCCCCACGCCACCCCGTACTTCTAACAACCAATATTTTTATTATGTAAAATGTTTCATAATATAAATCTTTTATCACTTTCTGTCTCTGTCATCTTAACCCAACTCGTGACTCTAGAATTCGGATTGGGATGTTAACTAACCCCAAATTGGAGTGATGATTGTGCTCATCGTCATCATCATCAACATATAGGCATGCAAAAAATCTCATATCCTTAGAACAACTTCTCCTAATATAGAGTCTCCAAAATTTAAAAGCTGTGAAATTTGTTTTTAAAATAGTTTGAGATGAAAATTTTTAATAAAAATGTTTTTTATCTGTCAAATTTTAAGATAATATATACTTTTATAATCATATTTAATTTAATTAACATTGAAGAGAAAAGTTAGCTATTACAATAGAGAGAAAATTAATTAGGATACATAAATATACTTTTAAATAAACTATAACGCGTAATTTATTTAAAGTTATATTAAATAGAATAAAAGTAAATAATGTTCTTAATTTACGAGAAAAAAAATCTTAAATAACTATTATGAATGAATAGAGAAAATATAAACTTGTAATGTATGTGTTTAACATCTGAGTTTGGTAGTTTTTCTTGGATTTATTGACACAGTTAAGTAAGACAAAGCGTGCAAGTTTTCACTTCGCCGAGTTTTTTTTTTTTGGGTACCAAAAATAATTTATACGAGTCAAAGATTATGTCTATCCGAGATCTTAATTAAATGCGAAGATAGGTGGCATTCCTACAAAGAGGAATTAAAATCCCGTGAGGAAATATCGGCATTTATAATTTCTTTTGTATTTTGATATGATAATGATAAGCCTTAATTAATTTTTCTTTTTCGTGACATAAGAATTTTTAGTTTAACTTAAAATTATTGTAACGACACGATAATATCGTCACATAAGAGTAAGATTTTCAACAAAATTATCAACATTTATGTTAATATATGATGTGGTTAATAACTAAAATAAAACGGTATATTTATGAGAATGAATACATATCTCTACTTTTTACAATTAAAATAAAAAATATATAATAACTAAAAGTAAAAATAACATATTTATAAAATACTACAATTTTCAAAAGTAAAATAAAAAGTTCTACAATTTTAATATCTTAATCATACTTATGTTAATTCCTATTATTATTAGTAAAACTTGTTACATAAATTAATTTTAATATTCACATAATTTATTAATTTATTTAATTATGATAATGTTTATTATTTCAATTATGTTAATTATTTGGTGACATAGATTGTGTAGAGGATGAACTCGGACTTTTCACTCAATTCTCTTCGCTCTAGCAACGATAACTCTCACCCCACTTTTCCAAATTCATCTTTATAATTTTTTTTTTCCAAATCCATCGATACAAACATAACCTTCATCTGCATTTTTTCATCCTCTGAGTAGATTGAGGCAAACACATGCTAAAATCTGTTTCTTACTCAAAATTGCTTCTTCAGCACATGGTTTAATATAGGTGCTCATTCTCATTACTCTCATATAACACATATTTCAGTACTTATTAAAAATTATAACATTTATTAAATTTCAACCAATAAATAAGATATGAATTCACCAAGACTAAGTTGTGATGTGAGACTTTGGATTCAGCCAGTGGCATAAAGACATTGTTCAGTTTTTGAGAGGTTCTGAAAATTGAATTGAATGCATGACCTCCCAACGACCCTTCAACACACCCAATCCATCATGCACACCTGTGCAGTGAAGCCTCTGTCATATCCCCCTCAAAATCAGATTATTCAAACTGTCACAATAAAATATAAAACTTTTTAAATGATTACGAACAATTAACAAAAGAATTGCCCAAATATTCCTATATGAACTTTTAATACAAAATTTTGCAAATGTTTTGGAGTGAAGTAACTATTCATATATAGGGTTTAGGAAATTAAAATTTCGAAAGTAAAATTGAATAAACGTGGTTTTTTAACGTTTTCATGTGAGGTATTTGTCGCTTTTAGATATAAATCCGAATAGTGATGTGTTGTATCGTTCCAGAGCCTTCTCTGTCTCTTGTCTCTGCTTTGGTAGAAAGTTTGTCAGTGAAGATATCGAGATTTTAAAGTAGTTATCACTGTGTCCTCCCAGACTCAAAATTTTCATCCATGAGGTGAGGAACAATTTTTCTAATTGAATTTTTGCACTGCTACAAAGATATTATGTTATTTTAATTAAATTATTCCTAAAAATCACAAAATTTAGAAAAAAAAAAACAAACCTTTTTTATTCAATTTACTCTTGGCGCTGAATTGGTTTTCTGATTAAATTCTGTATGTAAGAAAGTGTGATGATGGGTTTTATTTCTGTTATTGACCTTGGATTAGTCATTGTGATGTGTCCCTAGGCACACACACAGATGATTTATCCTCGTTCAGACAGTGATCCTTCATATTTTAGTCATAAAAATAGATGATGATGATGATAAAGCACTTTATTTTATTCGTTTTACATATTTCTTTACCATTAGAAAAAAGCTATATCAAAATCCTGAATATGGTTAAGATTGTTGTCTTGTATTCAGTCTCCTCATCATAATCCCACCTTTTACTTTGTCTGTTTCACAACTGAAACCCCTACTAGTGGTCCAATTCTTCTTGCTTCTTGCTTCTTCCTTTCTCCGCTTAAATCTTCCTCTTTTTCTCTTTCTCTCTCTCTTGTTCTTGCTTTCACTGATTTCGGATCGCTTTCTGCTTCATTTCATGCCGCTAGCTTACTGCAGTTACAAATGTTCAGTAACGACTTTCCTCTTCATTTGGTAATCTTTGTTTTCTCTAAATTCTTATCCTTCATTTTCGTACTTGCTTATCACCTTAAAGAATAGCAAACTCTGTCTTTTTTTTTTCTTTCGTTTTGGTTTTGTTTATGTTGTGTCTATTTTCGTTGATGTGGGTTTTACATCTTGGTC
>Ga0214542_1003523_pt1 | contig 31843 bp, 27 predicted proteins | sample CNSS1metaG_FD_160096 | JGI IMG/M metagenome (GOLD analysis project Ga0214542, IMG submission 160096) | Root nodule microbial communities from cowpea collected in UCLA plant growth center, Los Angeles, California, USA - CNSS1 | ecosystem: Host-associated > Plants > Roots > Nodule | place: USA...
AGGAACAAATTTAGTGTGCATAAGAGTTTTAATGTCCATCCAAGAAGCTGCGGGTGGCCCTTGGTCATAATTCTTACAAAATTTATGCCACCAAGCATTGGCATACTCCAAAAATCCTAAAACTACTAGATCAACTTGTGCTTGATCCTTTACATGATTTTCATTGAAAATTTGATCAACTTTAGCTTCCCAATCAAGGAAGACTTTGGGATCACTTCCACCATAGAACTTAGGAATCTTTGGAGTTTGCTTCTCTTGTGTTGGGTTGTGCCTAGAATGCCCTTTTTTCCTAGCCTCTCTTTCTTGCTCTTTAGCTTCAAGCCTTTGAATGTGCTCTTGGATTCTTAGGTAACTTTAGTCCTTTTCTTTTCTCAATTGTTCAAAGGACTCTTTCCTAGACAACTCCAAATCCCGAAGCAATCTCATCAATGTATTGTTTTTGTTTGGAGTAGGTGCATTTGATGAACTTGCCATGATTCCTACAACAAAACACTCAAAGCCAATACAAAATAAATGAATTAGGGGTTAGACAACATGAAAACCAAGACCAATTCCAACCCAAAATGCAACCCAAGTGTTTAGATCACACTCCCAAAGTAACAAGGCAAGGCTAGCACTCAAAATTCACCAAAGGATTGAAGAAAATACTTTTAAAAACTTGTGAAAAACCTTTCAAATGCAAGACAAGTGATTCGGCCACAACACCCCAAGCGTTTCAAGAAAAGAAAACTAGTAAGACAAAACAAAGAACACCTACTGACAAGCAAGAAAAGCACAAAAACAAGGAAAGCTAAACTCTAAAGAAGAAAAGTTTGAGACAAAACTTTTAACAAGACTAAAACAAGAAAAAAACATTTTAAAGACTTTATGGAAAGTACTTGAGAAGCATCTTCAAGTCTACATCATGCATACACCAAGAACGATCATAACCAAGTTAAAGCATGGAACTAATTAGCCAATATCACCCAATTCTCAAGTATGAAAACTAGTAGCATAACACCTAGTGAAAAACATACTTTTAGTTCACCAAGGAGCAAGGTTGCTCTCGGTTTTTAGGCAAAAATTGGTGCAAAATTTTCTTCTTTCACAACTAGTTTCATAAAATGGTGCGAAAGAGTTTTAGGTGGCTTGGACACTTAGTTCCTCAAGTTTTAGGCCAAAATCAATTTCATGGAGCATACATCTAGCAAGATATAAAGTGAAAGCAAGATTCAAATACTTGGAAAAAACAAGAATAAGAAAACTTCAAGTTAACTTATGACATATGACTCAAGCAAAAGTTAGACACATTTAAAGACTCAACATGACATACACAAAGACACAAACATGTAGCTATCATGCCTTTAAACTCATGGATTTGAGGCTCAATGACTAAGCATCCAAAGATATGTTATCCAACCACATTTAGGAGCTTAAAGAGGTGCAAAAACCATAGCCAAACTGCCACAACAGAACCTAAAAACGCTGATTCACGAATTCTTGGAAGATCTGACCTTTGCTCACTAATTTGATCATAACGTTCTCCACAGAACTCCAAATGTGTTGGTTCTTTTTTTTTCTAGAAACTAGACTCAAAGAGCTTTCTTTTGAGACCAAAAACGTAATTTTTGGACCGCTGAGCTAGTACAGTTTAATGTTTTAAAATCGTCACGTTTTCTGCCAGCACTATTTTTGTGTGTAATGGAAGTGGATTTGAACCATACAAAGATAGCTACAACAAGACAATGTTAGCACATGAAAAACACCATATTCAAGATAACCTAGGCTCTAGATACCAAATGATGAAGGATTATCTTGTTCCTTTTTAAGATGATTGAATATGGTGTGAGTTGATTAAGAAAGCTAAGTGAAATCCCCACTGCACATTAAGATAGCAAGCTATCTAGATGTGAAGGTTCCTTTCACAAAGCTCAAAAGAAGAAGATGATGGATTGATTCAAAACAAAAAGCAAATGGAAAGCACATAAACCATAGAAAACCAAGAACAATTAAAGGAAGAAGAAACATAAAATGGAAAGGAAAGAAATGGTAAAAATGTGAGAAGCACGCCACTACAAGGCTAGGCTAAAAGCCATGGCAACCTTGAAGATGAGTGGATGTGTGCCGCCACTTGCTATGCAAGATAAGGCTTAAAAGTATTCACTCCCAAGGGAGGAAACTCTCACAAATGGTTGAGACACAAGAGTGTTTTTACTTCAAAATGTTCAACCCTTGTACAAGTGGTAGAGCACCCCTTAAATAGAAGAGTTTAGGGGCCTCTAAGAAAATAAAAGATACTTAAGGATGTCTCTACAAAAACCTAACCCTAGCTTCTAGAAACTAGGTAAAATAAGGTTACAAAATGAGAGACAAAAGAGTTAACTATGGTGTGTGCAAGGCTAATTTCGTTCTAGCACTAAAGGAGACCAAGAAGGTGTCTCATATGTCTTCAAAGGTGGTCAAAGTGTGCTAAAAAAAACGGAGACCAAAGGTACATAGGTACACTTGCTTTATGCCTTTTACTTTATGCTTTATGTATTTGTTTTACTCTCTCCTCCACATTATTTATGCTCCCCAATCACCATGCGCCACCTAGCATTGCTTTCTTACTCCTAATTAACCTACAAAGCAAATAAACATGGATTAACATGTTGGCTTAAGTCAAGTCAACTATAGTCAACAAGTCAAACCTAGTCAAAGTTCAACAAGTCAACTAAAGTTGATTCAACTAAGTCAACTTAAGGAATCAAAAATAACAAACACAAATGAAAGGGATAAAGGATTAGTGAACTTCCTTTGTAAACATGCTTAGTCTTCTTAAGCATGTGCCTCCATCCTTGGTTGGGGTCAATCCTTCATCACTAAAAGTTGAAGGACCAAAAACATATGTAACCCAATTAGAAATGATAGACCATGTAGAAAAAAAATAAACCGTAGACTTGTCGGGTAGAGTTGTCATGTTTTGGCACAAATTCATATCTCAAACTCTTATTTATAAACTTTTTCTTTGAAATAAAAAAATATAAATAGCTTAATAATTGACTTTGGTTGAAAATACAATTGCATTAAATACAATAAATATTTATTTTTAGTTTAGTAATGGTGACGAAGGATTATCTTGTTTCCTTTTAGATTTATGCACATGGTTATGAGTTATTTAAGAAAACTCAAGTAAATCCCCACTAGACATTAAGATAGCAAGTTATCTAGATGCAAAGGTTCCTTTCCAAGAGCTCAAAGGAAGAAGGGGATGGATTGCATTTTTTAACGCATACATAGCTGGAAACTTAAAACGTAAATGCAATAGAAACAAAGAAGAATAAAAAAAAATGGAAGAAAAGATAGTAAAGGCCATGGAAGTGGAGCACGCTACTCTTAGAGGGGCAAAGCCAAACTAAGCTCTAGAGATGAGTGATGTGGTGTTGCCACTTGCATAGGCAAGATAAGGCAAAGAGTTCTCCACTCCTAGAAGGAAGGTTAGCTCACAAAAATGATTGTTGAAACAATAGTGTTTTAATTCAAATGTTCAACCCTTTTACAATTGGTAGAGCTCGTCTTTAGGGGCCTCTAACACTACAAAAAAATAGCTATTACCGACGGTCTAAATCCGTCGATATGAACACATATCCGTTGGTAATATAAATTTTCTGACGGATTTTCGACGAGCCAAAATCCATCGGTAAAAGGGGCGTAGCTAATATACTGACGGATAACGCCCGTTGGTAATTACCGACAGCCTTATCCGTCGGTAATTATAGACGACATTATCCGTCAGTAATTACAGATGACATTATTCGTCGATAATTACAGATGGATAATACCGTAGGTAATTACCAACGGGCAGTATCCGTCGAAAACTCCATGAGTTTGGCGCATCATTTTCCGACGGATTGGGCGACGAAATAATCCGTCGGTAATTTCATTAGCATTTTAAGGTGCATTTTTTTTCGCATAGCTCACAAAATTTATCAAACCTGCAATTTCACAAATACAATCAGACTTGCCAATCTTATAATTATATTCCTAGCCAATCCAAACAGGTATCTTATACAGACATCACACGCATATATTATAAGAGTCTGCATATGAAAGTGAAATAAAGGTAAACATCTATCAATAACAATGTCATAGGTTATGTTTAACTAATGTAAAAGTAGACATAAGTAACAAACTCAATATAGAAAAAATTCCTAATAATCTACATAATCATCTGAATGATTTTCTTCTGCAGGGTCTGCTTGTTGCTCAGTCTGTGGCTAGACTGGAGTGGGCTGGACTGGAGTGGGTTGGACTATAGTGGACTTTACTGGAGTGGGCTGGACTGCAGTGGGTTGTTGCTGGGGTGGTGTTGGGCCGGACTGTTGTTGTTGAAGACGGTTGTAGGCATTAACAAGTAGAAAGGCCATGACTAGATTTTGGAGGTTTTGAAACTGACTTCTCAAATTTTCATAAGCCTGATCACGTTCTTCTAGTCGTTGCATGAGTCGGTTCACGACCTCCTCAGCATTACTGGAAGAAGATGGTTGTTATTTGTGGATACCTCTTCCAACAATGAAACCTTTGCCAAGTTCTCCAGTGCCATATAGTCTTTCTTTATTTTTTTCGCCGACAACATCAACCCAGCACTGTGTCCTAATGACGTCTTCCTTATCAGCATCATCAGTATGCTCTGATGCATCAGCACAGGACCCTTGCTCAAATCTGACCTTTGAGAGTCTAGTTGAAAATTCTTGTTGCTAAAGAAAACATTGACAAATTAGTTAAATAAGATACAACATTTAAGTTTAAAGGAAATAATAAATAGTAAAAGGATTTCCTTACATGTGTTCTTCGAGACCTTTCATCAACAAACTGGCCAGATCCCTTGCGAAGATGAGTTTGGTAAAATACCTCATCAATATATGCCTCTTGCCCCAACTCTTTTGCCTTTAACAAAATAAAGAGTTATATGTATACGTCGGTTTTAAAAGAAGTAAATTATATCATAATATGAAAATAAAAAGAATTAAGGTTTATACAATACGAATGACATGCTCATGAGTGTTAATGGCCCCACATGTGTGTAGGATCCCACCCTTTTCTGAAGCTCTATTCCTCTGGGTTGTAACACATTTATTGCGATAAGAAGGAGAATTTCAATGTTCTAGCAATCGATTCCAGATATAGTCCCCAATCCAATAAGCGCTCTCTAGCAATCCGGGCGTCTCTAAACATCTCAGATAGCCTATAAGATGCTCTGGTGTGGAAATTTTTTTAATTTGACCTTTGTGCTCAGGTCTCCATTGAACCGACCTCTGTAATAATAAATCAAGTACATATGATCTTGACAACACAATATGCATGGTGTTTAAAGTCTAATAGCAGTTAACATCTATTTTTCATTTGAAATACATACATAAATACATGATGAAAATAAGTTTCATTACGTTTTACCTTAAATATTTGCTAGAAAGGTTCTTTCTCTTCTGGAGGTATGGCTCCCCATGATGGCCAAGGCGAAAGGAATTGTTGCTTAATAGATCTTGTGATGGCCTGAGAAGCAACTCTAGAAGGAACAAACCTAAGCATAAATGCATCAAAGTCATCAAAAAGAAAGCAAAGCAAATAACAAGTGATGGCATACAAATTAGTATTTAAGATAATCGTATATTACCCTCCATTAAAAGGCTCAATCATCGGTCGCTCATGGAGAGGAGGGTCAACATCATCATCAACAGCTGAATCAGAAGCATCTGCTGCAGGAGCAACATCAGGAGAGGGATTAGAGGATGAGGAAGGTCTATAAGAAGTGTGAACCATGATAAGGGATGGTCCACGATGGGAAGGTTCTTCGTCTTCTTCTTCTTCTTCTCCATCTTCTTGTATTTCTCCTTCCAATTCTTCAGGAGCACCATCAAAGTCATGCAATGTAGATACACTATCAACTTCAATTATTTCATGGGCATGTGCCATTTCATCAACTTGATAGGGAATATCCTCTTCCACCTCATTTGACTCAATGCGACCCCTAGGCTTAGTTTGTATCGCAACACACCAACCACTTTTGTCGATGCTCCAAAATGCTGGAAATGGGACATAGTAAACTTGTCTAACATTATTTGCTAGAATGAATGGATCAAAAGGTCGGTATCTTTTACTCATATCAAGTTCCACAATATTATACCTAGGATTCACCCTTGTACAATCTCTAGAAGGATTAAACCATTCACAATAAAAAATAACTACTTTCTTTAAAGAAGTACAACTGTTGTACTCTAGCTCAAATATATTCCATAAAAATCATCACAACCACCCTTTGTAATGACCTTGACGTACACACCACAATTAATTATCTTCTTTCCTTTCGACCATTCATTAGTGTGAAACTTGTACCCATTAACAAAGTACGTGTGCCATTCTTCTACGCATCTCATGGGCCAATTTGCCAAATCCCTTAAATCTTGATTTTTGGGACTTAATGGCACATTATAAACCTACAAATATGCAACAATAAATTGTTACATGAATTTCGATAACAACAATTTGTTTAAGAAACAAGAGCATACATACTTGATGTTTGAACCAATAAAGAAACTCTAAGTATATTCGAGCAGAAGAAGTTCCTTCATGTACTTGGTTAGCCATAACGAATGAGCTATTAGATAAGAATACAATTAGTAAGTATATAAATTTCCTGATTAAGGTGCAGAGATTGAGATTAGAACATACTCAATGTACGATTTAACTTCAGCACAATTGATTAACACATGGACATGAGTAGAGTTGAATTCAACATCAGTTAACCAATAAGTCAACTCCTTGCCTGCGTGATGACCAACTTGTTGAAACACTGATAATGTTGAGTCACATGTTTCATTTTGCTAGTGTGTTTCATTTCTAACATTGCTAGGCGACAAGATGAAGTTATTGAAATAATGAGAACAAAAATATGTTGTTTCACGATGCAAGTAGGTTGCACAAATTGATCCTTCCACTTTGACTTTGTTTTTTTATAGAACGTTTCGATTCCCTCATAAATCTATAAAACCTCTGAGTGGCTTCATTTGGAGACTCTTCTAAACGACTATTGTCTTGTTGTTCAAATGAAACATGTCGATTAAGAGCATCATTCACCATTTCTTGCATATACATAAATTGATCTATCTTAGAGGTGTGTGCAACAGCACTTGAACTATGAAGACAATTTTCTTATGCAGTCAAATCAACAGGGGGCATTTCTTCACCATGAATTGTCCAAATCTTGTAATTTGGCATGAATCCTTTTTGGTATAGATGAACTTTAACCACCTCGTCTTTCAAAATTTTAGTGCATTGGCACTTTAAGCATGGGCATTTAATCCCTCCATCAAGAGCATAATATTTATATTGTCGAGCCGTCCAAACAAAGTCTTCAACTCCTATGAGAAAATCTTCCTTCAAACTTTTTCTTCCAAGATAACAACAATCATACATCCAACCATGGTGGATGGGAACTTCGACCATGTCCTAGGACAAGCCAAAGGAGGAAAATGTTATTTTACATTATGCTAGTGCAACGAAGTACAATTATCAAACATGGGACTTAAGTAATAAACCTATTACTACTTAAGCCCATGCATGTAGAAGGCAAAGATAGAGGGTGCATGAATAATTTCTTCATTCTAGCACACCTCTAGTTAACTTGATTTCAATTTTTGCACCAATATTATAGTCCAATTCGGCCATGTCCTAGGATAAACCAAAGGAGGAAAATATTATGTTACACTGCATAAGTGCAACAAAGGACAATTATCAAACATTGGACTTAAGTAATAAACTTATTACTACTTAAGCCCATGCATGTAGAAGGCATTTGATCTCAAGGTAAACTTGATTTCAAGGTAGCAATTATATAAAGCAATTGGTATTTGCTATAATCATACTTCAATCATATATATTGAAACAACAAAAACAAATTACAATGAAAAATACATACCAAAAATAGTAGAGAAGGGTTGAGGTTGAGTCAAAGAAGAAGGAACTACACAAAAGAAGATAGTCAATGTATTTGTAAAATAAGAAGCCATTTAGAAAGTTGACTAAACTTTGACTTTTTATTTGAACCTTAAATGCAAGTGAAAACTGATGGAGAATTTTTAGGGTGCTTTAATACACATATTCTAATTAACAAAAGAAAGGTGGAGAAAAGATCACAACTTAGAATTAACAAGGTAATTCAAGTTTGCCTAGTCAAAAACCAAAAAATGAACTAGAAATTGGCCAAAATGAGCTAAGACTACCAAATTAGTAAAGGAATTGTCAAGCAATGATGTAAAACACATTCTAATTAGTATAAGAATGATGAAAACTAAGGCCAAAGTGAGGAATAACATGGAACACAAAAATTCATATGTGGAGGCTAACTTGTGTGACTTAGTTTATGCATAAGTAGTCTACCACTCACAACTTAGTTAATGTTTTTCTCATTGAATTAGAGTGGCTAACTTTGTGGCTTAGTTTGATGCAAAGACAGTGATCCCATGGCAGAAAATGCAGCTGAAACAGTGGCCAAAATAAGCACTAAATTGGATGAAAAGTTGCTAAGTTGACCATGAGTTGACTTTTTGCATTTTTTTCTCTAATATGATATCTATGAAAACTAGTAAAAACAAAACCAAGAACCTACTCAACAAACTTAAAATGACAAAAGGAACCTAAGAAATAACTCAAAACTGAAATCCTACCTAAAACTCAAACTTTGACTACCTAAAATCTCTAAAAACACACTAAAACTAGGCTAAAAACTATGGTTATGCTAAATCATGGTAGAAGTGGATAGAAACTACCTGGACAAGGTTAAAATGACTTAAGAAAACTTAATCCTAACTCACAAACTGTCTCCTACAAGATTTACACAAAATCACAAAATCACTACCTAAAACCAAGACTACTCTACTAAATTAAGTCTTTTCTATGTGCATGTACTACCCTAACATATGAAACTTTAATTTAACTATCCACACAATTTGCTAATTCCAAAATATGACTACAAAACAATTCACATAACTAAAAATAACAACAACTCGAAATCTAAGTCCTTAAGACCTAAAACTACCACTAAACTATGCTAAAATTGCGAAAAATTAGAAATTAAGTACACTAGTGCATATAACTCTTGTAAAACTACTTGGACAAGTTCTAATTAACAAAAGAAAGGTGGAGAAAATATCACAACTCAGAATTAACAAGGTAATTCGAGTTTGCCTAGTCAAAACCAAAAAAAATGAACTAGAAATTGGCCAAAATGAGCTAAGACTACCAAATTAGCAAATGAATTGTTAAGCAATGATGCAAACACATTCTAATTAGTATAAGAAGGATGAAAACTAAGGCCAAAGTGAGGAATAACATGGAAAACGAAAATTCATATGTGGAGGCTAACTTGTGTGACTTAGTTTATGCATAAGTAGTCTACACTCACAACATAAGCAGTTCAAAATACATGCATCTATATAGAGATGATGTTGCTTTTCAAATGGTTCCAACTCATGTGGGGTAGTGAAGGCAAGTAAATGTGAACATATCAACATTTTTTTGTGAGTTGTGAAAATGGACATGGTTGTTTTGTTGGGAAAACAAAAGGGTGAAGGTCAGTAAGAGTGATTATCGATAAGAGAGAGTGGGTGGGGCCAACATGAAAAGTTCCACATAAACACAAGACATGAGAATCCTATATAGGACTAAAATAAAATTTAGAAACTGCATAGGTCGTTTTCTACAGCAAGATATTATGGGTGTGTGCAAAAAAAAAACCAAAACACAAAACACTGGAATGTGATCTTTCTATCCAAATCAACCACATGCCATGATAAGAGTTAAACCCTATTAGGCTAATGCAGCAATAATGAAAACAAGCCAAAGTTGGCATCTCCAAGTCAAGTACAACTACACTTCTATGTTTTCCTTTCCATTTCGATTATTTCAATCTCACATGCTTCACATCCTTATTATTATAGGTATTTAATTTTCAGGTTTAAGAGGCATGTTTTTTGTACAAATAATTATCATGAAATTAAGCTTCTAATGACAACAGCAACATGCTCTATCACATTAAATTCAATTCAGATGCTTAAAATTACATTCAATTCAGATGCATATCACATTCAATTCATATCATATTCAATTCAGATGCACTGTAGTAGGAAGAAAAATTAAAGGAAAACGGGTACCTCCGCGATAGCCCAACATCACCAAACCCCCACGGTCAGAGCACCTCAACGGTCGGAGCAACACCAAACACAACACTCTTCTTCCACAACAACCCCTTCTCCGTAGAAACCCCCACTCACCCAGAAGCCTAATTCGAATTCCTCTCGCCATAAAAATGGAAGCAACTATCAGCACAAAAATGATTGGTAAAGATGAATTAAAAGGTTGGATGATTGCTCAAACAATAAAACCCTTACCCGAACAGCATTACCGAAAACTATGTTTTGAGTTTCGCAATGGGAGGAGGCCAGCGACAGCGTTACTGGAAGGATGTTGTCACGACACAGATTGGGAGTGGAACAACAACGAAAGTGGAAGTAGCACGGGTGGTGACAATGGCGGCGACTACGGTGATGCCTTTGGAGGAGAAGAACTACATTTTGCAATAGGGAAGGATAGTGACTACGATACCGGAAGGAGGCCATCACGGCGACAATTGGGAGTGGCGAGGTAGCAGTAGTGGCAGTAGCAACAGGCGACCACAGGGGTGGGAACAGGGGCGGCGATTTTGGTGGTGATGCGTTTGGAGAAGAATACAAAAGATGAAAAAAAGGCTAACTAGAAAAGCAAGGAAAACCCTAATTCTAGAAGCATCTCCAAGCTAGCACAAAATGAAATGATGATGTGTCTTCCCATGTGGATTCTCGGCCTAGGAGGGAAAATGAGACAAAAGTGGTCTCCAAATCATGCTAAAGGGGCATAAAGAACAAAAGAGACAAAAGGTACAATGTCTATTTTTGCTTTATGCTTTTTGCTTTTGCTTTACTCTCTCCTCCACATCATTCATGCTCCCTAATCACCATGTGCCACCTCTCATGCTTCTTTCTACTAAAATTAACCTACAAAACAACTTAAACAAGGATTAGCATGTTGGCTTAAGTTAAGTCAACTTTGGTCAATGAGTCAACCATAGTCAAAGGTCAACAAGGCAACCAAAATTGAGTCAATGAAGTCAACTTAGGGAAATCACAAAATTAAGATGGAAAATAAAGAAATAGACATAAAAGAAAGATCTTCCCCTTTAGTCATACTTCTTGTAATTCTTCATGGGGAGTCTCCATAGGTCATTGAGTGGTCAATCCTTCATCAAACGGTGTCATTATTCAATTATTTATTTATTATTTTACACCATATTTTAGTTAGTGTTACTATTATTACGGTATTAGTGCTAATATGTTATTATATTATTATTAAATATTTTTATATATTATAACATATTATGATATTATTAAGAACCAACTTTTGAACATTTTATTTTTAAGATTTTGTTCCTAAATATTATATTTTTTTTGTCTCGTATCACATATTTAATTTTTGTTATTTTTAATTGTAATTATGTACGTATTTTCACTAAATCTTTTAAATTTTTCAGCTTATGATTTTGTTCTTATCTTAAATACAAATTTTTCTCATAGATTAAAAATATCTTAGAGTTTTTAAAGACATTAAAATGATCCATAAAAAAGACTTTGTTTTTTACAAATTTTTAGGATTTTGAATTTCAAATTCAATCTTAAGTAAGATATTCTCATAACTTTTTGAAATTTCAAATTTAAAATTTAAACTTTATTACTATATATATTTCAAATTTCAAGATATGAATGTTTGTCTTTAGTAAGATTGAAATTCAAAATTTTATAATTTTTTGTAAAATATATTATTATTATTATTATGTTAATATTATTATTTTTTATAATATATTATTATATTGTTATAAATATCAAATCTTTTGAACTTTGAATTTTTATATTTTTAATCAGAAAAATTAAAAACATGTATTGAAAAGACTATTTTTGTATATGTTTTATATTTTAAGTGTTAAATTTAATTTTATTTAATTTTTTTTACAATTTGAAATTTTAAATCCAAACTATATTATTTTATATATATTAAAAGAGATTTCTTATTCTCTGAATTAAAAAGAGATTTCTTATTCTCTGAATTAAAAAGAGTAGAGAACATCTCAATTTCCAATAAAATTGTACCATACTAGCCAGATTAACCGCCATGAACTAATGGCTGAGTTAGCCATTATATCACGATACTCGGATTACACCGCTAACTTATAGATAAACTGCTAACTTAAAGATAGACCGCTAACTTATAGATGCACTGCTAACTTATAAATAGACCGCTAACTTATAGATGGACCGCTAACTTATTAAAAACCCACTAACTAAGTTCTTATCGAACTTAAAATAACAATTACATGACGACCATATTCACTAAACTACACAGTCTTTCCTTAACCAGTAGTCTGCCTACTTTAACTTTGAATAAAATAGTTAAATTGTAGGGGAAACGTGGAACCTAAAGCCTATGCTTAATCAGGTCCATATGAGCCCAATGGAGGCATAACCCATTATTTAAAACTAGTAAAATAAGGTTAATCTCCTATAAATAAGAGTGGAGGCTAGCAATAAAAGGTACGCAATTCATTAGTGCTAAAAATTGAGATTTCATTTTTAGAGCTTTTGCTTACTTGATCGTCGGAGCATTTTCTGTAGGTAACTCCAAAATTCACCCTTCAAGCAACAAGATATGGGGACATCCCAAACAAGGCCAGAGAGCTTCCATCCGAGATGTTCAAAGATTGGGGTAAGTGATGGACGTCCTTGGAGTAGGAAAGGAAGGAAATCCATGGAGAATGATGAGGAGAAGATGGAGTGCAGCAGAATTTGGAGAATTAGAGGAAAGTAGCTCTCGGAAATGGAGAATTTGGTAAAGATGAAGAGTAGAAGTGGAGCTATGGTATGGAAGGTGGCTAGAGGAGATGAAGGAGAAGGTTAGCCATGTATGCTCTCAAATTAATAGAAGTGTGGAGTGATCTCAAACACTAGCATCTATTAGCAATTCAAGAGTAACCATTACAATATTTGAGTGGCTCTATTTATAGGCACATGGCCGGCCAAATGAATAGAAAATGCAACAAAGATGAAATGCAAATGTAGCTTGGAGAAAAAGCTTGATTGTAGACCATGTGATGTAGTAGATGAGTCTTGATGATGCCAAGTGGCGTATCACACTCTCCTTGCCCAAGTCACACGCACCATGCTTCCATCACATTCTCCTTGCTTAGTTCATGCTTTGCTTGCATCCAAATGGAGAGTCACTCAAGAATTCTCGGCCAAAGGTAGCACATTGGGCTCGACCCAATTGATCCCAAAAAGTGTTCTAGCTTTTATTGAAAGCAAAACCTAAACAATGGCCCAATTTAAATCTAGACTACTTCCTTCATGCATCATCTCATATTTTAGATATTTCTTTAGCCCATGTGAATAATGTAAAAAGCCCATGATTGACTTGATCATCTTGTGAGAGGCCCATGTGAATCTCTCCAATCATGCTTCTAGTGATTGGGCCTTGATGTGGGCTTGGGCTTGTTGATGCATTTGAGGTTGGGCTTGTTGGGGTCACATCAGTAAGATAAGATTTGAGTCCTATAATAATATGTTATTGTTTCTGCAGGAACAATTGGTGCCCACTGTGGGGCCCAAATTGACTTATTACCAAAGCAATCCAAGAGTGTTTGAATATTTCAACTCGTAGCAAATTTAGCGAGATGAGGGAAGCTAGGTTAGGATCCAAAGATGTCGGCATTAACTAGATTAACCTTACTGCCATCCTCAAAGGACAAGCCAAGATGCAGCAAGAATTCGTTGAATTCAAAAAACGTAGTGTTGAGGAGATGGAAGCCCTAAGGCAGGAAAACTCCCGCTTGAGGAGAAAGGCAGAAATAGATGTTGCGCATAACAAAGGCAAGGAGAAGGAAATCCATGTTGAATTCAAAACTCCCATATATCAGGTAACAACATAAGAGAGCGAGTACAACCCTACCCCCATACCTTCACCACAACCCATCACAATATCACCCTCTCGACCGCTATCAGCCACCTTGTAACCGTAGGCAAAAACAATCGTCGACATCCTTTCGATAACGGCAGTTAGAGGACACAGACCTAGACTAGCACGTGAAGATCTATGTGACTCATGTCGGCCTATATACAAGTGAATATGTTATAATGTGTAAATTCTTCCCTACAACCCTCAAAGGGCCAACCTTGGAGTGGTTCACGACCTTGCCCCCGTATTCATACACTGTTTTGATACCCTATCTAATCTCTTCTTCACCTAGTTCAGAGGTAGTCATCCCCATCAGGCCACCCCACTATCCCTCCTCAGTGGAAGGCAAGAACAAGACGAGACATTGAGAGCCTTTATCGATCGGTTTGGTAAGGCGGCCTTGAGAGTCAAAAACTTAACACAAGATGTGGTCCTAAAATGCATGGCCCTGGCCCTCAAACCTGGACCATTCACAAATAATATTTGCCTCCAACCTCCTACCATCATGCATGAGCTAAAACTACGAGTAGCTGATTACATGCACATGGAAGAAATGAAGACGCTATAGACTAAGTTTCGCACTGACTTGCAACCTGTTGAAAGAAATGCTGAAAAAGCTTTCGCAAGAACGAATCCCAGGCCTAAGGATCCCAAGCCACCAAGATATTCACGATACACACCCCTAAGTGCCTCACCCTCGCGTATCCTAGAAGAAGCATTACAAACGAATCTTATTCCTGAGGTAGGATTATCTTGTTCCTTTTTAAGACTTATGAATATGGCGATGATTGATTAAGAAAACCAAAGAAATCCCCACTGGACAATAAGATAGCAAGCTATCTAGATGTGAAGGTTCCTTTCCAAGGTTCTAGAGAGGAGGAGAATAGATTAATGGAAAGTAAGAAACCAAAAGGAAAAGCATATAATAGAAACAATATAAATCGAGAAGAGTAAAGAAACATAAAATGAAAAGCAAGGGAAAAGGGAGGAATGGATGATTCACGCCACTACAAGGCTAGGCTAGAAGAAGCCATGACAACCTTGAAGATAAGTGGTGTATGCCGCCACTTGCTAAGGCAAGATAAGGCTTGAAAGAACTGCACTCCCTAAGGAGAAATGCTCTCACAAAAAGGTTGAAACACAAATTGTATAAATTCTCCAAAATGTTTAACCCTTGTACAAGTGTTAGAGGTCCCCTTAAATAGACAAGTCTAGGGGTCCCTTAGCAAAACAACTAAGTTAAAGGATTACAAAAGAAATTTAGCATGTTCTAGAAAGTAGGTCATCCTAGGGTGCACATGGGTGAATTTTCTTCCAAGCCATCTAGGTGGCAAGTCTTCATGGCCAAGGCTCATAAAGGAGGGTTCTAAAACTTTCTAGAAGTCATGGTGTCCAAGGCATTGGGGCCTCCCCTTTCTAGATGCTTCTAGAAAGTCTTCCTTCTCTCACTTCCTTAGGACGCCAAGTGTCTCCTATGTGGTCATCCTCCTTTCTTATTCCTACAAAAGCAAATTAAGGAATTTATTAGCATGTTAGTTTAAGGTTAAGCTAATCTTGGGTCAACAAGTCAACCCTTAAGTTAAGGTTAACAAGTCAACTCAAAATAGTCAACCACACCAATTTCAAGAAATTGAAACTAAAGAAATGCAAAATAAAGATAGAGAGGATAATGCCTTCATTTTTGTCATGCTCCTAGTGATCCTTCTAGAGTTGGCCTCCTTAGAACTTGATGAGGTGGTCACATCTTCATCAATTCCCCCTCCTAGCAAAACCCTTAACCCGCCGAGCGCTGATATGTCCAAACATTACATATGCCACCGCAATAATGACCACACCATGGATGAATGTAAAGCACTGCAAGATAAGATAGAAGATTTGATATGTTTTGACCACCTGAAGCGATTCGTTAGAAGCGACGGAGAAGGAAGCTCGCAGTTATGGTATAGTCGGGAAACGAATCGCACAAACCACCAGCCTGGCAACAGGATTAGAGATTAGTAGAGATAGGATCCCGCCTCATTTTGATAAGTCAAATAATGTTGCCAAGTATGCAAAGCTCTAACAAGGGCATATAACTCTTTGTCAAAAGTGGAATAGTTTCCCACCGCCCCTTTCAACCGTTCACTGAAATAGGCTATATGATGCCCTTCCTGCAAGAGAACACCGCATATGCCCACATTTGAAGCATCACACTCTATCTTAAAGGATTTGTCAAAATTTGGTAAAGCTAAGATAGGTACATGTGTGAGTTTGTATTTGAGACTATCAAAAGCATCTTGTTGTTCCTTTCCCCACTTAAACCCCACATCTTTCTTAACATGTTCATTTAGTGGAGATGCTATGGTTCTAAAATCCTTGACAAACCTCCTATAGAAATTAGCCAAGCCATGAAAACTACGTACCTCACTTGCATTCTTAGGGATGGGTCAGTCCCTAATGGCTTTGATTTTTTCTTCATCAACTTTTACCCCTTTTGAGCTAACTACAAACCATAGGAAAACAATTTCATGAGTACAAAAAATGCATTTGTACTTATTGGCATATAGTTTTTCCTGCCTCAGTACTTCTAGAACTTTCTTTACGTGGCACATGTGTGAATCAAGTGTTTTGCTATATATCAAAATATCATCAAAATATACAACCAAAAATTTACCAATGAAATTCCTCAATACATGGTTCATTAACCGCATAAAGGTGCTAGGTGCATTGGTTAACCCAAAAGGCATAACCATTCATTCATACAAGAAAAATTTAGTTTTAAAAGAATTTTTCCATTCATCTCCAACTCTCATCCTTATTTGATGATAACCACTTTTTAAATCTATTTTGGATAAATAACAAGCACCGTGCATTTCATCAAGCAAGTCATTAAGTCTAGGGATAGGATGGTGATACCTTATAGTGATATTGTTGATGGCTCTACATTCACTACACATCCTCCACGATCCATCTTTCTTAGGTACCAGAATTACTGCATAGCACAAGGACTCAAACTTTCCCGAATCCATCCTTTTTCCAAAAGTTTCTCCATTTGTTTCTGTATCTCTTTGATTTCTTCTGGATTACTCATATAGGTTGGCCTATTAGGAAGGGATGCACCCGGAATGAGATCTATATTATGCTCAATACCCTTTTGAGGAGGTAAACCATGAGGGATGTCTTGAGGAAAGACATCATGATATTCTTTGAGAAGTTGTTCCATACCTAAAGACAAATAAGCTTGTTAGGCATAAGCAAATATAAGGGTTGTTTTGAAATCAACACTCTGTTGAGCTCTTTTTCTCTCAAGAAAAGACTTTTATCACTCTTTACTTTTTTTACTTTCCTTTTTTTGTATCTTTCTGGAATTTTCTCTCTTCCTTCTTTTCGCTTTTGCTATCTTTTCACTCGCATCTTAAGCTGATCCTCACAAACCTCTCTAGGAGATAAAGGTGTTAGGGACACCTTTTTGCCCTTAAACAAGAAAGAATACTTATTGGCTAGACCATTATGGGTTACCTTTCTATCACATTGCCAAGGCCTCCCCAACAGTAAGTGACTCGCCTCCATAGGTACCACATCACATACTACCTCATCAACATATTTACCGATAGAAAAAGCAATGTTCGCCTGCTTATCTACCACCAATTCTCCATCCTCACTCAACCATTGCAAAGCATAAGGACTAGGGTGTATAGATGTCACCAAACCAAGCTTCTCCACGAGCCGTTTACTTGCTACATTTGTACAACTACCTCCATCAATGATGAGGGAACACACCTTTCCCATAACCATACATCGAGAATGAAAAATATTTCTTCTCTGGGTCTCATCTTCCTCCTTGTTCATACTACCTAACAATTGCCTAAGCATCAAGAGATCTCCCTCCAAATGGGGGACTTCACACTCCTTTTCCTCCTCATCACTATTAGATGATTTAGATGATTCACCCGTGGAATGCTCACTAATGTACTCACCATTCGCCAACAACATCATAGTTCTTCTGTTGGGACATTCAGCTGCGATATGTCCTCTACCAAACATTTAAAAGATTTTATTGCACTAGAACGTGAAGAATCATCATTTTTAGCTTGAGAAGTTACTTTACCATTTGAGGACTCCTTTTCCTTAGATTTAGGAATGGTAGAAGTAGCCCCCTCCTTCTTATATTTCTCCTTATCTCTCAATGACCATGAGATGGATGACTTCCTATAGGCGCTTCTTCTCTTGAGCTGTTGTTCCACTCTGGTGGTTTGGTGAATAAGATCCTCCAAGGTCTCATAATGGTGCATTTCCACCACATCTTGAATCTTCCTATTTAATCCATTCAAGAATCTAGCCATTGTAGCCATATATGTTTCTTCCACTTCAGCTTTCATCAAGGTGACCTCCATCTCTTGAACATACTCTTCAACACTTTTATTTCCTTGTGTAAGTCTTTGTAATTTGTTGAAGATCTCTTTTTTATAATAAGGAGGCACAAATCTTTCCTTCATAGCTACCTTTAATTGCTCCCATGTAGAAATTGGCAACCGCCTTCTTCTAGCTATGTCCACGATGATTTGATTCCACCAATTCATAGCATAGCCTTCAAACTCCAAGGAAGCCATAAGCACCTTATCATCATCTTCATAATCATAAGAGTTGAAGATTTGGTCAAGCTTCATTTCCCATGCCAAATAGGCTTCCGGGTCATTAGCTCCATTAAATTTAGGAATTATAATCTTCCTCCACATCTTATCTCTTCGAGGTGTGTGGTTCTCGAACTCCTCTCGTCTTTGGCCTTGCCTTGGCTTAAAACCATGCTCCTCCTCATCATTGTCCCTCCTAAGCATGTGGTTCCCAAATACCTCTCGTCTTTGGCCTCTCTGTGGCCTAACAACATGTTCTGCTTCATCATTATGAGAAGAATGGTCTGAATCATGATGTCTCCTTCTTCTTCTCTCCATCCCCTCTAATCTCACGCTCACATCTTCATTAGACTTTTGGAGCCTTTCGAACTGTTGTTGATTGTGTTGTTGCATTTGATTCATTTGTAATATGAGCTTATTAAGTGCAACCATGAGTGTCGTAGTCTTAGGTGATACAAGATCACTATTCTGGAAAGAAGTCATGTCCTGCAAGCAAATGTTAGCAATAATAATCTTTTTTTCTTTTGGACCTCACCACTCTACTAAGTGTTTCACTCAATTTCCCACTCGTGTATCACACTTATAGGCTTTTTCTTGAACGTACTCTCTTGCCTTTTACCACTCAAATTGTCTTTAGTGCAAAGAACTCTATTAGCTTAAGCAAAGAGTGAACAAAAAATGTGAAGAATGTTTCGAGATCTAAATCTTGACTTAAGAGGACAAAGAAAATTCAAAACTCTAGACAAAACTTCAAGGAATTTTAAAGACATAAAACAAGAAAATTAAAATTAGAAAATAATAGGACTACCAAAGAGATTTAAATGATACAACACGGAGACTCTAAGAGAAAGACTGATTGCAAGTAGATATCAATAAACCACAAATAAAATTGCAATAAAAGTTGTGTTAAACTCCCTTTTTTTGGATCCTTCTTTCTTTTATATTTTTTTGATCCACAATATTATTTTTTTTTGTTTTTTTTTTTGCAGTTCAACACAAAAACAAACTTAAACAATTGATCCTTCAAACCCTCATACTCATGTAAATCAAAGTAAGTGCAATTGCAAATCCCAAACACAAAAATAAATAATTTCCACGAATAAAATGTAGAAATACACAATTTAAATAGAGAACAAAAAAGAAAAAAAAATGCCAAATAAAAAAAATTCAACCAAATTGGAAACAACCTTAGGGGTTTTACTCTTTACAAAGGAAACAAACAAAATTTAAAACAAAACACAGAAAAAGCAGACATTGAAAAATTGTAATTTTTTTTTCATATGACAGAAAAATAACATAGAAAAGGAAATTCAAACCAGAACTTTGCTCTAGATACTAGATGATATGATCCTATCCAGGAAAGAGTATGTTTGTTTCTGAATTTGAATCCTCAAGAGGCACGACACGAATAAATCAGAGAAGAACGCGGAATAAGATAGAGATGGAGGACGCCACAATCTAACAGATTGATAAGTCAAGTGAAGATTCGCCACAAAGATGTTAATCTTTGATAAAAACCAGAGGCCTAAGCCAAGAACAAAGAGAACCCTTTCTTTAATGAAATCAAATTCAATATATGACTAAAAGTGTCTACAATAGTTTTTGGTACCTCTCTATATAGGTACATGAGTTTAAGAAAACCTAAGAACCCTACAAGAAGGCCCAAACCAAAACATAAACTAATTTATAAAAGAAAGCCCAAAGCCTAAAAACATAACTTATTTTCCAAAAGAAAACCTAAAGTTTAAAAGTATAAATTAATTTCCTAATAACTATCCTTCAAGAGTGCTCCAAGCCATGATCTTCATATCCTTTGAATTTCCACTTGTAGTTACTTGTAGTATTAAGAGTCTTGAATAGATGTGATTTTCCAATCTCTTGCTCCTTGCCCTTGTCATAGGTCCTTTGAATTGTAAAGGTTCATCTTCAAGTTCTTCTTGTATGGAATCTAGGGATAGTCCTCTATTAGGCCACCACTAAGAGGCACCATCAATACAATTTTCCAGGGATTCGTAGGTGGCGGAACCACGACATCAACAAGGAAGCGACACCTAAGAAATATACAATCCGTAAACATAATAACCTGCACCTATAGATGAAGGAGAATCTCGCCCATAACCTTCACTGACGTCGATTTTCAAGGCGTGGATCCAAACCAAGACAATCCAATGGTGATGACGGTGGAAGTCGAGTACTTTGTAGTAAAAATGGTGTTGGTCGACCAAGGTAGTTCGGTAGACATTCTCTACTAGAAAACCTACCAAATATTGCAAATTTCAAAAGGAAGCAATGTCCCTGTATGACAAGCCAATTTATGGTTTCTCTATAGAAAGGGTATGCACCAAAGGGTACATTGACCTGTATACAATCTTTTGCGAAGGCAACCAGATGAAAACTATGCTTGTGCGATTCTTAGTCGTTGAATCACACACCTCGTACAAAGTCTTATTAGGGAGACCTTCTCTCAACACCTTGGGAGCAGTAGTATCGACCCCTTATCTCGCTATGATCCCAACAAGCCCAAGCTCAAGTGCTTCAACAAGCCTAAGCCCACATCAAGGCCCAATCACTAGAAGAATGATGAAGAAGATTCACATGGGCCTCTCACAAGATGATCAAGTCACTCATGGGCTTTTCACTTTATTCACACGAGCTAAAGAAATGTCTAAAATATGAGTTGATGCATGTAGAAAGTTGTCCAGATTTAAATTGGGCCATTGTTTAGGCTTTGCTTTCAATAAAATAAGCTAGAACACTTTGGATCAATTGGGCTAAGCCCAATTTTCTATTTTGGCCGAGAATCCTTGGCATTTCTCTACACTTGGAGGCAAACAAGCTAAGCATGAGCAAAGCAAGGAGAGTGTGATGGTGGCATGGAGCGTGTGACATTGGCAAGGAAAGTGTGACATGCCACTTAGTGTCATCAAGGCTCATCTTCTATATCACATGGCCTACAATCAAGCTTCTCCTCCAAGCTACATTTTCATTACATCTTTGTTACATCTACATTTCATTTGGCCGGCCTTGTTGCCTATAAATGGGCCATTCCACTCTTGTAATGGTTACTCTTGAATTGCTAATAGATGCTAGTGTTGAGATCACTCCACCCTTTTATTAATTTGAGAGCACACATGGCTAACCTTCTCCAACATTTCCTCTAGCCACCTTCAATTTCATAGTTCCATTTCTACTCTTCATCTTCACCAATCTTCCATTTCCATTTCCATTGCATTGCTATGGATCTCCTTCCACTTCTACTCCAAAGAGGTCCATCAATTGGTATCTAGAGACATCTAAGCCTTTGGTGCATCCATCCTCTTGGTTTAGGTAAGGTTCTTGGTCCATACTTGTGTTTTGTTTTCCATTTCTGTGTTGTTCTTCTTCACCATGTTTTCTTCAAGTTTTTTGTTGTTTCTTCATGTTCTTGATGCTCTCCACCGTTTGACATTGAGGCTACATGAATCCCAATTGATTCATCATGTAGTACTCCTTTCTTCATTGGTGTAAATTTGTTTTAGGTTCCATTTTCGTTTTCCAGCACCTGTTCTTTGCTTCCTTGAGTTTTTTGCATTTTTATTTGTTGAATTCAGTTCTTTGCATTTTATCATTTCAGTTATGTTTAAGTCATGTTCTATGCTTTGTTTGTGCTTTAATTTATCATTTCCACTGTTTAATTTCCTTGTTGCTTGATTTTGTTGAGCTTTCGAGCCACATCTCACAACAAAAACACTATGATCATTCATGTAAGTGTGTGGATGTTTAAGGCCTGAATTCTCACTGATTTTTCATTCATTTCACTGATTGGATTTATACTTTTGAGTGTCTAAGATTTTCTCCTATGTTCATGCTTGATTTTAGTTCATAATCAAGTTCTTTAGCAATGCTTTCCATAGAACATCTTATCAAATTTCAGAGAGCAACTCTGTTCCACTTTTCCTCTATTTTCCAGTAAATCGCTACACGCACAATCTTTGTTTTTGATTTATTCTGACTAACTGAGTGCACCAAAATTCAATCTGATTTTTGCCTCATTTAGTTAACATCCACACAAAAAAATACAAAAAAGGAATCATTAAAAAATGTTGAGTACTAAAAAATGAAAAATCATGCAAGTTAAGGCTCATGTTTCCGTTTTCTAGTACTACAGTTTTTGAAATTCATTGTTCCATTGCTGTTTTTGTGCGTGTTTTTGTGTTTTTAGTGCTCGTTTTCACCTGAATTTTGGCTTGAGTATGTGCTCTATATTGCTTTATTATTGATTTTCTTTGAAATCAATTGATTACTTGATTTGCTACTGCTTTGCAATGAGTACTTCAGCCATATTTTGAGCACTTTTGTCTTGCTATTTTTGTTGTTTTCATCTATTCTAGTGCATTTCTTGGTTCCTTTTATGGTGCTTGCTTTTATTTTCCAGCCTTTAATTTCTTGCTTGTCAATTCTTGACTCTCTTTCTAGTCATGTTTCATTTCAATTCTCCTTGGTTTAGCATTTCTAATTAGCTTTTCTTGCTTTCTCCTTTGTTTGGGTTCATATACTTAACTCTTAGTTATTGGTTGTGTTGATGAGGCTATGAAGTTTAGAATGGTTTCTTTGACTTGGTAGCATCTTAGGAGCTGGATATTGAAGTAGAATTTTAGCTTGTGTGCTTACCTTTTTCCTCACCTTTGAGAGTATGTGTGCTAACTACATTGCTTGGTATAGTTTTCTCGCTGTTTTGTTTGTTTGGTGCAGGTTTGGTGGTTGTTTTGGCCTTAAAACTGAGACTATTTGATAACGTTGTCGTTGACGCGATCAAATTAATACTACTAAGCTATAGCAACTTCAATATTGCTAAGTTAGTAGTCAACAAAATAGAAAGGGTAAAGTAACCCAAAGTCGTCTCCCAACGAACACGGAATTGATTGTTAACAAATTAGTTCTTATAAAGCTATAAAGAGTTAGTCAAAGAAAATAATAAAAATATGAGAGATAAAGATAAAAAGATAAAATAAGATAGAAACAATAGTAAAGAAAAATAGGTCGATTCCACTGCTTTTTCAAAATAGATTCATCATCGGTTGTCTAAAGATTATTGCTCAATTAATTATTGTTGTAGATTTACAAATTAATCATTGTAAAGTCTCAATTAATTTGTCGACGTCCTTACTTTCAACCAAAGTAACTTCTGAATCAAAACCAAGAACTTTGTAGATTAATCTTATTAAATTTAACCAAAGTAACTTCTCAATTAAATATTACTAATCCTAATCATATCCATTCTTTTACCTCTTATATCTAGTAAAAAACTAATTAACCAAAGTAACTTCTTGGTTAATTCTAATCTAAGTTTTCATCTTTAATCAAAGTAACTTCTCAATTATTAGCAAAAAACTCATGCAATAATATTAAAGTTTTTAAAATTAATCAAAGTAACTTCTCATACGATTGTTATGTTATGTAGATGTAACACCGTGCTAACTTTCTAGAATGTAAAAATCATTACTTTTACTAAATTAAGAACCAAAAGACATAGATGAAAATAAATCTCAACAAGAATAAAAAGGACAAACAAATTAATTGATCTAACCTCAAAATCCAATTAAGAAATTACAATAGAATCAACCCAAGAAGTTTAGCCTTTCATGGAATGCAACATAAAATAAAAAATAATAGAACAATGGAGAGAGAAAGGAAACAAAATTAGGCCCCCCTAAGGGTTCCTAAACTCTGAAGTCCCGAGCTTTTTTTTTTCTCTTTTACTCCCTTGGTCTCTTTATATAGGACTTGGACTGGGTTTTTCGGTTGCTACAACCTCTCAAATATCTTTTGAAATAAAGATAAATATTATTTATCTTTGTAGTGATTTTAAAAATATTTGGAGAGATAGTTAGTTTTAAAAATATTTAACAAATATAGTTGGTTAATAATTTATGATATAATTAAATAAATTAATTATTTAAAGATATCTAATAAATTATCACCAAATAATATTTGCATTAATTTTCTCAATAAGCCATTTTCAATCCTATAGTCAAAATTTGGTGGGAAATCCAAAAAGATAAATATTTGCACTTAAGTCCCTCTCCTTTGACCAGTCTTTGACCAGATTTGAATATTTGACCAAAGTTTGACTAGTTGATCATTTGACTGTCCATTGACAGGATGACACATGGCAGCTCCTTCTCTCTCCCAAATTAGGGTTTCTTCCTCCTTCCTCCTTCCTCCACCTTTAATTCTACTACAAGTGATGGTTCTGTGTGGCTGCTTCTATGCAATGCAGATATGCGTTCTTTGGTGGATTGCTATTTCACGATGCTGCTGCCATAATTATTGTGTCATCAATGGCTCGCATTTTCTGCAGGGACTCGAGGTGCGCGAACGTGAACGTTCATAGTGATGACACTTATGAACTCGCAGCGAGGGTTGCGATGGAGCTACTACAGGTGCGTTCATGGTGATGCCTTCTTCTTCTCCAACGATGTGGCTACTTGAGCGAGATGCTTCTCCGTTCTGCATCAGGTTCTGCTCCTGCGTTTCTGGTTTGGTCACGCTGGTGGCGTTGCAGGTGTTGTTCCAACATGAAATCATGTTCTCGTTGCGCTGCTACAATGAAGTGCGGAGGTTGAATGGTGGAACGTTGAAGTGATGAAGGATGGAGGTGCAATGAGCTTAATCTTAACTTCAGCTGCATCAACAAACGTTAAAATATCCAAGAAATAATTTATGCAGCTAAACATCACTTTTTAAGACATTTTTGTCACATAAGCTCAAATAGCCTAATTATCAAAACTGTCAATTAAGTCACTCTTTAAGCACACAAATTCAATTAAATACCCAAAATTAAACATTGAATGAGGGCAAAAATATGCACTCATCACTATTGTTGGTATTTTGCACTTCCATTTGGTGGCCTAAGGTGCTTAGAAGTGCCTTACTTGGTGGTGGTCTTTATTCTAATCAAAAGGAGGCTACAAGCTAAGTCTTGGCTCTTGATTTTGTGCAAATTGGCAGCACCTTGGCAGCACATTTTGGAGTTGCATTGCTTCTTATTTTGGTTTTATTTCTTTCTTATTTGTACTTCTTTTTGGCACATCTTATTTGGTACCATTTTGAAGCCTCTTTGATTGTGAACTTGCATCTTTTGAGCATCAAAATTTGAGATATTAAGTGGCTTGAGGTTGCTTCATTTTGAGTACCAAATTGGTGACCCAAAATTTCTTTACGTTCTCAATTGTAACTTGTGGACTATTGAGGTGTCTTAGGGAGCCAAAGGTGTTCAATCCCACCTCCTTAGTAGAACCTTTGTCATACTATACTGCAACATTTTAGTAAGTGAATGTGTTGAAAGTTCAAAGTGCTTTCTCACCTTGCTTTTAGGCCCATAGTTAGACGTGTAGTGGCTTCAAACTGTGAGACCAAAGTCTCTAAAATTTTTCCAATTTAGGGGTCCGTTTTTAATGTTAATCTTTTTCCTTTCTTTGAGCTTGTTTGTGTTTGTTTGTGCTTAGTGTCTCAAGTGATTCTATTTACTTAGCCTTAGACAATTATGTGTTCTTTGAAACCTTTTGCAAGTACATATTTGCAAGGATTGACCTTGGTACATAAGAAGTCTTTTAGACTCACCTCGCCTAACTTGGAGGTCTACTTGTGCTTGTTTTCTTCCTTCACAATTTGTTAAACTTCTAAGTTCTTTCAATCACCATGAGCACTAGAAGGACTACTCGTGTTAGTACCCAACATCAACAACATGTTGATAAAAATAACCTCCACACAAGTGGTGATGAGGAGGTTGAGGTTGATCCTAGAGTCCTAAATAACCTCTCTCAAGAGTTTAGGGACCTTAAAGCTCAAATGGCTTCCATGCAAGCCAATATTCCATTAATTGCCAATCAACTTACCCCTCCTACCCATAATACTCGTGCCTCTCCTAGGCCTTCTCGTGCCCTTTCAAGGCATGAGTATGATTTTGAAGAGGAGGAAGATGAGCGACATCAACCTTAGACAATCGCCTCGTGTAAGATGGCAAAGGTGCATCCCTCCTCACCCTAAAGAAGTCAAAAATTGATTTGCCTCATTTCCATGGAAGGGATAATTTTGAGGTTTTCTTGATTGGGTTGCAAAAGTGGAACTATTGTTTGAGATTCATGTTGTGGAGGAAGAAAGGCATGTGTCTCTTGCTACTCTTAGCTTTCAAGGGCATGCTCATAGTTGGTGGACTTCCTTAGTCCTCTAAAGAAGGAGAAAAGGGCTGAATGATATTGAGTATTGGAATGATCTTAAGGAAGCCCTTCATGCCCGCCATGTTCCCTCCTACTACAAAATAGAGCTCTTGGACAAGCTCTAAAGGCTCCAACAAAGATCTATGTCTATAAAAGAGTATAGATAAAAGATGGAGCTCTACATAATGAGGGGAAACTTTTGATGATTAGGAGGCTTCTTAAGAACCAACCTAGCCTTCCTCTCAATGACCAAAGAGAAAATATTTTCCACACAAGATGTGAGGTTTTGAAAAACACTTGCTCTTTGATCATTGATAGTGGGTTTTATTGCAATTGCTGTAGCACAATATTGGTTAAGAAGTTGAACTTGACTTTGTTGCCCCATCCCAAACCTTACAAACTTCATTGGCTTAATGAAGATGGGGATCTCAAAGTTGAGCATCAATTGAAAGTCAAGTTTTCCATTGGGAAATTTAACGATAAAGTTTTATGTTATGTGATCCCAATGGAAGCTTGCCATATTCTCTTGGGGAGGCCTTGGTAATTTGATCATAAAACCTTAAACCATGGCTATACCAATGAGCTCACCCTCTAACATCATTCAAAAACTTTTGTGTTGCATCCCCTCACTCCTAGCCAAGTTGCTAGTGGTCAAGTTCAAATAGGAGCTATGAGAGAGGAAGAGAGATCCAAGAACTCTAAAGCTTCTAAAGATTCTAAGGAAAAGATAAAGGTAGAGGAAGTTTCTTTTTCTAAGGATGTTGCTCATGAAGTTCTTTTAAATCATAAAACTCTTTTGCACACTCTTCATGATGAGCAATCTCCCTTCCTCTTACTTTGTTAAGTAATCCTTACTTGTCTTGAACATCCTTCTCTTAAGGATCTACCTCCTTCCATTCGTGTTCTCCTTCATGAATTTAAAGATGTTTTTCTAAAGGATGGCCCTCATGGTCTCCCACCTTTTAGAGGGATTGAGCACTAAATTGATTTTGTCCTAGGGGTAAGTCTTCCTAATAGACTCGCTTATAGGACAAACACAATTGAGAGTAAGGAGATAGAAACTCAAGTGAATGAGTTGCTAGACAAGGGATGGGTTCAAAAAAGTTTAAGTCCTTGTGCAGTGCCTGTGTTGTTGGTGCCGAAGAAAGAAGGAAAGTGGCGCATGTACTATGATTGTTGGGCTATCAACAAATCCCAAGACTAGATGATATGTTGGATGAACTACATGGAGCTCAAATATTTTCAAAAATAGACCTTAAAAGTGGTTATAACCAAATTCGTATTCAAAAAGTTGATGAGTGAAAAACTGCTTTCAAAACAAAATTTGGTCTATATGAATGATTAGCCATGCCCATTGGCCTAACCAATGCTCCTAGTACATTCATGCACTTAATGAATCATGTCTTGTGTGATTGCATAGGAAAGTTTGTGGTAGTGTATTTTGATGACATTTTGGTGTACAATAGAAGTTATAGTCTTCATGTGGGTAATCTTAGAGTTGTGTTATCTCTTCTTCGAGATCACCAACTCTATGCTGACATTGACAAATGCACTTTCTATGCAAAGAGTGTAAGCTTTTTGGGATTTGTGCTCAATAAGAGTGGGGTACATGTTGAGCCGCAAAAATCAAGGCCATCCAAGAATGGCATGTGCTAAAGAATGTTGGGGACATTAGAAGTTTTCATGGATTAGCTAGTTTTTATAGAAGATTTGTTCCCAACTTCTCCACCATTGCTTCATCCTTCAATGAGCTTGTTAAGAAAGACATATCTTTTGAGTGGGGTGAAAGACAACAAAAGGCTTTTGATGATATCAAGGCTAGGCTCACCCAAGCTCTCATTCTTGCTCTTCCAAACTTTGAGAAAACTTTTGAGCTAGAATGTGATGTTTCTGAGGTTAGATAAGTGCGATTTTTGCTTCAAGACGGCTATCCAATTGCCTATTTTAGTGAAAAACTAAATGGTCCTTCTCGTAACTACCTTACCTATGACAAAGAGCTATATGCCCTTGTGCGAACTTTTCATACTTGGAAACATTATCCTGTGACAAAAGAGTTTATCATCCATAGTGATCATGAAACTCTCAAGTATTTGAAGAGCCAACAAAAATTGAATAAAAGGCATGCAAAATGGGTTGAGTACTTGGAACAATTCCCTTATGTTATCAAGTACAAGAAAGGGAAAGCTAATGTGGTGGTTGATGCACTATCAAGGAGATATACTCATTTAGCCAATATAGGATCCCAAATTCTTGGATTTGACAACATATGTGAATTGTATATTCATGATCCCTTCTTTGCTACCATTTATCATGATTGTCTCACTAACTCCCAAGATGGCTTTTATCTCTCAAATGGGTACCTTTTCAAAGAAGATCGCCTATGTATTCCTCTAGGTTCTCATAGAAAACTATTGATCAAAGAAATGCATGAGGGGGGACTTATGGGTCACTTTGGGGCCACCAAAACTTTGGCCATGGTTAAAGAGAAATTCTTTTAGCCCCATATGAAAAGGGAAATACAAAACCATTGCGCTAGTTGTTTGAATTGTTTGCATGCTAAGTCTAATGCAATGCCTGCAGGGATGTATACTCATTTGCTTGTTGCTTCCACCCTTTGGGAGGATATAAGCATGGACTTTGTACTAGGGCTTCCAAGGACTTCTAGTGGTGTTGACTCTATATTTGTGATAGTGGACCATTTTTCAAAAATGGAAAATTTTATACCCCGCCACAAAGTAGATGATGCTAGCAACAAAGCAAGGTTGTTCTTTAGAGAAGTGGTTCATCTCCATGGCTTACCCAAAATATTGTGTCTAATAGGGATGCTAAATTCCTAAGCCATTTTTGGAGGACCTTGTGGTCTAGGCTAGGAACAAAACTTTCTTTTTCTACCTCTTGTCATCCATAAACTGATGGGCAAATAGAGGTAGTCAATAAATCCTTTGCACATTGCTTAGGATTTTACATAAGGGGAATCATAAATCCTGGGATGAGTATCTTTTCCGTATTGAATTTGCTTACAATAGAGTGGTCCATAGCACCACCAAACTCTCACCCTTTAACGTAGTTTATGGTTTTAGCCCTCTCACACCATTGGACTTATTACCTCTTCCAACTTCTTTTGATTTTGTTCATAAAGAGGGGGTTTCTAGTCCAAGTTCATAAAAGATTTTCATGAGAAGGTTAGAAACCAAATTCAAGCCCAAGTTGAAAGATTGCTCATTTTAAAAACAAGGGCAAGAGAGTTCGGTCTTTTAATGAAGGAGACCTAGTTTGGTTGCACTTAAGGAAGGAAAGATTTCCTAACCTAAGAAAATCCAAACTTAGTCCCCGAGGTGATGGTCCATTCCAAATCATCAAGAAGATCAATAATAATCCTTATCAATTGGATCTTCTTGTGGAATATGTTGTGCATTCTACTTTCAATACTACTTATTGGGTTCCTTTTGTAGGTACTTTTGATGAAGAGGATGACCACCAAGATTTGAAGGCAAATCCTTTTCAAGGGGGAGGGGATGATGTGACCCCAACAAGACCAAGCTCAAGTGCATCAACAAGCCCAAGTCCACATCCACAATCACTAGAAGCATAATAAAAAAGATTCACATGGGCCTCTCACAAGATTATCAAGTCAATCATGAGCTTTTCACTTTATTCACATGAGCTAAAGAAATTTCTAAAATATGAGTTGATACATGAAGGAAGTTGTCTAGATTTAAATTGGGCCATTGCTTAGGCTTTGCTTTCAATAAAATAAGCTAGAACACTTTGGATCAATTGAGCCGAGCCCAATTTGCTCTTTTGGCCGAGAATCCTTGGCATTTCTCTACACTTAGAGGCAAGCACGCTAAGCATGAGCAAAGCAAGGAGAGTGTGATGGTGGCATGGAGCGTGTGACATTGGCAAAGAGAGTGTGACATGCCACTTGGAGTCATCAAGGCTCATCTTCTACATCACATGGCCTACAATCAAGCTTCTCCTCCAAGCTACATTTTCATTACATCTTTGTTGCATCTACATTTTATTTGGCCAGCCATATTGCCTATAAATGGGGCCATTCCACTCCTGTACTGGTTACTCTTGAATTGCTAATAGATGCTAGTGCTGAGATCACTCCACCCTTCTATTAATTTGAGAGCACACATGGCTAACCTTCTGCAACATTTCCTCTAGAATAGAACTAGTGGGGAGTACAAGAAGATATTTGCTTGAACCTGACCGTAGCTTAAAAGTCAGGTTAGAGTTAAAGCCAAAAGAAGGAGTCATGATTGAGACAACACTAAAGAATAACACATACTTGTTTTCTTGGACCGATGCTGACTTACCAGCTGTAGACCCCGGGGTAGTAGTTCACCGACTATCCATGTTCAAAGTAGCAAGATATGTCACAAAAAAAAGAAAGATAGAAGAAGAAGGAAGGTTAGCAGCACGAGTGATGAGTCATTATTTTCTTCTATTCCACTAGCCTTTGTGCACCCATTAGACAGTTGATTAGTGCTTAATTGTTCATCATTAGAGTGTTTTTCATCTGTTGGGCTTTATTGGGCCACTGATCCGAATTTGGACTAATTTCACATTATTTGGCCTAATTTTTGTTTTTAATTATTTTTAGGTATTTGGGTGAAGCAATTTTGGAGCTTGGACATTAATATTTAGTTGAAGAGACTTTCCACATCATTGCCACATCATTTCCATGTCATTTCCACGTCAGCAAAGTCAATGGGTCAACATTTGAGGCCTAGAGTGGCATTTTTGTAAATCTGAGTGGCAGGGTGGCAGTTTTGTAAATATGAGTGGCAGGGGTGATATGACCATGAATTAGGTCTGCATGAAAGGAGGCCAGCCGCTCCATCATCTTAAACCTCTCTTCAAAACCTCCATTTTCGTTCTCCAAGCTTCCATGGACGCCCCCCTTGCGGTTTTTCACGTTTTTGGCTCATTTTTACCGTTTTTATGCATATTTGACAGCACCCATTGAGGGTTTTA
>Ga0214542_1003524_pt1 | contig 31841 bp, 11 predicted proteins | sample CNSS1metaG_FD_160096 | JGI IMG/M metagenome (GOLD analysis project Ga0214542, IMG submission 160096) | Root nodule microbial communities from cowpea collected in UCLA plant growth center, Los Angeles, California, USA - CNSS1 | ecosystem: Host-associated > Plants > Roots > Nodule | place: USA...
GACATACGAGAAGATGATCGGAGTCGTCGACGAAGATGCCATTGGAGAAAGAGGAGTCGTGAGCTCAGGACCGGTGCCCATAAATTAGGCTTCACGCTCTGGATACCATATTACAATTAAATCTACTGTAACATAGAAAGAAAAACAGAGAAAAGAAAACCAGCAGAGAATTTATGAAAGATCTTCTTCATATTGATAGACCAGAATGTTGGCCTTTATATATAGGGAACATCTTACAGAAAGGAATATATTCTTTAGAGCTGAGCTGTCACAGTAGTTATAACCATATAACAAATACAGAATCTGAGTCAAAACAGAATTGCAGAATATAATTCTATATACTCTAACAATCTGAAAGATCATTCACGATTCATAACATCTTTTCTACCGACTTAAATTGCCGAGAAATTGTCTTCATTAATTTTCCATTTTTTCTAACTAAATTAGACCCAATAGAATTTGTCGCCCATTTAAGCTTTTCCTGCACACTGTTCCAAGATATGATTATCAAAAGATTTTTTTTTAACGCACTTTTATACTAACTAATATTCATTAGAAGTTATAGAAAAAAACAAGTCTGTCGTCCTATTTAATAAATCTTATTCATAATTTTAACCAATGATGAATATATTAAAAATGTTAAGAAACATCGCTAATTATTATGACTTTGCTGAAGCCAACGTCATAAGCCAGTGGTATCTATACTTCTGAAATCTAATATACTGAATTGGCTTTTATACTTTGGCTGTTTTCGAAGCGGATAAAAATGGAGAAGGACGAAATAAACATAAAAAAACACGTAAAATAAAAAAATTAATAATATGAAAAATAAAATAAGATAATTCATTCGTTGAAGCTTCTGTAAAGTAAAGTATATCATAATATTTTATTAATATTTATGATATTTGTAAAGGTATAATATTATAATTGAATTTTATTTACGAGAAATTAATATTAAAATTGTGAATAACTACTATATTTAATTGTCTAAATTTACAACAATATATTTTCTATCTCGTCAACAGGTTATTTTGTTACGGATCAAGCTTATTAAAAATAAATAATAATGAAAAATATTGTTATTGTAGTAACATTGAGCTTTCTAACATTTTCTAAGCAAAGCCTTTCTATTAGTTATAATCTATTAAAAGCTATAAAATTGCGACTATCAATAAAGAAAAAGTAAATTTCAAAAATTACAACTTTTAATATATGTCAACTAATTGAAAAAAACACGTATCAGTATTCCTAACATTTCTCAGCAAAACAAATACTACCTTCCGTTCAAAGGGCGTGTTCAATTAAGTATATTACAAATTCATAATCAAAACTATAATTTAAAAAAAAAAATCCTTTAATTCATGATAAAATTAAAACTTTCAATTTAATCCTAAAAGATTTTTATAATTTATTATAAAATTACAAAATTATAAAATAGCAAAATAATATACCAAATGATTAAATGAAAAATATAAAATTATTAAATATTAAATATAATATAAAAGTATAAAATGTTGTTAGAAACTCAATTAAAAGTTTCAAAATTTATCGTAACATAAAAATTAATAAAGTCTTTTTTTAAATAAAAAACATACAAATAATGAAAAGACTTGCAAGAGTATTATCAATTCATCATTGTGGAATACCATCACTAGCTTTTCCAACAGTACAAGAGAACAACGCATGTTTCGTCCCGCTTTCGACTACAAGGGGTTATTGAGGCTTATGAAAACTAAACTCTAGTTTTTCAACCTTTTTCCCAAAACAAAATAATTCAGAATAACAAAAATTGCCTTGTAGAATGCCATAATCCACACAATGTATGAATGACCAGATCAATTGGCTTTAGAGTGTATATAAGCACTGATAAAATCTACACTTTCAAGTGGTTATTGTCAGACATAATAACCGGTGAAAGTAAATCCCCTTCCAACAATCTCACCAGCGCAGAACCATGCAAAGCATTCCAAGCCAAACAAAGCAGCAATACCTGCATCTTCCACCTTTAGATCTTTCCTGTTCTTCCATAAATTCTTGGCATAATCAAGTTCCTTCCAGAATGACTCCGTACGACCCGGAATACTGCAAAATATTTGAAAGAGTTATATGTAGCAGCAAGGGCACCCAAAATAGATGACAGAGCTAGAGAGGATATGGATAAATAATTAATAGAGAGCAAGGGCACCCAAAATATTTCAAATATATGCATGTCTTGCTGCTTGGATGTGGATAAATAATTATTAAAGTGTAATAAATAATTAATTTATTATGTTCCATGCTAATTGTACACGTATAGTGCTGCAAAGAGCTATATATATATAGTTTGGTATATCCGGCAAACTAATGAAGCCCATGAAAGTCTGAATTAGGGAATCCGGTTATTATACGCAGTCCAAAATTTAGTTAAAAGTAAATAACTTGGTATCTAAAGACTTAAGAGTCCGGTTGGTTCTGGAGTCCTACAGGATTTTAGTTTGTACTTTTAAAGCATCCATAACAATAATCACTAAAGCATACACAGAATATATTTCTGCCATTTCTTTCCAACACCAGATCAGAACTCTGATTACATCTGAATTCTGTCCATGGACTCTTCCACGCAAACCCTTGTCTCCAATACCTATCCCCATATTTCCCTTGCAATCCAATCCTAATTCTGGAGTCTACGGTATGAACAGATTCGTGGGCTTAATCAAACTAAACTACAGTCCCAAGAAAGGATTAGTGTTTATTTATAGAGTCCACTTCATTTTTCAAGTGCCAATTTTGACCTTCTCCCCTGGTTAGAATCAACCTTTCATGCCACATACCAGGTGTGAACTTACCCAATCTAAGGCCTAGTAATAATGGATGGGCTAACTGATTTAGTGTGTTTGACTCAGCATATTTTAGAAGAATTGATAAATTATAGCCTAAACCCTTAATAAGATATTAAGACCACAGTAGCAACATTGTTAAAATCACAAGTATACTCGGATACTCGTGTGATCCTACGAGTGTGGTGGATGCTCCGAGTTGATGCACACGTAGGATCAGAAGAGGAGTGGATTGTAGCCGGATCACTCAGTTGTTCATGAAATCATGAGGTTGTGCATCACATCAGTCTATTTTGTTTGAGCAGGTGAGGTTTGAGAGTTAAAACGGCCCATTTGTTGGCTGATAGACTCGACCCAACCAAATTTAGAAGTCCAATTCGTATGGCATTTTTGTTCTGCTAGGGTTCCCACCCATTCACAACTCAAAAGAAATAAACTACTGTCAACAGTGTGCACACTTTCAAACTGACATTGTTGTCAAACAACTGTCATCAATAACAATTGAAGCACTGTAGCTTCCGGTGGATGCTACCTTCACCATTGATGGCCATCGCAGCTCTCACAACCATTGTCACCAATGCTGCCTTCGTCCTTGGCAGTGCGCACTCTGTTCTGCTTTGTATTGTTTCCTTAATACTTTCCTTTGCTCTTGCAAAAGAGTAATTTTATGAATTGTTAACCTATTTTTAGTATTACGTACTGAATCTTACTACTTAAGACTTATTATGTGTTATTTTATTGCCTATATTCTTTTTAATGCATGCATGGATTTATAGACTTGAAACTCTTATGAGCTGAGTTACAATACTCAAGTTAATATTTTTTATTCCCCCTCAAATCCTCTTGGGATCCTTGTGTTTGACAACATTGCATAAGAACCACATCAGACTGTTGTTTAACAAATATGCACAAGAATCTGTCTTATCCCAATACCATCACAATGAAAACAATCTCCCAATCCACAACATCTCCCACGACCAAGGACATGAAGGAGGACCCGTTTACTTACTTTATAAATCAGAATATAATAGAAGATTTTCCCATATTTGAGACATTAACTAGAACTATGCTCTCACAGCCAGTTCCAAATCCAGGTAAAGCAGAACAGGTAAAGCATATAACCTTGCAAGGCGGGTGTAGAACAATTGTTTCGATAGCAGGTTGCATTTTTCTACGGTCGGAGGCTCCTGAATGTATTGCTTGTTCTGTTCCAACAATTGCCTGTAGTAGCTAGATCCATGTTTGGCTACAAATTGAGATGCTTGACATGCTTTGGACTGCAACTGGTGCAACTTTGACGCCATCAAGTCTGCAAACTAGGTAGAACAAAACCCTAGACCAAAGGGAAACACTATATTAGAATAAGGCACAAAGTCAAAAAAGTGTTTATGGAGAAGTTTATCCAAACTATCATAATTTCTTCAACTCACATTGACAATAGTCACAACAAAAAGAAAATTAACAGCTAAAGGCATTCTTAAAGCAGCATCTATAACACATATCATGGCCCTCGACACTAACAGTTGCTACCTCATCGATTTCTATTCCTAAATTAGGGCCTATTAGCTTAGCAGGTGATGTTTCATAAGTAACTAAAAAGGGATTACTATGGAATTAGACATTGATATCAAATGAAAAGAACTTCAATTAAACAAATAAAATAGGACTCTGCGCGTCATGTCAGAACCCTAAATTATGAACCATTTCACACTACAACCACATAAGTAAGTAAATATATAAAATTAGGCGATATATGCAACAACAAAACGTAATTGAAGTAACTATTGAAAATGAAAGAGATGATAGTGTGAGAAAAGAAGATCGGAAAGAGGATAGAACGAGATCTGCAGGGGAAATGCAAAAGGCAAAAGGTGGATGAATCATAGTATCTGAGGTGAATGCAGAAATCAGAAATCAGAAATCAGAATAAGAATATGATGAGAGAAGAGTGTGAGAGGGTTACCTTGTGAGCAGAAGCAATGCAGTGATCTCTTTCACTTCGTCTCTTCACTCTTAACCTTGTGTTGTGCTGTGCCTTCTTTTCTTTTTTCGTCCTTTACAATCTTCACTTTCGGCTGGGCTTCTTTTGGGCCACCAGAGATACAACTGTAGCCCACAGATAGTTGGGTTGTTGCTTCTTACACAGGCCCATTTGGGATGTTGGTTCTTACACTTCATAAATATGTAATTTTTTTGTGAATACCAGTAAAAACATGCATGTGTTATTTTATTTTTTTAATGATAACAAAAAATAATAAAATTATTTTTTATAATTATAAAAGTAAGTTTAAATAATTTTAATAGATGTATATGTGTTTATTTTGTTATGACAATAAAAATTAATAAAATTATTACTTTATAGTTATAAAAATAAATTTAAACAATTTCATAATTTTATTGTAGTAATTTTTATTTGTTTTTATAAATATTTATTTTAATTTAAAAAAATAGTTAAATTATAGAAAAAAATGATCATAACCAATACAGTTAATTAAAAAATCATAATCACTTAAAAAATAAAATTAATAAAGTAATTGTTTTGATTTTAAATAATTACTTAAAAAGAAAAATTAAAAGAAATATTTGTACACCACATACATAATCGTTTTATATAATTGCATAGACAATAATAAGTATTTAAAAATCACAATATATCTATTTATTTGGTAGTTTTCTAATATTTAATACATTTTTTTAAATAATTAATATTTATAATAACAGTAATCGCAAAAACTTATTCAAAATTATTTTGGTCTTTTTCAGAGAACATTCAAAATTTAAAGTGTTTACTTAAAATGGTTCCCGACAAAATTTAAGTATTATTTTGGTTTTAATAAATTACGAGAGTTATTTGAGTAAACATAATATTTTCACATTATTTTTATTTTTATTTAAATTATTGCAATTTAACTCTTATTTTTTTGTTATTTTTATTTGTTTTTCAACGATGACGGTAATATACTGTTTACTTTCTTACACAAACGAATTCTTATTTGTTCTTTATTTATTTCTAACTTTATAAACTTGTTTTCTACATTTGTGAAATGATTTTCACGCAGTTAAGTTACACGAATGCGAATATAAGTTTTTATTCAAGATAAAATTAATAAATTCAAATTTAGACACTTTTTGAAGTGACTTATTTTAATTTGTTATTCTGAAATATTATTTTTCTTCTACTAAAATTTTGTAATATTTTTCCTTTTGATTTGAAATCATTCTCACCTTTAATTTATATTTTAAAAACATTTTTTTATGTCAAGTTATTTTACAGAATAATAAATACCAAGTACTCAATAATTAACGTCATTTTCTAATTGACTATCTAGTTAAAAATGCAAAAATGAGAAAAATAAAATAAAAAGTAATTTTTCTTCTGTGTCTTAATTATACATACAAGATATAACTCTAAATAAAGGATTAATATGAATATTTAAACAACATAAGGAATAATTAAGTAATTAATTATATGAGTAATTATATATTGATAGATAATCTTTAATTAATAACATTAATTTTTTTTAATATTTAACTATATTTCCTGTTTAATGCAGTGAAACTTTAGTCACCATTTTTTAAATATACCGATTTATAATTTTTTTTCATTACATTAATCAAAATATTTTAATTCTTTTATTTTTTAATTAAAAGACTCACTTATCATTATTTTCCTTAAACTCAGTTATCGTTATATATTTTTTTTTTCTTCTTCACTCCCTGGTCCAAAATGATAAGTAAACAATTGAGGAAAACTAACACATTTTTTAAAATTATTTTGTTCAAAGAAAATAAAATAATCAATTTCATTTTTTCTTTACTTAAGATTTGCATATTGCATTTCTTTCGGTCTTTCTTTTTCTTTCACTCATAATTTATGTGCTCACATGTATGATAATGTTTATTTCTATATTTTGTTTAGATTTTGGTTTAATTAGTCCATTAAAAATCCTGTTCATTTAATAAAACCCTTATCCAATTAATCAATTAATCTTCCATGGATGGAAATCCAATCCATCAATAAAAATAAATATTTTAAAATAAAGAATTAAGAGGAAATATTATAAAAAAGTTTTCAAAAATACATTTTATATTAAAAAAAGTAAAAAAAAATGAATTTTTTTAACAATGTAATTTAAGAAATATTTAATAATTAAATTTTGGTGGAGTTAATTTTGATTTTCACAAACAATAGATAGATATTAATGAATGATTTTATCTTATTTAACCTTTTATATTAATAATGAATATACACGGATGGATTTGGTCACATTTTATCCAATTATAGTTTGTTTAGAAATATAATAAATAAATCATTATTTTTCCTTCCCTAATTATTCTATTTTATTCCAAGTGGTTCTTCAAACAATAATTTATTTATGTAGTTTCTGAAACATTACAAATTCATCAAGTAAATTGTTTAAGCTAAAATATTTCTCAAAAGATCAGATATTTGATTTTGAGAGTTTTTTAGTATTTTGAAATATGTTTTGTCATTATTTAGTATTTTTATTTTGGATGAATATGAAATTGATGGTTTGGTTGCAAAAGAAAAAGAGGATAAGTTACAATAATTTGGATTTTTCTTTTCAAAAAAAAAAACTTTTCCTAAGTTTTAAATTTCAAAATTCAATTTCATCTAACTTTTTTCATCTAGAAAGCGGAAAAAATCTAAACAAAGGTTAAATATTAAATTTTACATCAAAACCAAGTTAAACAAGTAAAAATTGACAAAATTGGTTGTGCTTCGTAAAATGCAACCAAAGAAACTTACCAAAAACTATTTGTAAGTCAATGATATAATACACTTACTCTGTGCTTCTTTTAATTCATGCAGTCTAAAATGCGTGTTACGATCATGACATAATATAATATGAAATTCTTTGTAACAAACGATAAGAACAAAATTTGGCATATTACGTGAAAATTTACTATAACCACGCGTAACTAAAACTAAATCACATAATCGAATATAATAAAATATAATTATTTAAAATGATATAATCTGTTGTGAATCATATGAGTATGAATTTCAAGTTAAATTAAGTAAAAATAAGAAAACAACATTAACATAAAAGACAAATCCATAAATATGATGAAATTTGTAAAATGGTTGGATTATAGGAAATAACACTTATGTAAGTTTATTTAAAATTAAAGTGTAAATTTAAGTTTTACATAAGATAAACATAAGAAAATTGAGTATAATATAATGAAAAGGATGTTCGATACACTTATCACAATTTCATAATCAGTCATTATTCGTTGGGAATCGAACTCATTACCTTGACTCTGATAGAGTTGATTAGATCAAGTGCTTATGATTTGGCAAAAAATTATAACTATTAGTCAAGGCACAACTTTTTCTACTTAAGAACTTATGATAATTTGATTGTGACTCGGTTCACCTGATTTCCGTCACGGAACAATTGATACTATCCGCAATAAAATATTTATAAATTTATTATCTTAGATTTTGTATTGAAAATATATCAAAGTCACCTTACTAGAGATTTTCCAAAAAAAAAATTCACATTAAAATTAAGATCAAAATCAATTACAAGAATTGTACAATTATTGAATGAAAAGAAAAAAAAAATCAAGTAATCAACATTCTATCATGAGATCACATTCCTTCAACAACTTTATTCAAATTCAGTGTTTCATCATCACTTCCAACATAGTATATAGGCATAGCTCCCTATGATTTGCATAGAAGTGAACTTTATGCACAATATTCAAATAACTTGAACAAACCGTACTATGAATCAAAGAAAGCATAATTTTTTTTTTTGTTCTTACGGAAGATAAAATCATGAGTTCGTTTTAGTTAGTTGTTATATTCTAATACATGTTTAAAACAAACTCAAAGCCCAACTATCCCAAGTAAAATTTGTGGATAAGATACAATTACGCGGGCAATACATAACACATGCAATTTCGAGACATTAAACAATATAACAAAATAATACATCGTAATTAATATAAATATAATATATGTATACACTTTTGATAGAGCAAATAAAAAACAAAAATAATCTTTTAGTTTTTTTAGGAACAAAATGTGAGCGTGTAAACAAGTTTTGGCTTTTGGTAAACAAACAAAGATCTAATCATTTATGTAATGAAATGTGAAGAATAATAATGATATTAATAATAATAATAAAAACAATATTTTGTGGCTTTCCCTATTCGGCGTCTTCTATTGTGGAACAAATCACCTTTTCTCGTGCATTGCACTTTCACCTTATCTCATTTCCACCACCTTTCTCTCTACCCTATCATCATCAACCACCGACTTTTCCATTGATGTTGATCCAAGAACAAAGAAAAACGGCATTTAATTAATTATTGTATTTCCATGTATGAAAATTTCCAAGAACAAAGTTTTGCATTCTTATAAATATCATATCTCAAATGGGTCACCCTTTAACTCATCAATTTCATCATTTCTCATTAATTAAAAAGAATTAATTTTATGTATTTCTTTAAAAACAAAACTTAAAGAAAATATAATTAATATATATTATTCTTTACTTTGAACTCTCCATGTCGGCATATTCTAATTTTGCTGCTGAGTGTTAGTTAAATTGTTTGCCTTTTGGTAAGCTAAGAAACCAGTGACATTCGATCACACGTGTGAACGAGATTAATTAGAACGGCTTACGTAAAGTGGGTTGATTAAAGTGTCTCGAGAATGTTTTTTTTTTTCCTCAAAGAGTACGAAGTAGGTGACATTCTTAGTCTTCAACAACAACACAAAACACAAGAAAACTCAGAGAATTCAACTCAAGGTTTACTATATATATACACGTATTAAAAAAATATCTATAAAAAAAACCATGTGTTACGTGTAAAAAATAACTCCCTCAATTTTAAATGAATAATTTATTTATTTATTTAGTTTCAAAACGATAGTCTTTATTTTATTTTAATCTGTTTGTTTTATTTATTTATTTGTTCAAAAAGGATGCCACTTAGAACAATGTTATGCCTTATCTTGCAGGAAATTGTTGTGTTCAAAAATGAAGGAGCCACTTTATTGTGATAAAGTATTTGAGAAAATGTTTATGAAGAAATAATTTGAAGCATTGATTATGATAGGGATAGATCACTCTTGCAATCATGTCTCAAACTGCAACAAGAAAAAATGTGGAATTTTGAAAAGCTCTTGTACGACGATGATGGAACCTATGAAAGTACCATTATTCACCATAGCCTCAAATGATGGGTGATAGATTCAAAAGTCATGGTCAAAAAGGTATTATTCTTTAAATTCTGGAACCAAATGCTTCTAAAACTTGGGCAAATTTTCCTACAAAGGAATTGTTTATTTTATCTCATCTAAAAACCCATTTCAATTTATAATTACCTGTATTTTTATTTATTTTTTTACAAATCAATGCATATATAACTTAGTTTTAGTGACAAATAAATTTATTAGATATTAAGAACATTTTACACTAATGATTACTCAGCAATTTAATTAAGAAAGTATATCATTAATTCCTATTTAAAATATAATACTTAACTTTTTTTCATTTTTATGCAACATTAAATTTAAATTCCCAATTTTTTTGATAAAATTAATGAGACTTCGCCAATACTCAGGTTCGTAGATTTGGATTATTACATGCATGGTTTGGATCGACATACATTGTATTACAAAGTTAATTAGTTGAAGAGGTTTTGCAATATGTTATGTTTTACGTTTAGAAGGTCGTAGGTATCTTCTAGTCAATTTTTTCTTTATAAATTGATAAAAGACATTATTAGTGGTATGATAATAATTGTTTAATAGATTAAAAAATAACAAATCTTGTTATTATAAATTTCATATGACTCTAACATAAGTGGATATATCTAATTCTATCCTACAAAAATCAACTTATTTTACATTTACGATCAATTCTTCACATTTTGTAATCAATGTAAAATCTACAAAAGTCTCATTTATCATTTTTAAATTTGTATGTGAATTTATTGAAAATTTGGTATCGTAGAGAGCAATGTGTAGTTTTCATGCGCGGTTGAAAGACAGCTTCTTGCTCACCTTCACGAGCAAAACGTACGGCTTATCTTGTTCGTAGGATATCATTGCATTTACAGCATGCGACCCAATAGTGTTTTTCTCAGACTTTATAGGAACTGACATGTAATTAATCATTTATCATTCAACATCTTCACCTTCCTATCCAAAAAGAATCCACAACACTAACACTCGCAACCTTCCCACAACACTACTCATGTGCACATTTTATCATGATCCGGTTCAAGGATGAGACTATGGTCGAAAATCCTTAATTAATTAGAGATAATATAATTTTATAGTATACAAGTAAGTACAAACATGTTAATTTGTGAAGTTAAATTAGATTTAAAATTCATTTCTAACGTGATATAAGAGTCATTATTTAAAAAGTCTATCCTATCGAGATTTCTTGAACCTTCTATTTTATCCACTATCGAACCGCTAATAGACCATCAATTCTAGTCCAACACATATACCTCGAACAAATCTCACCATACTTACCGGTTTTATGAAATATGATCAATCAAAACTTTTAAAATATTCTCTGCGATGAACTCAGATAACATATTACGATATCATATAATAATAACAGAGATAGACACCATTAAATGATATATGAAACATTTCTATTAAAGTAATTAAGAAACGAATTAACGAACCCCTTTGGTACTTCATTAGAAATCTTACAATTGTTGACTGTGTTTTCTTTTTTAATAATAAAGCATACGTTAAGTCCTGCTAATTAATAACGTGACTCATGCTAAACTCGTTGTTGTCAAATTTCGACTCTCGAGTATTTACTTAATCTATATTTTCTAGTGTAGAAACTAAGTGCAAGAGTCTTTGGAGCGAAATCATATGTAAAAGTGACAAAAAATAAATATACCTTTTAATTCGAGGCCTAAAACTTCAATAAAAGTATACATAAACTCGAATGTAATTAAAGAGGTCATCGTTGTTTGTCAATTGTCATGTCGTATACAATAAGGAACTGATTATGTTATCACATAGTTTGGTGGTGAGATTATTAATATAACCAAAGCTTATGCATATATAAAGTAGTCGACCTTTATTAATTAAATGTTTTGAACATCATGCGCACACCATTAATTAATTACTATATGCTTTTTCGAGTTAACTATCGTTAACCAAGTCAGATTATCCATAATTCCATTTATAATACACAGAACAATAACACGTAGACTTTGACAAGAGAGTTGAATAGAGGTTTTAAATTATTCAATCATTGACAAGAAGATAACAGCTATGTGTATAAGACTGGTTTTGCTAGCTGTTGCGCGCAAACATACGCGCACACGTGTGTAATTATTCGGCAGCTATCTAATTAATTTATATAACACTAGTTTTATGCAATACTGTTCAATCAAAATTTATGAAAAAACTCTATACTTTTTAATGTTAAATACATGCTAGAGATAAAACAAAGGTGCAAACAAATAAGCATGTAAAAGTTTGTTGGCAAAGAAACATTACTCGGTGTAGTCTAAAAAAACAGCCTTAAAATAACAGAATTACTATGACATTAAGGAAAATCTAAGTTCCTTTGTTGCACTTAGTTTTTGGGTGAAGATTTTGAATGAATTAAGAAAAAGAACAGTAGAAGTAATACATAGGAAAACATTATACATTATTAATCAACAATATCAACTTAATGATACAGAAGGATTTGAATTTCTGAGTAACAACTTGCTAAGTAAAGCAAGCAAACAAGAACTAAGACACTAATTCACCACTTCCTCAGCGGTGAATCCTCCCTACAGTGTATACATGTCCTTTTACACGAGTTTTGGGTTTTGATGTAACCCAAAAATAAAGAATTTATCAAAATGGCAAAAACCACTTAAAAAAAAAAACAAAACAATATACTATACTATAACAACGACATCATAGACCTTATCAAAGTACCGTTACTCTTTGTTTATTCGTTCCATGAAGTTACGTATTCTCTCCAATGCCACTTCCAGTGTGTTCTCACTCATATTTGCGAAGCACACCCTGAACCAACCTGGTTCAGAACAACGGCAAGAAGAGCCCGGAGAGATGTTGAGTTTCACTTCATGCAAAAACGCATTCCAAAGCTCCAATTCTCCTTCTCTGTTTGGTTTCTCCAACAGTGGACTCAGATTCATCCAGCAAAACAACCCTGCATTCCCTTTCAAGCATTCTATGCCAACACTTCTCAAACCTTCGATGATCATTTGGTACCTCTTTCTCAGCCTCTCCCTGTTGGTGCCAATGTAGTTCTCTGTGAACTTCTTATCCGACAACATACACGCCAAAAGGTGCTGTGTCTGAGAGGATATTAAGGTGAAACTAGACATCCTTCTCGCTGTGGTCACAACGTTATCATTGTATGAATAAATAGTGCCAACTCTGAAACCGGGAAGACCAAGGTCTTTCGAGAGACTATAAACAATGTGAACTCTTTCCGCCTCCTTGTATTCGCGTGCTTCCAGGATTTCTGCTACACTCACGAACTCCGAGGATGAGAACACTGATCCCGAGTATATCTCATCCGAGACAAGGTGGATATTCTTTTCAGTCACGAAGTCCAGAAGATACTCTAATATCGAGCGTTGAACGGTTGCACCCAAAGGGTTTGAAGGGTTCGTGATCAATACTCCTCTCACTTTCATGTTCTTCGCTTCTGCTTCATCATATGCAGCTTCCAAAGCCTGAGGAGTGATTTGGAAGTTGTTTGAGCTTTCACAATGGATTGGAACTATGTTCACCCCAGTTCTCCACCTTAAATCTCTATCAAATCTGTCAACAAAGAACAAAACGTTTAGACTCAAGAACAAGAACCATAAACATGTCTTACTAAGATGTTTTCATGTGTAATTAGTATAAATGGAGCTTGATTCTTACCCTGGATAGTAAGGGGTTGGAACAAGGAGAGCGTCTCCTGGGTTTGCAAGAATGAAGGTTAAGAGTTCATTGGCTGCAGTTGCTCCTGCTGTGAGGACCACTCTATCAGGGTCAAATTTTGCTCTCCCTCCTCTTATTTGTTCCATGAAGCTTGCCATTGCTGATCTGAATGATTTAAGTCCATGATAGTCTTGGAACAAAGCATTCTCTCTGAAACCAGGTGCTCCTGACTTGCCCCAGGTTGAGGCTTCTGGGTGTTCTTCCAAGTACTTTTCCAGCAAATCAAATGAAACCTGCATGAAAAGATTACTTAGATTAGATTAGATTGCCTAAGTAAATATATTTTCTCTAATCTTCTGCTAATAGACGCTATAATTAACTCACTTGATTTTCAGCCAATCCCATTTGTATAACTCCAGATGAGTTTGTTAGTTCATCATAAGGGTTCTCATCATAAGCTTTCCACCCAGCAAAATAGGGAGAATTTTCCCCGTGAGTTTCAGAAACTGCAACTTTGGAAAGCTCCACACGAGGTTGCTCGATCATTTTCCCCATAAAATCTTTCGAAGAAAAAGGGGTTGAGAAAAATTCGACGGTAACGGAAGAGAAAAAAAAGTAAGTATATATATACGATTCGTGCAAAATCGAAAACGAAAATTGTAGAGAGGCCTTTGTTGAATGCAAAAAGCTTATGCTAGTGAGAGAGAGAGACTCGAGGGAAAAGGAGAAAGAAAGAAGAATATAAGAGAGAAGGAACTGCTGATGCTGCTGAAAAGGAATCCGTTGATGGAAAGTCTGAATCCTCATTCTGTATTTATAGGGTTTGAGGAAATTAACAAAACATTGAAAAAACTATAAAAAAAAACATTAAATATTGATAACAAATCGGAGCTTTACCTTGAATGTTTTACTCAGAGATTTATCTGACGTGACTTGTGACAACTCTGCATGATGCCAGATCATACGAAAATATATGGTTGTTGTTTGAGAGGTTGGATTTTTTTTTCCAATATAGCCCCCCCTCTTCCTCTTCATGTGTCGGTTTAATAGAGTTTGTGTCAATATTATTTCTTAATAATGTCACTATTTTATCCACGCTTTTGTTCTTTATTAAATTCAAAGTGGTTGAAATAAGAAAAAAGTTCCTTATAGTTTAAAATTAAAAAATTCAAAGAAACTACTGGGTTATCATCATCCTAGCTACTAATATTTTCAAAATACATTGTGTTATTCAAAAATCTAAAATTTTTCTAAAAGTAGTGTCATAAATATGAGTCTGCAGAAAAAAGGCGAAAAACTCCTTTGGTGATAAAACCAAATTAATAATTTGATTAAGATCTGAATAGGTTGTGTATTTGAGGATTTCCTAGAGTAGTTAAGTTTTAATGAGGTGACAATTGACAAAGATAGATCAAGTAACTGAAAAGATTGAACAAGATTTTGATGTGCAAGCAGCTAAAGTGGATAAAAGAGAAGTTCTTCCGAGATTTTCTGACCCTACCACCAGAGCCGTACACATTTGACTCAGTGTGCCTCATTTCAGAAGGAGCCAATCATAAACAACACAATTTAACCACTGCATCTCAAGTTTTTACAATATTCTTCTTCATCATTTCACTTTCATTCAACACCTTCAGATTGCTATGTCTCTGTAATCATTCATTCATTCATTCATTTTCTGAGGTTCTCTTTTCAGTTAATTAGTGCTCACATGACTACTATATTAGATTTCAAATCACTCAAATGAACACAGAATAATGTCACCATGTTCATTCACCTACTGCTTCATGCATGCTTTCATTAATTAATCTACTTCTAATCATTATTCATCTCTTAAAAAATCGGCAGGAACCTTGTCACGGCTTAATTTATCTAAATTAATGAAGCTGAATCTCATCACAGACATATATTCTTGATAATTAGCACAACCATATACACTCATCATTGTTATCATCAAGAGCTGATTTGACGCCAATAATTCAGGAAAGATACTTAGAAGGTAATCTATGGTTGGATTCTCTCAAAATGTGTAAATCAACAAATAGTATCCCGAAACAAGTTTTATATAATAATTACTCACACCATCTTACTTATAGTCCAATCACACTATAGTTAAGCTCTGAAACCAATGCTAATAATTGAATGCGGAAAGCGTTATTAAGTGGATAATTGTCTTCTGCATCCAAGTTTAACTACTTAAGCATGATTTGACTTAATTAAAATGGTTAGGTTAGGTGTGGTGGATGTGTGAGCACGCTCTCTAAATAAACAGTGTCCATTATCTTTGCTCCCACATTATTATACTTTCATTAATGTATATATAGTTGGATCTGGTTGAATAATCTCATGATCAGATAAATATTATATGTGGTGTATGATATGAGTAATCTTTAGCATGCATGCAGAACATTGGGAGTTAGGAAATAAGATATTTGTGGAGATGATGATATTATTTTTCTCTTCATGTGTGTTTATTATTGTTGGAGGTGTGCCGTATGATTTATCAACATCTCTAGCTAAACCTTGGGTCGCTTATTCTTAAATTGTCTGACCAAAAATTAGTTAGAGATGTTGATAGGTCATATAGTATATAGGAGGTTATTGTATTTTTAATAAATTTTCGTTAAAATTAATTTGTTTTTTAGTGGTGGAGAGAAATAAAAAAAAGGAAAATATAAGAAAAAAAAATGAATATTAAAAGAGATCAACGGTTAAAATATCGACTTTAAATCTAATTTAATTTTATAAAATAATTTGAAATTGTAAATTGATGGGCGATAATTGACGAGAAGCTTTCCACATCAAATATGTGAATTATGGTAAATGTTAATGCATGAAAGAGAAAGAGAAGGTGATGATTGTGGAAGCATCATATGACAAGTGTAGGGTAGAGAGAGACAAGTATAAAACAATATATGGAAATTCGTTATTTATTTTGGTATGTGGTAACGTTGTAGTTTGTAGTTGTACCAAAGTACATACACCCATGTTTTTTGAGCCAACCCAAGATAAATATATAATTATAGTTTATTGAATCGAACATTAATGGGTGGAAAGCATGGAAAGTTATGTTAATTTGGGGAATAAATAGTATATTATTATGGGTTTGAAAAAAAAAATTTGAAGTGTGTGAAAAGGACGAGTGTGTTGTGTTGTTAATGGAGGAAGTTTACAAGACTAGTTCTTCAATTGGGGTCTTCTCCGACACCAAGTACTTTTTCAAAAGTCTAGAAAATCCAGGAGTACGTGAGATAGGGGATCTTTTCTTAATTGTTAACAGCTAAGAGTGTCAACTCAAACACTCATGTCACTTGATGTGAACGTTATTCACTTCAACTAATAACAACTACAATCAAATTTCTATTTTTCTAAATTTTAAATAATAAACAAAAAACATCGTGCAAGCTGTTTAATTTGCTGTACACTGCTAGGCTAATTAATTAGTACGTACAAAACCCAAATGCTCCGTACCAAAAATATAATATATACAAAAAAAAATATAAATTAAAATATCCTCATACAAGAAAATATCATTTATTTATTTTGTTCTTTTGGGGTTTGTAAGTCCAGAGTTTAATGGGGAAATAAGTGCACAAAAAAAGAAAGATGCACCTCACTCACTCTTTTACGTGCAACGAGAAAGAGAAAGAACTCCTACCATAAACTTATGTCATTTTCTCCTCAAATTTCCAATTTAAAGGGACAAAAATTAGGGTTGCAAAATTCAACGAGGGTCCTAAAACTATCTCCATCGCATTTCATTCCTTCTGTAGAAAATTTTTGCTAATTCTTCCCAATTTTATTGATGCTCGTTCATCCAAATCAATTCTAAAACCGATAAAGGAAATTTGGCATAAAATGGAGCACGTAGCCAACTATAAGTGGTTCAAGTTTTTTTTTGTTATTTTAAGTAACTATATATGCTTAGAACAAGGAATTAGAATGAGATTGGATCATGGATCTTATACGTTTTTTCCATTAAAATGTGCTGATATAACATAAAAAATAAGACTCTCTTAAATGAGACTTAAAGCTTAATATTAAGTGTTGTAACGTTTTAAATTTAAATTACGATTCTAAAATCTATTTTGATGGAATTCTAGTATTCAAAAATTAATATTTATCCATTCCTTATCCGTAACATTTGAATCACAACTTATAACCTCACATTTATATTATAACATTATTAGATCATTATTATAATTATCGTTATTGATATGACTATTAAATTTTTATTTTTGTTATTCATTATTATTATTAATTAATAATAATAATATTATTATTTTAAATTTATTACTAAAGATTATTTTTATCATCTAACATCACTATCAAATTTTCTTGTATTAAAATAATAAATTATTATTATTAATTACACTAACGTCTAAATGCTACTTGTCCTGTCATCACTACCGATTGTTGACAATATCACATGTAAATTATATTTTATTATCTTTTGTCACAATCTTGTGATTTTGAACCGATTGATATTTTTATATATATGTATATAGTATTGGTATTTTAATATTTGAGTTCGATTTCACGACTCAAGTGAACCTAACAGAGAAGTAACCAATTAAGGCAAAAAAAAAAATTATGTAAGATGTATTGATCCTATCCTATGCAACAAAAAGAAGAATCCTTAATTAGTTTCTGGGTTTGATATTGGTGAGGTATAACTTGAACAATAATAGTAACACATGCATGATCATTTTCTTCAGTCCAAGAACATGAAAACAATAACAGTTTCATATAGATTTACGAAAAACCATGAAAAACAATGCAGGGTTGTAGTATCGAAAACATTTGACATGGTGTGTGTTTATGAATTAAATATAGGGCATGAATCTTCAAGGAAGATGTAGCTAGAATGGTGACACGCCTCGAAGGAATCTTTGTTCTAATCATGATAGGATATTGTGTCTAAGACAGAGATAAGTACAGAATATTGAGTAGGTCGAACGTTAAATACACTCACTTCTCATATTAATATTAAACTTTCTGTTTTTTTTATTACAATATTCCATTTTTATAATTATTTCTTACAAGCTTTAAAAGTTTGAAGTTTGAACCAGTACTCGCACTTCTTCTAGCAGATCATATCCATTTGCATATGTTTATTTTACATGCAGTGCAGATTCCTACCGTGTTCGTACACACGTTTTCGAGAATATAAATTTCTATTTTAAGTTGTAATAAATAAATAAATAAATAAAAGTCTAAGTATGAAGTATGGCCTTCCAGTCTGCACGGACACGCAGACCATTTAATTTGTCTCTCAATGTCACTTTCTCTTTCTGCATGTTTATTTCTCAACTACGTACCCATGGTTATTATTATTTCTCAAACTCTACCACTTTTCTTTTCATTTATAAACATATAGTTTCAAATTTTTAATATTTTCTGATATTTCTTACTCCTAAAATCAAGAGGAATCTAGTTTGGACCATCTAAGTTTCAGGTGAAAGTATTCAAGTTTCGAGTTTTTCTTTATGTAGTTCAATTCACATTTATGCATTCTTTGGTTTAGATCATTAATTATTTGTAAGTATTTGTGAAATTCAATGTGAGATGATGTGTAAGAATTGTGTACATTTAATTCAGGTGATTGTGATAATTTGAAGATTTTTTTTTGAAAAATAAAATGGAATGTGATATGAGTAGAAACCGGTGAATTCGTAAAAACTATTCGATAAATTACTAATTTATATTTATAATATATATATATATATATATATATATGAGTAATTATATTTATTGATTTTTTTTATAATTATTATTGTTTCATTTTAAAAATACATCTTTTACGATACAGAGTTATACATCATATATGTATTTTTTTTTACTGGGAGAATGATTTATTCTTATTTAAAATATTCATCTACACCTAATAAAAGTTATAGATTCATAAGATATATGATCCACAAGAGAAGAGATATGAAAAAAAAAAATGTTAGTTCTATATACATAGAGGTATGTATGACATTGACCTTTTTATTGTAGCAAGAAATATTTTCATATACAAGGGTTCAATAATTCAATAATTACATTTTTTTTTCCTCTTTTTCTTCATAAATATTATTTTCTTAATGGTACAAAAGAGATTTTTTACCTTGGATATTTAGAATTAATTACGTGTGTTAAAAGTTTGATGTAAAAGTGAGAAATATAAATTTACGTTTGCATAAAATATCTGACATGAAATATATGTCGGTTAGTACGCATGGTTCAACGTAAAATATTCAATTTATGGTTGAAGAACTATCAAATAAAAACCTTCCTTTGCGATGATTTGATGTGTATACTAAAAAAAAACCGAACAATTATCACAATATTATAACCACCAAGCACATGCAATATTTATCATTCTTTGGACTAACTAATACGTCCACACATTTCAAATTTATAATGCTTCTGTATTTTAAAATAAAATAATTTACACTCGAGAAAAAATTAAAAAATATGTTCACCATAACAAAAACAATGTTTACTTTTTGCATAATCACTTAAAAAAGGTTATGCCTTTCCACTTAAGGAGTAGGGACTTTTTATGAACATTTTGTAGAATGAAGAAGGGTTGGTAGTCCAATATTGTTATCATTCTGAAATCTACAAATCCCTTATTAAAAAAACATTCGAGATTGCCTCAAATGATTATTGATAAATGGTTGCATATGAAACCCTTATTACATGAATAGAAATAAACAAAATATTTTGCAAATAACTTAACACGATACATATAAATATATACATATTCTATTGTTTAAAATAATTTCACTTATTTTTTCGATTGAAATAAAGACCTCCTACTGAATAGAATAATGTAAGATCTCTTGAATCGTGTTTGAAAAGAAGGGAGAAACATAATGGATGAAAATGAAAATGAAAATATGTAAGAAATAAAGTAAAAAAAATATTAAAGAAGAATAAAGGAAAAAAAATTAAAAATGGGATAAATATATTAATAAAAATAAATAATAATAAAATAAGATTCACAATTTTTTTAATTATTTTAAACTTTATATATTTTCTCCCCTTAATTTCTCAACCTGTAAAAGTCGTTATTATAGTTGTTTAGTAGAAAATAATTCGAAATTCAAATTTGGGAAACCAGTTTTATTGGGTTGAGATTTGAAGAAAAAACTACATGAATAACTTGGACAAACACACCATAACCTCCTGTCTTTAGTTTTATTTCTATAATAACTACTTTTAAATCGTTATTTCTTTACCTTTATAAATGTGAACCACCGATTATTATTTAATTCTCATCATCTTATTTTATTTTTAAAAATCATACAAAGACACAAATTTTGGATCTTTTTGTGATGGATATGACAAGAATAAAAGTGGTATGAAATATGTATAAAGTATTTAAAAATATCAACAGATCAAAGTGCATTTGAATTGTACATCTAGAGCTACTAAATACACGTTTGCAAAATTTTATTTGAAATAAAAGAAAAAAATGGTAAAAATAATATATAGAAAAATACACGTGGCATTTGTCAATCGGAATGTGGTAACTGTGTCGGTGCCAGAAGTTCTTCTCCGGTTACCTCTGTCCCTCATTTTGTGTTGAGTCAAATCTGGACCCATTCTCAAATATTTGGATCTTCGGGGAAGATGCAAATCTCTCATATTTTTAGTTATTGGCAGAGGTTGTTTCTGTACATTAAATAGTGATTGGAATTGTGGGGAGGGGAAAATATTAATATTTTTTTTTATTAATTTATAATAATAATATATTTTTTTGTCCTCGATATAAATATTTTCAACAAGTTATATTATTAGTTCATCAAATTAAATTATTTTGCGATAAAAATGCGATGAGTCATATAAACGGTTTATAATTTCTTTAAAAACGTTAATTATTTAAATATCATTAATCAAAAGAATTAAATTAATAAAAAATTAACGAAAATAAAAACATAATTAAATACAAAATGAAAATAAATATGAAATTAACTAAAAACAACAAAAAAATATGAATCAAATGTTTAAATTCATGAATTAGTATAGGTTTGTTTCGCAATTAATATATGGATTAATTTGCTTTGTTTCACAATAATATTTTTAATATCGTGTAGTATAATTTGTATGTTCAATATAATCAAAATTTCTATTCATTATTTTATATTTATGCGTATAAATTTACATGATTACATTTAATTAATATCTTATCTTGTTTAGTTATATTAGATTTGAAATAATGTATATGAAAAAAATATCTTTAAATTTTTTTAATAGTTATATTTAGAGTAAATTCTCTGTTTTTATAAAATAATTAAATTTGAGATTAAAATTTCAAAAAACACTTTTAGATGTTGTTTTCAGTTTGTGCAAATTGATATATAGGACTACAAGTTAGTAAATGCGAAGTAGACCAAACCTATTAATTCATAAGTATTGGGTGGATTAGTGGGTCAAATGTGAAACCAAATAAAAAAAATGGGTAATACTATTTTCACGCTTAATCTCACACTAAAATATATTATTTATAATATAATATTAGTGATTGTTCTTAAAATATTTAATTTATCTAAAAATATATACACAAAATGAATTATTATTCTTTTAAATTTTTCAACAAAGAAATGAAATATCGGTTTTTCATTAATTTTCTAGCTCTAATTTTTTATTAAATCTTCTTTATTTCTTAATACAAGTACATAAACTATCATTAATTTATGAATAAAAAATGATGTGTTTTAGAACACGGATTCTGACGCAATACAATATTTTGATGAAGTAAGCGAACTTTTCTGATTTTAAGGAGATTGAAAATACTACGCTTTATCTGTTTAATTTTATTTTCATCTTAGTTATTACAATTTATAAGCAAAACAATTTCCAAAAACCTTTAGATATATTTATCTTATCAAACGTATAAAACAATGAATTTAAATAAAACTATTGTTTAAAAATATTTTCAATGTATTTAAATTAATTATAAAGAGTTTGAGTAAAAATATTAGTACAGAAAAACCAGTTATTAATAAACAGTTGGTTTATATATAAATATTCAATACCAAATATTATAAAAAAATAGGTACTTTAAAAATACTATTTTAAATTAATATCGTACTAATCAATTTATCTACTTATAAAGTCATAAGTTAAATTTGTTTGGCATGTTTAAAGTTTTTTTTTTCACTTTGTAACTATAATTTTTGTTACATATCTTCTCTACCCTACTAATCAGAAAATAATAGCATTAACTTATGCTTGTCACTCTAATGATTTTTTAGCAAAACAAAAATCGAACATAAAATTCTCATCGTACGAAAAGTTCTAAAACAAAATATGATATCCACTACTAAATTGTATAATTTATTATGAACAAAAACACTATTTTTTATGGAAATTTATCAATTCATAAAAAAATTAATCTCACAACTTACAATGAAGTGATTTTTTTTTTTGACGAAATTAATAATTTAGGAAAAAAGTATACTAGTTTTATAAATGGTCATGTTGCATTTTATTTACTTTAAAGTAAGAGAGTTATAAAGTAAGCCAATATTATTAGTATTTTTTTTTTAATTTCTTACATAAATTTATTTATCTTTGTTTCTTATTTTGTTTATTTTATTTTCACGTTTTTCTATACTCCTTTTCTATATTTTATTATCTCATTTTTACTATTGTTATTTATCTTTGTTCATTTGTTTTAAACTTTTTAATTTGAATCAAATTCTTCAATTTTAATTTTCTTTTTAACATATTTTTATACCCCACACGTATTATTTAACTCATTTCTATGTTGTTGAAATGCATTAATAAGTTGAGAATTTGCATGTACTTTGTCGAAGTATCTCTAATGTACTTTGTCTCCTCAGCAAGCATACTTAGTTTCTCTTGTCTTATTTTATTTTTCTTGGGTCAATTTTCTCGTCTTCTTTGTACCATTCCAGCATCGGTGCCATTTATTAAAATGCAATATGGCCCAACAAAGACTTTAAAGCAAACCAAACAATTATATTTTATTTCAATTATCAAATTTATTCCACCATCAAAATAAATTATACAAATTGTACCGAAAATTATTTTTTATTTCAAATGCAAAATCATTTTTATTCACTGATCCTAGACATGCATGAAATAGGAAAAGATAAAAATTAGCGAGAGGAAAATGAAACATGAATAACTTTATTAATATATGTATACATTTAATTCGTTTTATTATCTATTTATTTTAGTGTTTTAAAAAAAATACTTAATTAAGTTCCAATTTTTGTTAAAAAACTTAATATGATAATTTTTTTAAAATTTGCATTATTATTGATTATTATTGTTTGAAAGTATCATGTATAAAAATCTGTATTTGTGACGTGTCAGAATTGAAGTTTTTTTTTTAAGATTGTATGTGTCAAATTAAAGAGATTTTTAGATAAAATAATAATTCAAATTTTGACAGTTAGAAAATCTAAAATTTAAACATGACACTGTATATTGAATTTTTTACACATATATTCAATTGAGTCAAAAATAAATATATTATTAAATACTTAAATATTGGAATTAAAAGTTAGCTCCAACTTTGAAAATCATATCGAGAAAAGTTAAGTTTTTCTTTGAAGTTGAAATATACATATATAGAAAATTAGAGGAAAATGAAAGAAAGAATTGATACTTGCACCCCACAATTACTAATTGAGAGTTGCACCCCACAATTATTAAGCTCACCTCTTCTATTTTTCTACAAAGCAATAACCCAAACTATTTGCTATATACACCATCAGGAAACTGCTGACTTCTTACTCTTCAGCTTAAACTAAACATAAGTATCATTCTTTATAAAACTATAAAACTAACATACATATATCATCTATATATCTTAAATTAAAAATTTAATATACTCTAAATTTATTATCATTTTATAATTGATCTCATATATTTATTTTTAACACAAAACAATTCCTTACATTAGTTAGTGATCCGTATTTTGTCCTAAAATTAATGTATTCCTCTTGATTTGCCTGTGTTTTTTTCTTTTTTTTTTATAAACTAAAAGTATATTTTGTACACTGGAAAAATAATTATTAGCAGCGCAAAAATAACAGTTAAAATATAAAATATGGAGCATTGCGTAGGTTGTTAATTCAAATCTAACAGGAATGTTGTGAAATTTGATTGTTGTGTAGATAAACATGGAAAAAATAGAAAATTCTATGAGATGTTAAATATGATTACTGTAATTAACTCTTTGTATTATGTTAAGCGAAAGATGGAGATGAATGCAAATGATGTGAAAAGAAGATAGAGAGAAGAGAACAGAATCAGCATGGGTTCGTCTCTGTGGCCTCCTCCGAAGGTGTCGATGGAGCTTCACGTCAAAAACCGAGAGAAGCTTCTCACATCTCTTCGTCAACACCTTTCCGATTCTTCTCGTCCTCTCCACGGCTTCGTTCTTCTCCAGGTCTCTCTTTGTCTGCATTCATCTTCCTTCCATTTCTCATTTTTCTTAACAATATTTATCCAATTTCGTTCGCGCAGGGTGGCGAAGAGCAAACGCGTTACGACACCGATCACTTGGAGCTCTTCAGGTATCCTAACCCTAAATCCTCCGCACCGTTTCACTTTTTGAATGATCACCGTTACAATGGTTGCCTATCGATCTATAATTCGTTTGCTTCGTGCTTCGCAGGCAGGAGAGTTTCTTCGCTTACTTGTTTGGAGTGACAGAGCCTGGATTCTATGGAGCTATTGTTCGTTCTGTTTTTCTCTGTTACAATGTTATTGTGTTTTTTTTGTTTTAATTTTAATTTTATTTAAATGCTTTTAAGATTTAAAGCTAGTTAGGAATTAACATGTATGATAAGAATATTTACTTCTGTGATGGTTATTTTGTATGTTGTATCTAAGGTGACATCTAATTAGTTGGCGGTGTAACAATCTTTACTGCCAAACACTTTTTAATTTTTGCAATGCGTACAAACATGATCACGTTAAGTTGTAGAAATTAGTAGTTTTTGATTTGTGCGTGTTATTGGTTTTTGAAGGACATTGCGACTGGGGATTCTCTCCTGTTTGCTCCCAGGCTACCTTCTGAGTATGCTGTTTGGTTGGGGAAGATTAAGGAACTGTCCTGTTTTAAGGTAACTCTTCCAATAATAAATGTTTAATGGATTTGCATACCGTGTTATTGTTTAGTTGTTCATATCTATGCATTCTCTGTAGGAACACTACATGGTTAGCAAAACATCCTTTTCAGATGAAATTGCAAGTGTTTTGCAACAACATTACCAGGGTGCGGGAAAACCTTTACTGTTTCTCTTGCATGGACTTAATACAGATAGCAGTAATTTCTCTAAACCGGCAGAGTTTCAGGTTCTCAACACTAACCATTCATTTTCTTACCCTTTGCCGCGACCATTTATTAATTGTTTTCATCAGGACAGTGGGTGAACTGTTGGATGCATATTGTTTCTCACCCCTAAACTGTCATTGAATAAAACCTGTTCTGTACCAGTCCTATTCGTTTTTTTTTTTTTTTTTATGATATGGTAATACTTATACCAGCTAACATATCTTTCTTGAAAAAGTGATTCTTGGTATTGTATATTTTTAACTTTGATTTAGGGCATTGATAAGTTTGATAAGGATTTGACTACTTTGCATCCTATATTGACGGAGTGCCGAGTCATCAAGTCAAAGCTCGAAATTGCGCTTATTCAGTTTGCCAATGATATAAGCTCCGAAGCTCATGTTGAGGTAACTAATCTTAAACTGCCAAAGTTATGTTGGTATGTTGAGTACATATTTTAACATTCATGCGAAGTGTAATATGGTTTATGAGTGATCTATAGGAGGAAATGGGCTTTAGTATTGTAATTATGACAGTTTAATGTTTAGTTTCTTCCGTGGGAGTCTATTTGTTGTAGTTGTGATTGTGAAAAGAAAGTGATTTTGGGAAGTGGGAGGTATCTTTTGGCTTTTCTGTAATGACCTTTCCTTAAGACTAACTGACTAAGTAAAATAGCTTAAGTATAGAACAAAAAAGGCAGAAACAGTACTATTTTCCTAGACCTGGCTATGTACCCACTTTTCACCAAAACTTTTGGCATTTTTTTGTTGAAATAGGAATATCATTGGGCGGGCTTTGCATGGTTACATTATTGATTAGTAGAAGAATATACAATGTATATGATGAAGTATGAATGACTTTATACATATGCTCTGTGAAAATGCTTTCGTAATAGTTGTAATATACATTCCAACGAAACAGGTCATGAGAAAAACTAAGGTGGGAATGAAGGAGTATCAGCTTGAAAGCATTTTTCTTCATCATACCTACATGTATGGTGGATGTCGGCATTGTTCCTATACATGTATTTGTGCTACTGGTGAAAATAGGTATACATTTCTGAATTCTGATATTGTAACCGTATTTGCCACAATAAATGTGGTTCTCAAATACGTTTGTTTAACAATACTTACTAGGTGCTCATTTGTAATTAAAATGGATTTACCAAAAAAAAAATACTACCTCTACCCCTAAATATAAGACTTTTTTTCCTTAAAGTTGTCCCTTTCTTTAAGTCTATTTTTTTGACTGTCACTTGTATTAAATATGTTTTGAAAAATACCTGTAACTAATTTACAATTCTTAAATTCATAAATAATAAATATTGGGAAATCTCTCTTTCTCTCTCCTCCAGCATTGGCGAAGTTAAAATTAGACAGAGATCACAATGCTACCATTTTTTCTTTTCCAAAATTAGTTGCTTAGGTGAAATTAATCAAGTGGGAAAAGGTGATTTAGTTGGTGTAAATATTGACAATTTAATTTGTGTAACAAAATTAACTAATTTTCTCAAACGGTGTGGATTGGGTAAAAGAGCCTTATATTTAGGGACAGAGGTAGTATGTTTTCTATGTTTTAAATAGTAGCTACCTTGATCATAAAATAGGTGGGCTGGCTATGATATGTGTATTAATGCAGTGCTGTTCTTCATTACGGCCATGCGGCAGCTCCTAATGACAAGGTATGGCATAATAAAAGTACCCTTTTTAAATTATCATTGGCTATCATAATGTTGATCTTTAAACATTGGTTATATGACTTTCCTAAGATCTTTCGTGCATTCTGACTCTGGACAATTGAATTGGGCATAATTCCTGTGTTTTCTGTATACTATTTATTATTTCCATTATTTCTTTCATCGAAACGTGAAATTAATCGGCACCATGCGTACTTATCTGTGTTTTCTCTTTTCACTAGCTAGTCTGAAAAGTACTTGGTACAGAAATATGTAAAAATGGGAGTACAGAAAAAAAAAAGCATAATGATGAGAAACTCTTTGAAAACAGGAAAAAATAAACTCTCTGGTATGTGGGTGACTTTGGATTTGGCTAATTGACATATTAAATATTGAAAACTTCATTCCTTAAGAAACAAGATGAGGTGAAGTTATTATAGTATGAGTTGGATTATTTTAGGGATGTTCGATTCTTTAAATTTTTCTCAAAGCATGACTCTTCTGCAGACATTGGAAGATGGGGACATGGCACTGTTTGATATGGGAGCTGAGTACAATTTCTATGGGTCTGACATAACCTGTTCTTTCCCTGTAAGTCTTTCCATTAATAATACATCAGTTAGTGTTTTACCTAATTTTTTGGCTTTTCTTCTCAAAAGGTGAAGGCAGGCCAAATACAATTTTGAATAAGCTCTACAAAATGAAAATAGAATTTTTTTTATGAAGGAAAAGTAAAAATATATAGCTTCCATGAAAACTAGCTGGAGGAGTTTCTACTTTTGAGGATAGAAACTAAAAGAGCTGGGTCAAATGTTATTTAGCATCTATTAAATGTAATTAGTATTTACTCAACTTTAAATTTGTGATGCAGATAAATGGAAAGTTTACAAGCGATCAATCTCTTATATATAATGTAAGTGCTCCCTCATAAAACCGTTTTTGTCAAAGGGAAAGAAAGTATTTTATGTTTTTTTACTCAATATCTAAAAAACTGAGCCAGTACAAGCATTTGCAGAGCAAATCCCAAACAAACACATGTATTACTTTTCTGCAAGCGCTTGCCTAACTTTATACATTCATGTGAATGTTAGGATGGCCCAGCTAATGTAATTTCCAACTTCTGTGTACCTCTGGATTGATTTTTATAGCATTTCTTTCAAACACATGTATTACTTTTCTGTAAGGGTTGCCCTAATTTTAGACATTCATGTGAATGTTGGTATGGCCCAGCCAAAGTAAATTTGAACTTCCGTGTACCTCTGGATTGATTTTTATAGCATTTCTTTTAGCATTTATTCACTGTTGCTCTTCATGTTCTGCAGGCTGTGCTAGATGCTCATAATGCTGTTATATCTTCAATGAAACCTGGAGTAAACTGGGTTGATATGCACATGTATGATCGACTACACTGATCACTTTTTTTAGCAACTAAAGGTCTGCCTTGCTTGGTTTCTATTTTGAAGTGGTAATAGCTGGGTTGTTATTAGTGTTTCTCTTGAGAGGAAGGTTTGTTGACTTTTTAACTGAATAGGTCAATAGGAATATAAGTATATTACAGAATTGTAACGGAGGTAATCTGTGCACATGCAGTCCCAAGCATTATTTTGACGTCTGCAGCTTGATTGAGAAATTACTGTCATTGTCTTGAATGGGGAACCTAAGAGAAAATCTAGCTGATAGCCATCACTAGATTTCATTGTGAAACAAACAAGCGTGCGTTTTGTGACGCTACTTTGCTGTTGAAAAAACAATGGCTTTATACAGAGATAATAAGAAATCTAAATAAGTTGACCAAATATCCATGAGCCGTCTATTTTTTGTGAAAAGAAAAAGGAAAATTCAAACTACTAATATACACTTCTATCATGCTACTTTTCGTTGTTTATGCTCATACCCTTTCTAAAATTGCAGATTGGCTGAAAAAGTTATTCTCGAGTCACTGAAGAGGGGAAACATTCTTTTGGGGTAATTTTTGTGTTATTCTATATCTGGTGGCTAAATTTCATCTTGATACAATCTCTACAATCTTTTATGAAGCTGCATATTTGTGAATTTGGTGTAGTGATGTTGAGGACATGATGGCTGCACGCTTGGGTGCAGTTTTTATGCCACATGGTCTGGGGCATTTCCTTGGTATTGATACACATGATCCTGGAGGCTACTTACAGGTATTTGTAAATTTCATCTGCAGTTGCATTTTAAATTTATCCCTTCCCCTTCCTTAATTAATGTACCTGTGTAGTTATTCTTGTAATGACAACTTTTTCATACCGAATTGCAGGGCCTGGAACGAAGAAAGGAACCTGGATTAAAATCTTTGCGGACAATCAGAGATCTCCGAGAAGGAATGGTCAGTACACTTATTGCTTCTTTCAGTAATAAAAAAATTGTTTAGTAGCAAGTAGCAACTGATTAGAAGCATGTTAGTTGTTGATGTTTTGCTTTGGGTTATACTAGATTCAAATTGGGATAATGAGGGGCCCCCTTAAACTTTCTCATTTATGTTTGAGAGTTAATTTTTTCTGGTATTAAGAGATCTAGTTGTCTTTACATGCTAAAGTAAATAATGTTTTATGAGTTTCGTTTGAATAAGCTTCTCCATAAGGACTTCTGGGAGAAAAATATAAGAAAGAAATGAAATTGACTTCTCCATAAACTAAAATTAGCTTATTCACAAGTTAAAGTTAAAAAAATATTGAGAAGTAATATGAGATTTGAGTTAGTTTATGCATACATAAACTAATTTTAAATTATGAAGTAGTTAAATTAATTTTTTTCTTGTTTCTCCTATAAGTCCTTTAGGAGAAGCTTGTTCAAACGTATCATTAGTTAGTAACTAAAGTGGGGTTTCTTTTTAAGTTGTAAATTAAAGTGATTGGTGTTTACAATCTCATCGACTAAAGGTGTTTGCCAAAGTTTTCTTTGGAATGATTGTTTGTATCTTGTAGATGTACTTGTTAAAATTAAGGTCCGAGTTAGAGAGGGGAGGATTGAATTGAACTTTTAATTTTTTTAACAGATTTTCAGAATAGAAATGCAAGTTCCAACTCCAAGAAATTCTAATTTCACACAATTAATAATAATATCATATATAATATGTTGGAGATGTGGGAAAAAGAAAAATACTAGACCCTGAATGGGATTTATTGTCACGAGGGAGTTACATCCAGTTGCTTAATTATCTTGTTTAAGACAATCACTATTTTCAAGTTTTACAACAGTCACTAGATGGAAAAAAATAAATACAACACACATTTTGAATCTTATAAGATCTTCTACAGCAGTTGTGAAAAGAAGATTAAGGAACAAATCACTTGGACAAGTTTTTCTCAACATGTAGAGTAAAAGAAATGGTGATCTTTTTAATATGATTTGCTCAATCCATGATCTTGATGTCATTTTTGTAGTAATGTGGCTCCAACAAGTGGTTTTACAGAAGTAAAGCTCATCTCAGTTTTATGTAAGTTTTGGAACCTTTTCAAATCAAATTGCATAAGGATTCAATGAGATAAACTGAATGAATTAAAATGATTTTTCCTACAAACCCGACGAGCCCAATTTTTTTTAACAAATTAAAACTATTTTTAATCTATTAAAACACTTCTAAATGATTAAACTACTGCAATATCAAGGATAAAGTAATCGTTTACAGCACATGTAGAACTCAAATTACAACCGAAACCTTGATTAATCAAAAGATGATAGTGTTCATCACTTGCACTATCACATACGTGGTTGGGAGCACATCAAATCGTCAAATACCGAGTTTGCTCCAAGTTTTGATCTCAACAGTATTAATATGTGAAGCTAAAATCAAATAATGGTTATTGTAATTTGTGAACCCTGGTTGCTTCAGTTTTGTTTGGAGTCTACTCCTTTGATCTCTATTAGTTAATGCTCTATTTTTTGAAGTATGCATATGAATTTGAGGAAACTTTGTTAATTGATACTGCCCAAAATAGAAAGCTGGGTGTGTATAGGAAAAATGAGAATATGTCTGTTTCAACTAATCTATGGAGGGAGAATAGGCTACTAACTGCCTAGCTAGCTATGGTGTGGCATGACACATGCGACGAGGAAGGGTTTTTTTTTTTTTTTTTTTTTTTTTTTGGGGGGGGGTGTAAG
>Ga0214542_1003526_pt1 | contig 31816 bp, 21 predicted proteins | sample CNSS1metaG_FD_160096 | JGI IMG/M metagenome (GOLD analysis project Ga0214542, IMG submission 160096) | Root nodule microbial communities from cowpea collected in UCLA plant growth center, Los Angeles, California, USA - CNSS1 | ecosystem: Host-associated > Plants > Roots > Nodule | place: USA...
AATATTTAAAAATTCATATTTAAATTTTACAATTATTTATTTATTATTTTACACCATATTTTAATTATTTTTACTATTATTATTATATTAGGACTAATATGTTAATATATTATTATATTATTAAGAATCATAAAGCTTTTGTTCCTAAATATTATATTACTTGTTTATTTTCTATATCATATTTCTAACTTTTATTGTTTTTAATTGTGAATATTAATGTATTTCCATTAATTTTTTTTAATTTATCATTTTTCAGATTTTGATAATATATAAAATACGAACCTTTCTTATAAGTTAAAAATATTTGAAAGTTGTTTAAAGACATTATAAGAATCTATTGAAAAACCTACACTATTTTACAAATTTTTTTTTAATGTTAAAATTTAAATTTTATTGGTATATTTTTTGTTTAATTAGTCAAATAGTACCACTTTCATTCTAAAGTTTCAGTTTGGTAATTGCTTTTAGAGAAAATGTTATTATATATATTTCGAATTCCAATTTTCACAATATATGAATCTTAAACTTGCAATAATATTGAAATTAGAATAGTTAATTATTTCCATATCTTTAAAAGTTTAAAAAATTTATAATTTTTATTTTTTACCTTATATTTTAATTATATTAATATTATTATATTTTATATTTACATTATTACATATTATTATATTTTATAATATATTATTATATCATTATGGTTCATCAAATTTTTTGAATATTTGAATTTATATATTTTTATCAGAAATATTAAAGTATTTATTACAAAAATTAACTTTTTGTATATATTTTTCATTTTAAATGTTAAATTTAATTTTTGTTATCACATTCTTTTTCTTTTATTGTCTGTTATGATTTCAAATTTAAATCCAAAATTTATTAATATTATTATATGTATTATGATTAATTTTTCACAACTTAAAAACGATATTTTTTTCAATGAATTAATTTTGAAATTTATTCTAAAAACACGTGGAAGGAATATATTACCTAATATTATCTATTGCTTGATGTTTAAAAAAATTAACTATAAGAAAAGTTCAGTTTCGAAGGACATTAAATAAAAAATAATAATTTCCAATATAAATTCAATGTAATATAATATTATATAAAATTATAAAATGATAATATTACATTAATCTTACATAAATATAAATTTATTCTTAAATTAATTCGAAACAATTTTTTTTTCTTCTTTTGATTATTCATGTTATACGTATGAAGAATGGTTTGTGTTGTTTGGGGTGATGCATCTTCTGCTTGGAAAAATAAACTTTTATTTTGGTTCAAATTTAAAATATCCAATTTTAACTCAATTTTTTTGCTTAAAACTATCGTTATAAACTTACAATTGAAGTTGGATGGTTCTAAACGGGAAAAAAAAAACACTAAAACAGCTTTTCCATGGAAAACCTTAAAGTATGAATTTCATTTGCAACATTTTAAAAGTAAAGAGCAAAATAAAATTATGAATTTCAATTGTTATTGTAATCCTCATTTAAGACATCTAGTCAACTCTTTTAATATTGGCTCAGAAGTGTTTTTGTTCACCTCTTACCATTTATTACTCCATTACTTTCAAACTCATCCAATCTACAGAATCCTCTTCTGGATAGAACTAACAAACTATTAAGATTACTTGTATTCAATACCTTCATCACACCACTTAAGTTTAATTATGATGTACTATCTATTTATTTTTCTTTTAAATACGTCCTTTCAAAAGTTAATATTTGTTAATCACCGCAAATATGTTTTCTTTTGTCACCGCGATTTATTTCTAAACTTTCGAAGACCAAGATCAATGATTTATTTTTGTTGCAAAAAAGGTTATTAACAACAAAATATATTATTTCAATTTTTTAAATTAACTAATAATAATTTTTCTGATTTTAATTTTTACTCATTCCTGTTAAAAATATTTGTATAATTTATTATAATATCCAATTAATTTAATTTCTTTATCACACTAATTATTATTAAGAGATGTTCACTCTTTTACCTTTATTCTCCACCTTTTTTTTTATTAGATTCAAAACTTTTCTTTCTCTTTTATTTTAATTATTTTATCTTTCACAGTTCTACCCCATATAAAGAAACCATAAATAATATACAATCAAATTATAGTTAAACATATCTTCTCTTTGGGCATAGATAGAATGATAAATATAATAATTTTTTAAAAAGGTAATCAGAGTTTTGAAACCGTTTAAAATTGTGTGTACATATACATCCTTAGATCTTAGACAGGAGGAAATGCAAAAGAAAAAGTACAAATCAAAAGCAGAGAATTTTCTTTTCCTGCGATTGCTTTTCTCAGATCGGAACAAAACCAATGGCTTGTTAAAGTATTTTGTTTTCCAGATATGATGTATCCTTAATTAATTTAATGTACACCGTACAGTTTTCTCTGCCTGTAATTTTCTCCATTTGAAAATTTTCCAGAGAAGCATTAAAACATCATGTAATAAGATGAAATGTACAAACATCATGCTTGTTGGTCTGAATATTAATTGAAACAATTTTATTAATGTATCTCATATTCATAATACATGTAATTAAAACAAGTAGAGAGGTTCATAAAAGTAAATGGAATTCATATTAGTATATGGAATTGACAACTTGAATTACAGCACTAGGTAATAAGAACTAAGCCGCTAACTTGTTCAATCAAGAACTGAATCTCATGCTTTCAAACAATCTATCATGTATTGATTAAGAATAATCTTTATATATCATGGTGAGATCATATTTTTAGTAAAAAAATATATATCTTATTAATAACTAATTTTAGTGACAAAATTTGTTAATTATTATAATAATCAATCTAAATATAAATTTACAAAATAAAAAATTCTTGATTAAAATAATTATTATTATAAATAAATAAATTAGATATTAATTTAAAAAAAATTGGTAACAAAATTTTTGTAATTAATATTTAATGTTTAATTTTTTTAAAATAGCAAAATTTAGAAATTAATTATATTTTTTTATCGACAGGAATAACTATTTTAGTAAACTAATAATTTTTTTATTATTGATATAAAAACAACTTATATTTTTTATTTGAGAGAAAAATAGTAATAAAGAAGTGTTTTTCTTTTTCAAATAAAAGATTTATTATTTTTTTAATTTCTCTTCTAAACCAAAGTTACCCGATGCTTAGTTTTAACATAATAACACAAATTGATAAATATAATTAATTTAGTTATTTTTTAAAATTCTACTAATATACTAAATTAATTATCATTATTAATAAATTTAAAAACAAATTACCATTTATTAATAAAATACATATAATGTTAATATATATATATATATATATATAATCATATAAAAATTATAAAATATGTTAAAAGTGAACAATTAATAAAAATAAATAAATATACAACTGTAACGAAATTATGAAATGTCTTATACCAATAATTTTCTTGAGAGGTGTCTCGTACTAAATATGGAATAAAGATGGAGTAAGTTTTTCTTAAACCTGACGTAGTTTTTTATTTTGTCTTCTTTTTATCAAAATTAAACAAATTTACACTTAATTTAATTTTCATCTGTAAAAACACAAAAATTTTATATATAAAAAATTTCTTGATAACATGCCTATGGTTAAGAATAGTTAATATATATAAAATCTTACAAAAATGTATAGTTAAGTGAAGTGTATAGTTAAGTGTGATATTAACTAAAATTTAACTTAATAATTATTAATGCAATTTTATTTTATTTAAAAGACAAAAATATCCACAAATGTTATATATATGTATGTTTAATATTTTATTTTATACTCATCAATAAAAATTAAAAAATAATAAAATAAATTTATTTTAGTGTAACTAAAAATTAAATATAATTAAACATAAGAAAGTATAAATTAATAAAAAAATCAAGAAAAAAAAATATTGTTAAACATCTAAAATTATAAAAAAAGAAACAATTAAAATATTAATTTGAATAGAAACTTAAAAGTTTTTAAAGTTCTTACTTTATATCGATTAAAAGAGTATTTTTATCTTTAAAAAATTTGTAATATATATTTATATTATTTTAATTAATATATTTAATTATTTCGGTTTTTAATATAAAAATAATAATATTTATGTATGTTAATGATTTTTTAACCAATATTTTAATAGATAATGATATTTTAACTCATTTTTTTTATCCACTTTTAACTCACCACTCTCATCACCCTTAAATCATCACATCACATCATTAAAAAAAATTGAAATAAATAATCTAAAGATGATAAGAGCAATGGATTAAAAGTAGATAAAAAATTGAGTTAAAATATCACCCCCCTATCACCGGTTAACATTTTCTTAAAAAAAATAAAAAATTAAAACAAAAGAAAAAAACAAGGAGAACAAAACATATTGGTAAACAGAGGAGACTTTTCATGGATGTTGAGTGCTGAGTCCAAACTATGCATGCACTGAAAGAAAAGTAGTTGCACATTAATAATGCAATTAAGTTTAATCATTTAAGAACTCTCAAATACCAGCACTTCCTCATATCACTCTCTAAACTTGGGTTAGTCACATCCTCTCACACAACATTTCTCTTTCAAATCATTTATCCCACAAAGGAAAAACTTCTAAATAAAATGAAAAATTAGCCTGAAAAATAAAATCAAATGCTAATCTTCAACCTCGAAGCTTATCCATCTACATATATTCTAACAGATATGGCTGGAAAACAAAGCTAAAAAATATCAATTATTACTCCAAGCATTACATTATGATTCTTCATCAATTATTTAAAAAAGCACTAATAAAGTAGAATAGTTTACAAATAATCATGATCTTGAACTGAACCTTCACGACTAGATGTATTAAAGAAACATATTATTTAAAAAGATTTTAATGTTTTGAATTATCAGAGTTTTCAATATTTGATATGAAAATATCGATCATTTAATTTGTGAAATTCCATATTCATTATATTTTTATTTTCCAGTTAGAATTTATTCCTTGTAGTTGTAGTTTTAGTTTTTTTCTTTTTAGTCTTTATATCCAGAATAATAGAAATTAAAATATATTAACATTTGAATTTCAAATTATGGAAGTTGGTATTTAAGGCTTAAATTGGACAATTTAAAATAACCTTAAAGAGGAAAGTGACAATGGAAGAGAAAAAGAGAAGCTGTGAAAGTGTCATAATCTCAGTCTCTTGTTCCTCTCTCTGCAGCTATATGCTATATTCTGTAGAGCCTCACGCGAATCTTCCATTCTCCATACATGGAATAATCCAATGTATTAGTGGAAGAAGTAAACCCCAATTAACCTTCTTCTTCTTCTTCTTTTTCTCTCTGATACATCATCATCACACGCAAACTCTCACCTTTCATCACCTACTCCCGAAAGTCCCCAATTTTCACTCCTCCGACATACCCATTACATCGAAACCCTTCTAGTCCCATCCATGTCGGCCACGTGCGGGGTGGTGGAGTGTGTCTTCGTGCTGGGCTGCGCTAGGTGGTTCTGGAAGCGCTGTACCTACGTTGGAAGCTACGATAGCGCAACGTGGCCAGCCGCCACCGCCGACGAGTTTGACCCGGTGCCGCGTGTCTGCCGCCTCATCCTCGCCAACTACGATCCCGATCTCCGAAATCCCCAGTACTACAAGCCCGCCCCCGGTCACCGCCTGAACCCGGACTGGGTCGTGAAACGCGTGAACTACGAGGACACGCTGGGTCACGCGCCGCCCTACCTTATCTACCTCGACCACGATCACAAGGAGATCGTGCTGGCGGTGCGTGGCCTCAACCTGGTCAATGAGAGTGACTACAAAGTCCTACTTGATAACCGGTTGGGGCAGCAGATGTTCGACGGCGGGTACGTGCACCGTGGGCTGCTGAAGTCGGCGCAGTGGCTGCTGAATAGGGAGTCGGAGACGCTGAAGCGATTGTGGCTGGAGAATGGTTCCGAATATGATATGGTGTTCGCGGGACACTCTTTGGGTTCTGGGGTGGTGTCGTTGTTGACGATTTTGGTCGTGAACCATAGGGACGGTTTGGGTGGGATTCCAAAAGAGAAGATTCGGTGTTATGCGATTGCTCCTGCCAGGTGTATGTCCCTCAATTTGGCTGTCAAGTATGCCAATGTCATTCATTCTGTTGTTTTGCAGGTTACAATTTTCATACCTCCTCAATCATTTTTTTTTTCTGTGCTGCATTGGTTCGTATTTGTTTAGACTGGTGTTGTTTTTAGGGGAAAATTTTGAACTTTTGGGTGGAATTTTACTCCCAGCGTGTGTAATCTTAGGACACTGTATAGAAACATAGTTATCTGTGTAGTGCCACAAGGTGTTATTGATAATTGTATCTATTTACCATTAGAATCATGAGAATTCAACTAAAGAATAAGACTAAATTGTTACTTCAGTACTTATTGTCTTATTTTTTTGTATTTTCAATCTCGTTTGGGTTCTGAGGAGAAGACCGTTTTTTTTTTTCTGATTTTTTACTTCTTAAAATATTGTATGTTGATTTCACTGTTTTTTTCATATATTTTCAGAATATTTTTGTAATTATTCATGTTTTCATTTTAACGTATTCTGTAAGACTTTTTTCAGCCTGACCATGGTGTCGCTGTAGTTTGTTTATGCTTGAGTAAACTATCAGTTTCATCCTTCATGTGTTACTTTCTAAACGATCCATATAGTAAAGTAAATTACCTGGGTACTCCTATAACTTATAAGTGTTAGAAATCATGTTTAATATTACTTTAAATATTAAAAAAATTCTTCAAAGTTCCTGAATTATACTGAAATACATCAGCTTATGGATATATATATATTCAAGGGTTACTTCAAATGTTGTATTACTTTAGATACTGTTTAAAAGAGAGTAGTAGTTTCTGGATGTAATTAGTTATTTATTGCCTCTAATTTAATTTCTTAATTAAGAAAATTCTTAGTGTGCTTTTGGTCTTTCATTGCGTCAAAGTTTGGTATCCATGGAAGCATATATTTATATATTTTAAATCGTTTTTGTGATTGATTCCTTGTCTCCAGAATCAGTTTGAGATAACCTGACTATATAAATTTTTACATGTCCAGTTCTACTTAGAGCAATTGATTCTGAACGCATAATAAACTGATCTTTATAATAAAAACATTTAAACATAAATCATATATATAACTTTAAAATCAATTCTGTTCAAAATCAGTTTTGTCAATGTTCAAAATCATATAGCTTTTTCTTTTTCCTCATCAACCTGCTTGGTGTTACTAATCTTATATAGAATCTTTTGATAATCTCCATTTATTCAATTGTATGATGGTGAATCTGTTTCAAACTGTAAAGTTGAAGTTTTTTTTTTCTTTTTTTGGTGCAGGATGATTTCTTGCCAAGAACGCCCACTCCATTGGAAGATATATTCAAATCTATATTCTGGTTGGTACATGCCCCTTCTGTGATATGAATATGGTGCATTGGATTTCAACTTTGGTTTTTTGTTTATATTTGTTTTATTATGGAGCATGGTGAAATATCATGATGATCTCTTAAACCAGGCCTTGATGATTTAAACAGTTTGCCCTGCTTATTGTTGTTGGTTTGCCTGAGAGACACTTTCATACCAGAGGGTAGAAAGCTTAGAGATCCAAGGAGACTTTATGCGCCTGGACGAATGTACCATATTGTTGAGAGAAAATTTTGCAGGTATTCACTCGCAAATTGTTCCCTTCATAGTAAGCTCCTATACCAGCATCAATATTGTGGGAATATTCGTTATTATCTTGTTTAATTTGCTTGGTCTGGTGCAAAAGTAAAATAATGTCTTCTCTAGTTGTGTTATTCTTGTGAACCATAGACAAGGGAATTTGACTTAAACAATCTAAAAAGTCATTGCCATAGATTGTATTATTGTAATTGTTTTAATTGCTAGAAAGGTGGTCATGTAGAATAAGCAAGACCTTTGAAAAGGAATAGTTCATGAAGTGTGACTGAGAAATCTTATTCGTCAAATCTTGTCCTGAATTACTGCTACATAGTAATATGATGTTCCTGATAATGACATTCATTATTGGTTGGGGAACACAGATGTGGGAGATTTCCTCCTGAAGTGAGGACTGCTATTCCTGTTGATGGAAGATTTGAGCATATTGTCTTGTCCTGTAATGCAACATCAGATCATGGAATTATTTGGATTGAAAGGGAGGCCGAGAAAGCCTTGCAAGTAAGGAAATATCTACCAATTGATTCTCTGGTTGTTTTTCTCGAAAGATGTTTTGTAATATGAAAACTTGGTTCTGTTGTCTGTGTTCTTTGAAGTTTACAAGCTTATGTTATCAGTAATAATGTAATCAATGTATGAAAGTTGTGTTGAAATTTTCATGTAACGAAATTGTGACTGTCCTTGGTATTCTGTTTTAGTTGATGAAGGGGAAGAGCTCTGAAACTGTTATGACAGAGCCTCCAACGGTGCAAAAGATGGAGAGGTTAAAGACTATAGAGAAAGAACATAGAGATGCTTTGGAAAGGGCTGTTAGCTTAAACGTGCCTCATGCAGTGGACAGTGCTGAGGAAGAAGAGGCGGAGAAGAATGAAGGTGAAGAAGCATCGGAAAGTGGAAACAATAACGTGTCAAAATCGAGTGGTGGAAGGTCGAAGTGGGATGAGGTTGTTGAAAAACTCCTAAAGAAGAGTAAGACAGGAGAACTAAATCAGGAAAGGGATACCAATGTCTTATCATAACGTATTTCTCTCTTTTGATCCATTCATATATCTTCTGCATTTTTTGTAATTTTTAGGCATTCTTCATTTTGTTAATTCATCATGCAAAAAGATGGATTACAGCTTCGTAAGTTGAGGACTGCTATTTCAAGTGAGTTGGTTGGTTGGTCCCGATTGTATACTTTTGTAAGCAATAATACACTGTCAATGCTGTGACTACACGACTTTTTTTCCAAGCATAGAAGAGAATATCTCCTATTCTTTCCAAGGATCAATTAAATAATTATTCAGCATTTAGAAAACTAATTTAAATCAGTGTTTTTGTGTTGTACTTCTACATCCATTTCCGACACTGATGAAACACTTAGAAACAATTGATTTTATAGTGATTCTCCAAATAAAAGACCATGGTCTGGTTCATGTTTTATTAAATTGTAAGTTGTCCAGACATTCATTATGATCTAGGATTTCTTCAGGTCAAATACATGCGCGTAACTGCTAACTTCTACGATACGGACTGTATTGTCGCAAGTGCATTATCACTATTATCGGCAACTAGAAAGAAATAAACATTCAAACTGTGAAAACATTTGAAATTTGCAGCTGCAATAATATATAAAAATATACGCAAATCAAACTAAAATCTATAACTGAACTTCAAAATCCCTAGGTTGATCATTCGCGGCCTCTCTAACAAGACTTAAATGAGGTGTGAAATCAGATGGCATGTTTAAAAGCACCGAGCAGCAAGAGATTTAAAGTAACACCAAACGAAACGAACTTTTGTACAGGGAACCAAATCTTAATACAAAATAAGCTGAGGATTCCGACATCAAGAGATGTTCATGGCCTCAGCGTGATAGGTCTCCAGTTCTTTGTCAAGTTCTTCTGCTGACTTCTCAACACCGTCTTTTCTACCACGGCCTCGCCCTCCCCCGCGACCATTGCCACGACCACGACCTCCAGCACCTCGACCCCTACCATTGCCACTCCTTGTGCCACCACGACGTCCCCAACTATGAAAAGAAATTAAATTATGAACAATAAGTCGTGTATAAAATAACGAAAGGAAAATATATTTCTTATACTCCAGGACTACAGAATAACAATACAAAAACATGTTTATGCCTGTACAATAACAATAGATGAAATTACTGTAGCCATATCTTACAGGTCAAAATAGCATACAGGAAGCAAAACATAACCAATACTAGTGCTTACTACTCAACATCACAAGGATTACACCATTGCATCGTTCCCATGTTCAAACTAAACCTACAAACCTTAACATCAAACAACATCGCCTAAACTGTAAGTTTGGACACCAAATTAATGCAACAGCATCTCCTAACTTCTGATAATAGCCTGAACAGAGGAATGCTATTAATGGAAACTATCACCTATATCTGCCAATGCCAAATGAAAATGTTCTCAACGGGGCAGAAACTGTAGAAAAATTTGCCCAATTCAACCAAACCATGCATATACCAGGTGGATTCTAGATCATTTAACTACTAAAATAATTTATTTTGTACCTGTTACTTTACATTTTTCGTACCATTAAAAACAATTATGGTTTGTGATTTTTCATACGGACAATAGCAACAAAATTTCAAATCATGTCTCGGAATGAACCGCTACAAAATTTCCTTTCCTCCCGCAAAAATTGTATTTTCATTCCACTATTGCTTATCAACAGCTTAATATTTAAATAAATCTTATTCCTGATCAAAGGATTAAAAACATGATTTATGAAATCTCCTAAAAAACACAGTATAACGAAAACGAGGAAAAAGATGTATGAAGCATTAAATGAATTTGTAAATCGAAGATAGGAAGGGCTCTATCCAAACCATAGCTGAACATAAAGAACGCAGCAAAAATCCTTAAACATAAGACAAAACATAAAAGACCAAAATATTCATACTACTACGCTATCTTGCACTAGGGAATATATAAAGAATTTTGACAAAAAGTCCAATACACAAATTTCAGTAAAACAATATTCGTTAAGAGATTACACCAAAGAAAACAATTAAAAGGCTTACCCAGCACCACGATTAGGAATAGCACGACCTCCAGCTGGTCCACCTCTAGGCCTGCAACACAGTCAGAAGCACAAACATCAGCAAACATTGAAGCAGCATATACTGTTTCCAGAAAGACTCGAGGGATTTTAGCAGAAACTTAAAACTGGTAAATATCCATTACTAGTTAGTCCAGTGTATTATTGGCAATGGAGTTAGCCAGTTACGTTATATGGTTGAATGAGATAATAGAAGTAAGCCAAATGACCGTAGAGGGAAGGTTGAGAGAAAAACCATCCTATCATTTGAGAAAAGGTTAGAAAATTCGGGAGTAGGGAGTTCTGTTCTGGAGCAACATAAAAAATGAAAGGAAATCATTCATTTTCTATCTTCTATGCCCCAACTCTAGCACAGCAGCTACCAGATTGGCACAGCAATTAAGATTTCGGATTGAATTAAGATTAAACATTTTTTTCAGAGATTGAACCATTTCAATTAACTGGTATCAATGCTCTGATTTTGAAACCATTGGTTTGTCTTGGTTGTTGATCCACAGGTAGAACAATATTTTAGGTCACTGGTTTACGAAGAACGGAGGTGGCAGCAGCAGCAGAGGCTCTAAGATTCTAATTTGGTGGCTGACATGAAAATAGTAAACCAAGCACATCCTCGTGAACGTGTGTGAATGTTCTGGTCAAACCATTCCAACCAATGTATGGATATATGAAATGTGCCAAAACCATGAAAAAGACGGAGAACAGAACAAGAGCTCATAGCCCAAAAAACTAACTCAAGATAGCTACTGGAAATGGGAGTAACTCGAATTTTTTACAAAGAACCAGATAACAAAGGAAAAATTGAAGTTCTTGAGATAAGAATCAAACTGGCAGATATCAGTCAGGTCAATTTGGTTGCAAAGAATAAGAAAAATTGAGAAAAACGAATGAGACTAGAGGAGAGAAAGAGGATGAAACGATGGAAATGAACGGAAAGGGGTTTGGGTAGTTTGATCAACCCAGCACACAAGAACCACAAGTTGGAGGTACTTCGTAATCAACAGCTGAAACAATGCGCAGCACTGCAGATCACAAGCAAGCACGATAGGATCTCAGTATTATATATTATAAATACAAAGAATTTATGCTCTGTTTCACGGCCGAAAATACCCACACAAAATAGAGCACAGAAGAAGAGCAGCAGTATTAACATGTTTGTGTCTGTCTTGGGAGGAGTGGAACTGTTATTGGAATGCCACATGGAACTTCATTTAAACGGACACAAGCCATTCACCCTGAAGGCTAGATGAAACTATAATGAGTAGTTATAGATGCCTGTCAATGAGGGGCTCAGTTTCATTGGACATGATGAGATAGTAGAAGAAATAAGGCATGCTGCCTACAAAAATAGGGGGAGTGGGATGCGTCCTGGTTGTCTACCAAATCTGCAACCGATCTAGCCATAGCACTGAAGCACAAAAAAGTCAGTTGTTGCATGTTTTGATCATGCAGAAGAATTGACACCCCATTTCAGAATTCGAAATAAAAATGCACTAGTTATAAGACAAACGCAATGTCACGGACATTGACAGACATCCATGATACAGTAATGCTTCAATACTTGATCGAGGTTGTGCTTAGGCCAATTTTTTTTATATCTTTATAATAATATAAAAAATGATAAAAGTTAACTGAAGGATCCCCACATTAAAAGAAAAGAAAACTAAAATACAGTTCAAACTGCTACCAAGGCAACTTACGTCATTACAACAGTCCTCTTCCTACGTCCATTCACCCCAGTAACATTCACCCGAGCACTTACGGGCAATTCTGCATTGGAACCAACAATCTCAATCTTCATGGGCTTTCCATCCAAAAGCACATTATTATATCGTTTAAGAGCAGCAAATGCATCACTTCTTCTAGTATACACAACTTCGGCCGAACCCTGTTACACAGTTAAAGATAGCAGTTAGACAAAATACTTCTAAGAAAAATACTATTTTCTAGAACTTAAGGTAAAATGAGGAATAAATGTAATGATACTTTTGGTTATTGCAAGCAACTCCCTCTCAAGAAAAACAAATCACCAACTTTTAAGCTAAAATATAATGGCAACTGAATTTACAAGACAAAACCCAATACTTACACTTGGGTGTCCATTTTTGTCATAATGAACAGCATAACGCTTCAACTCTCCAAGCTCAGAGAAAAGTTCCTGAGTTGCAAATCAAGTTTCAAGAGAACTTCCACACAGATTGGGTAGAAACAGCGACTAAGAAAGAATCATATGATGATACAGCATAGTATGTACCCTTATGTCTTCATTGGTCACTCCATGGTCCAAGTTGGAAACATATAACTTAGTGCCAACTTCTACTCCTTGAATCCCTGCAGCTCTTAAGCTATCTTCAAACAAATCATGCTGCCATGGAAAAGGCCTAGTTCTGCGAATAGACTGGCCAAAGAACAGAACAGTTCCCAAAGTGGCAAAAGAACACATCAGATTATGACCAGAAAAAATCACTATTCTTCAAGATTAGTCAGAGCAGGAAAATCTCCATAAAAAAACAAAACACGCTATTAACGAAGTTGATCTGACCATGGTAATATATATTCAAGAGAACTCGTACTCAAACATCAATGTTCTAGGTGAAAGATGGTAAATGGGAGTAAGAATTCAACCCACTGCATATAAACCGGTGTTATGCTACTAGTGGGAGCTCCAGTTCTGGTTCTAAGCGAAAAAGCTCCTTTGCAAAATACCATGATTTAGGGAAGTATACTGAATTCTTGCACTGTAGAACCGAACTTAGCAAGAGGATCCAATAAAATACCAGTCCACACAAAACCAGCCAAACACTTAAAGTCATCTCATGTAAATGGAATGGATTAGAATGGTTTAGAGAATTTAACCCCACTTATAGTTATATGATTTTTGTGCTAGTTGTAAGAGCTCCATTTTGAAATTCACCTAATGAAGCCCCTTCACATAATATGCCAGGAATCACGAAAGAACTCCTGCACACATCAGAGATCTGTAGCCAAGCCCCCCAAAACAAAAGCAAAACTCTTAAGTTCATACTAATTGTGACATTATGGAACTATGACAAAGGCATTGATGATGCAAATATGATCGAGCATGAGCTTCTCCATGGAACAACTACTAAAGAAGCGGAATTCCACTTGCTTTTGAGTTTCTATAATGCTGAACGTCTCATAATTGGGTATTTTTTTAGCATATCAGATTCTCAAGCACATGTATAAGCATCCACGATTTTTGAGCTTGCCTTGGCAATAGCATATGATGATGGTCGAGTGTTAACCATAAGAGGACCTCTACGAACAGCACCAGATGTTCTTCCACCATTACCGGCACCAGTAATTCTTCTACTATTAACAGCACCGGCCATTCTTCCTCCATTAAGAGCACCGCTAGGCCCACGACCAGACTGGACCCTGCCACGTCCTCCTCTACCTCTACCTCCTCTGTTACTTCTGTTCTTTATTCTATCATCAAGTGACATATCCAAGGAAGAAGCCATTATACGACAACTTAACGCACTTCAAGCAAGCACTTCACAAAATTTCAATAATAATATAGCCCTGCAAAGACAAAGAAATAAGGTATACTTACACAACCCAAACATAATAAAATTGAACAACGCAGATATTAAACAATAAAGAATATCCGGGATAACAGAATTGATGTTAAAACTCATAACGCAAAACTTCGGTTTGATTCTCTACTAGTGCGCTTTTGTGGAAGGCGAGTTAAAATAATCTTATCCCACCACATATTCAACCCAATGCAACTATTTGTTGCTTCAACCTTTTCAGTTTTCAAACGTGATTTATAGGGCTACAAACGAGTCCGGAAGATATCCAAACATAATATATAAGGTGCCCAAAACTATATTTTTTTAGCATAATAATTAAACAGACAACGCCCAGAACAGAACAACCAATCCCAGCTAAGCAGACTAAAATAATTAAAGATTTGAAAACCGCAACCGCTCAGCAACAGATCCTAGCGAAATTCCTGAAATTTGTATACACGCGTTGCAATCAATGGTAAACTCCAACAATTGTCTCCTTGAACAAAATACCTTCCTAGTATGAATCTAACCCCAAATTTAAAATCCGAGATTTCCAGGGAAGCTCACCTTAAAAAAAAGTGCGAAAAACGAAAAAGTGGAAAGATCTAGGCAAAGAAAAACACTATCTATCATAATTAACACAGCCATTTAAACGAAAAAACAACCACACAATAGCAAAAAAAATCCCAATTAGAGAAAACATAATTAGGCAAAAAAAAAAAAAAAAAAACTAGAATCACCTGCAGATGATAACAGAAACGCGGGTGGAGAATTGTGAAGCGATAATCAGAGGAAAGAGGGGGAGAGTGCTATTGAGTGTTTTGGGGGGACGAAGGATCGATGAATAATATAAGCGGGGGCGAAGATTAGGGTTTCGAAGAAAAAGGAGAGGAAAGATCCACGCATGTGTGGGTGAAAATGGGGTTTTAGGGTTTCAGCGTAAGAGAGCTTTTGGGTTTAGAGCTAGCTTAGCTTCTCCGAAAGAAACGTACCGTTTGGGTCATTTTAAAATGCTCTCGGGGGCTTTTCAGTCTTTTGACTTTCCTTCGTTCCGCGTCCTACGATAAAGCAGAACAAACACAGGTCAGAACAATTCCCTTTCCCACCCAAATGTGACTCAAATTTACGCAAATAAATTCTTAATATTGAAATTAATTATATCAAATTATAATGATAACCTCTTTGTGATGACCATATTAATTTATAGATAATAATACTTTAATTTATTTTGTTTTATTCATTTTTAATCTATTATTTTAATTATCTTTACATCATTATATCACATTATAAAAAAAATCAAAATAAATAATCTGAATATATTAAGAACGATGGATAAAAAAATAGATTAAAATATTATTATTATTAATTTATAGAATTCATTCTAGTTATTTCTCTTATATTTCTTAAATAACAACAATAATTTATTATGAAGATTCTAATCATTCTCACATCATATTGCTTTTATTTTTATTTGGATATTCTTTATATCGATAATTTACTGTACGACACTGTTTTTAACTATAAAAATCTTAGTTATGGATATTTTTATTAGTCAGTTACAATGATTAATACAAAAAGGACCATAAATTATTGTAACAAAATTTTATGATTGATTGAAATTCGGTGTCGTTGTTTCTAATCTTACAATGGTACTTTTTTAACGACATGTCGTAGTCTTTTGTTGGGCTTTTTATTGTTTAAAAAAATATTTTCAAGTCTTTTTTATATTTTATGATTGGTCGAAGATTTGAGATACATCCTTAAAATTTGTTCACAATAATAATTGATTTCAGGTATGTGTGGCAAAACTATTTTTATAAGTTAACTCTAATCTTATAAATTAGTGTCTAATTGATAAGTTAGTTGTTAGCATTCAAAATTTGTATTAGATAAGTCGGCTTTTAGTTTTCAATTTAGTTTATAATTGATAAGTCCATAACCTATACATGTTGATAAATTATTTTACTAGATTAAAAGTGTATATCGTATTCAGTGGAGGATGTAAAGGAGAATAATTATGTATGTTTTATTGTATAAATATTTTTGTGTGTTTTCTTAAATAATAAATTGCACTATGTAGATATAATTATAAATTTAAAAGAAACTAATTTTTTATTGAAATATTTAATGTTTTTATTTTTTAACATATGTACCGTAGGGATAATCAGTCAATCAATCGTCGATCGACGTTCAAAGTAATTTGTATGATGTTGATCGCCGCATAACATATATGAACTTGTAGAACATATCTTATTAATTGGAAGGTAGAAGAAACAAACGACTATCTTCCCCTATACGTAGTGATCACTCCGAAGATCATAGAATTATGTGTTAACGAGCGGTACCGAGTGTATGCACATGTTGAGCGTCAGTGTTCCAACTATTAATAATATAGAATTATGCATCAACGGACGATTACCAACAGGCGGTACCAAGCTTATGACATGTTGAGTGTTAGGGTGCCCACTATTAATCATATGAAATAATCTATTAACGAACAATCTACAATCTTAGTGATGTCAAACAACTCATAGTACGTCAAGTTAAGGTTTCTCATAAATATGTGTAAGATGTTTTTATGACTCACACAATGATGTGCGAACAACGTCTAGGACAATCAAGTCAACAAGTAATTAAGGATAAACAAATGACTAATCAGGTTTTAAAGCAAGGGTCTTGATTAGATAAATCCTAATCAAAGGTCCATAGAAAAAACTAAAATCACAAGAAATAAGGTGATTGAAACTTTTATCTCACATTTATTACAACATTAATTGTTATTATTGATCGAATTATTGACGTAAACATCAAAGTCTCTTTAGTTGTTTGAAGTTCCACATTGATTACACATAAAGACAATTTCATAATATAAAAATGGGGTGCAAATATCACCTTACAAACCGATTTTGTGATATTGAGTTAGACTTAAAATTCATTTATTAACTAAGTGAGCGGGAGGAGAGTAGTTGGATAACATCCCTTTCACATAACATCACAATGTGAGATTTATATGTGCATGTTTGGTCTCTTGCCAAAACTCCCAAATGAATCTCTTTTAACCCTCACAACGAGACATCAAACATTATACTAGACTATACATTATTAGGATTTTATAATTAATATTACTTAAAATATTTTTTTAGTGGCTGTACAAGTTTAATATAAAAAATTTGCATTACAATAAATGAAACTATAAATATTTTAACAATATCAATTTTTGAAATACGAGATACGTAGATATACATACTTAACCTTGAAAAATTTATTATAGTTTTTGGTGTTTTTACAATTAAACACAAGACCTTTATGAAGAAAATGGAATACTTAATAAATTATTAACTGTATATGAAAAACATGTACCATAAACTATAACAAAAAGTTATGTATTAATATTGTAAATGTTTGACATTTTCATTCAATAACAAATACTTATATGTTGTAAATTTTTAATTTGTTTACAGCAATTATCTTAAAAGTATAAAATTTTTATTTATTTATTTAGCCATGTAAAGTTTTTTACACTGACAATAATAATAATAATAATAATAATAATAATAATAATAATAATAATAATAATAATAATAATAATAAAATACATTACTATTAAACTCAACAATGAAATCTTTAGCAAGGTAAATCCAATAAAAAGAAAGATTTAGCATTCATTTGAAACGGGTAAAAATATTGCCCAGAGTTATAAAACAGCTTTCTGAAAAAACAAAACAGGAGGAAAGCAAGAGCAAAAGTTGAAAATTATTAGGAAAATATTTGTTCAGTATCGAATATTGACACCTTTTTCTTACAATTTTAAGTAACATTTTTTAAATAATTTTTAATTTTTTAATTTTTTCATTCTCAATATTTTAAAATCACTTAGAAAATCACATATCATATTATAAAAGAAAGTTGTCAAAATTTAACGGTCAAAATATAATTGTTTAAAATATTATTATACCTTTTATGACTATAATATATAAACAAAATTGCTGGAGAATAATTATCTCACACCGGTATCATCCATCTCAATTTTTTTTTCTATCAAATTACTCAAAAATTAATCATCTCATTTTTTCTATTTTTCGCCTTCTTCTCACTCTATTTCTTTTATCTTGTGCTCGTGAATCAAACATAGCAGCAACGAAAATGGGAGGAAAAAGAGGTGGGAGGTATGGTAAATTGGAAATGCAATTAAAACATATGCAGAATATAAAACATGGGAAAATAAATATCACATGGATTCAATCACATTGACAAAGATTCATGACCCAAAATTCCATTTCAACTTTCAACTTCAGAGCCTAACTCTGAAGTCTAAATCAAAATATTAACATCAAAACAAAGGATGTATGGTATGACTTTATCGCATTTCAAACACTGTAGTATTGTAGTAAAGTGCTTTAGGTTAAGACATTGTTCTTTAAAATTTCGCAGCATCAATTAAGCTCATGATAACTCTACTTATTTTGAAACAAAATATTGAGTTTTACTATTTAAAAAGTTTATGGGAAATAAACAACCGTTTCCCAAATCTGATGGAACCAACGCTATAAAGATTTAGAACAAGAATGAGTTTAAATCGAATAACACACGAACTCTTCACACGAAGAATTTTAGAGATCGATTCCATTAAGTCTACCCATTGTCCTATTTTCACAATTCCAATGTACACTCAACAAAGTCTCAGCAACTACACTACACAGTTGTACACACAAGACTCAAGTCAACACACAACAGTTATTCAGTTCCACTTTTTGCAGACACAACACATCCCTATCCATGCAACCCTTCTGGCCTCACTTTCGGAGGCCTTCCCCTGGGCTTCCCGCTGGGCTTCAACGAGGAACCCGATGCTTCGCCAAATCCTCCGGCGGGCCGGGCCATCTTCCTAGGCCGGCCTCTGGGCCTGCCACTCCCAGCCGTGGCTTTGGGTGGCCTTTGCATGTCACTTGGGCCCTTTGGGGGGCGGCCCCTGGGCCTGGGCGGTGACTGGACAATGCCCGGAGGCAGAAGCTCCTTGGGCTTAGGTGGCCTGCCACGGCCACGCCGCGGCGGCGCGTTTGGGTCACGCTTGGTGTAGTTATTCTTCCAAAAGTCAAGCTCCCCACTGTCTCTCATTTTTGCAAGGTGTACATTGAGCAGTACCTTGTGGCCCGGAGGCAATACACCGTACCTAGATTCTATGTACTTGGAAATTGATGTTTTATTCGAACCATTCCCTTCATTCAGTGCCTCAACTGCCTCCAAAATCATCTGAAAATACAAAATTCAAACACCCTAACTCAGTCTTCCTTTCGAAAGTTAACCCATCGTAGAGGAAATAATCGAAATTCGAAAATATGATGGTAGAATTAACCCTAATTAGGAGCAGATGATTGAAAAATGGAAGGGTAATTTTTAGAAGAATTAGAGGTAAGTTTATTATTAGAAAAGAAAGAGATTAATGCTAAGTAAGAAGTTAGAATCTACTTACCTCGGGGTATGGAGGAAGTGAAAGGGATTTATTAATGAAGTCTCCAGTTGCCATTAAAGTTAGTTGCAGAGTTTGTTTGATTGAGGGTTTGGTTTGGAACCTCGGATTCCAACGGTACCTTTAGGAACTGAAGTTTAAGCTTTCAGAGTTTTCACACAACTGTCTTGTTCCAGCAGAAGGATCTGATTTGAAGGGAGATAATAAATATAATAAATAATAAAAAAGCAAAAGGCTTCTTTGTTTTTTCAATGAGAGAAATAGGGACGGCTGAGAATCGCTGAAGGAGTGGTGATGGAATGGTTAGATCTTGATCTGAGGAGGAGGTTCGGATCGATGACGTGGCAGTGGTTTTAATTTTTGAATGGATTAATATAGGAAGACGTGGTTGGGGATGTTGTTGATTGCAGTGAGGTGGGACCCACAGCTTTCTCCTCTCCTTCAGATATGGTGTTTCTTCTTGTTTCACTTTCCAATCACTTTCGACATTGCCACATTCCCCCAACCAATTATTACCTCCTCTTTTTTATCCAGTTTTTTTCGTACTATCTTCTTACCAATTTTTTTGAGTAAAAACTATTAACTGTCTTTTCTTTTTTTAACGGACGAAAATTACTTGAAATATTAGCTATACAAAAACTGCATTCAGACAACTAATCGTTTCATAATCAATCGGAGAAACAATATAACGACAGAATATCGTGTTTGGATTGAGTAAAGAATTTGAAAAAGAGAGTAAATTGATAGATTTGAGATGAATTTTTTTTTTTGTTGAGTGACAATGTATTTGGATAGAGAGGGGATTTGAAGGAAAAAGATATTGTTTGGATTAAAGAATATAAATGAGAAATAAAAATAAAATTTGTGAGTGATGTGGTTGTTTTAATAAATTAAAAATTATTTTAATTAATAAAACTATAGTATTATAATTTATTCTATTATTTAAAGTATAATTTAAAATAATATATCATTAATATAACTTAATTTAAAATAAAAATATTAGCTTTTATTATTATTGTCTATAATTATTATTATTTTAATTATATAATTATAAAAGTACTTTTATATATATATATATATATATATATATATATATATATATATATATATATATATATATATGGCTAATCGTTCACAAATTATATGTAAATAAAGTTTCAAAACACAATAGATGTTGTTTTTCGTGTAAAAGTGATCTTATTTTTGAGCTTCCACCTTAAATATGCATTATCTAAGTTTTCGTCATAGAAAACAAACACAACATAAGGCAAATATAATATGTTTTGAGTGAATTTGTGTATCATGAAATAGATTGAAGATTAAAAAAATATTTTAATGAATAAAATTATATGATTAGTATTTTACCATTGAAAATAAAAAGATGATATAAATGTAAATATAAATAATAAAAATGATATTAATTAAATTTTGTTATTATTATTATTATTGTATTATTATAATTATTACTATTATTATTATTCACTATTGTTGCTTATTCTTCTTTGAACTAGCTCTTCTTCAACAATCCCACAGTGATGCTTCTTCACCAATCACAAAACCATAATAAATTTTAGTGAACAATTGTATCTCTAGTTTTGGAATCGATGTTTTTCAACACATGAATTCACGCGCACCTTTCATAAAAGCTGTAAAATAGAAAAAGAAGGACCATTCAGTAATTTCAATATTAATCCGCGTAAATTTTTTCTAATCTACAAAGGTGCAAATTCAACCACCTCTTCTGAAACTGCATTTTAATTTCTTAGTAAATTTGCGGAAACAAACTAGAGTTCACGCGTTTCTTAAAAGCAAATCTAATAAATATGTTGAAGCAAACATAGGCTAGGGTTGTGTTTGCAAATAGATTTGAGAGAAAATAACATGTAAGGTCAAGTTTGTCTTGGTTGTTTTAAGAGATTTAGAAGTGAGTGTGAATTTATTTGGAATAAAGTTTGTCAGAATTTGTGAATGATTTGATGAATGTGATAGACAAAAAATTATTTTAATATATTAAATATAAAATTATAATTTTACTTTCATGATTAAAACTAATATATAGTACATCATCTTCTTCTCTTTCACAAGAGTTTCTTTTTTAGCCCACCAACCATCAAAACACAAGAACACCCTACGCTTTTAGTGCTAGCAAAGAAGTGTGATTTAAAACAAAAGTTAGGATAGTTTAGTAATGTTACCTTGGGTGAACAATAAATCATGACAAATCTCTTCAGTATTGGAGGTTCTAAATCCCTTCCCATCTCATACTCTTTCACAAATCCCTTTAAATAACCTTAAATAAACATGTTATCTTGCATATTACGTCATTTAGTATTATATTATCATATCTCTATCATCTTAACATGAGAAGGTACATTTATTTGGTCTAATTTGATCAATTTAGTCCTCATTTTATTATCTTGTTCAATGAGGTCTTAATTTTCGTTAATTTTATTCAATTTATTTCTTTCGCTAATACCATCTAAATATTTAACAGTAAAACGTATAATGTGACCCAATAATATTACGCAACACTCCACTCCTTCATTTATTTATCACATGCTCACCTTCACATATTATCATCTTTCCCAAACACATGTGTACCAATGTTATCAAAAAATCGTTATGACATCACCATAAAGGAAACTGGTGGCAGATTTGCAGCTTGCTGCCACAACATGGCGGTGGCGATGCTGGTTTTGCATGACGATCGCTTTTTGCATCACGATTTGCTACTAGCACTGATGGAAAATGGCGAAAAAAGCGACATAGAAGAAGAAAACTCCATATGTAGGGACGACGAGATAGGGTAGGAGAAGAAAACCCTTTATGCATACATCATCATAAGAAAAAAAACCCTAATTATTTTTTGTTTTCTTACAAGCCAAACAATAATTTTCTTAATGTATGCATTGATGAATGTATGAATGAATGTATATATGTATGCATGCAAGTATGTATGTATGTATGTATGTATGGATGTATGACTGAATGTCTGTATGTATGGATGTATGTATATATGTATGTATTTTTGTATGGATGTATGTATGTATGAATATATCCATGTATGAATGAATGGATGAATGTATGTTTGCATGCATGCATGTATGCATGGATATATGTATGTATGGATGTATGCATGCATGTATACATTCATGGATGGATGTATGTGTGTATGTACAAATGTATGTACGAATGCATGCATATATGTAAGTATGTATATATGTATGTATGTATGAATGTATGTATGTACGAATCTATGTATGTGTGGGTGTATGTATGCATGAATGTATGTATGGATGTATGCATGTATGTAAATATGTATGAATACATGTATGTATGCATGCATGTAAGTATGTATGCATGCATATATATATATATATATATATATATATATATATATATATATATATATATATTATATATATATATATATATGTATATGTATGTATGGATATATGTATGTATGGATGCATGTATGTGTGTGTGTATGCATGCAAGTATATATGTATGGATGGACGTATGTATGTATGGATGAATGTATGTATGGATGTATGAATGTACGCATGTATGTATTTATGAATGTATGTATGTACGGATAAATGTATGTATGTATGGATGTATGTATGTATGTATTAGTGTATGTACGAATGTATGTATGTATGTATGTATGTATGAATATATGTATGCATGTTTGTTTGAATATATCTATGTATGTATGTTTCAATGGATGAATGTATGTTTGCAAGCATGAAATTATGATGTATGTATGAATTTATGTATGCATGGATGTATGTATGAATGTATAAATGTATGCATGGATGTATGTATGAATGTATGGATGTATGAATGTATGTATGTATGGATGAATGTATGTATTATGGATGAATGTATGCATGCATGTATGTATGGATTTGTATACGTATGTATGAATGCATGTACGTATGTATATATGTATGTATGCATGTATGTATGTATACATGCATGAATGTATGTATGAATGTATCTATATATTCATGTATGGATGGATGTATGAATGTATCTATATATTCATGTATGAATGTATGTGTAAATGTATGGATGTATCTATATATTTATGTATGGATGGATGTATGAATGTACGTGTAAATGTATGTATGTATGGATGTATGTATGTATGCATGCATGTATTTATGTATTCATGCATTCATGGAGTTATGCATATATGTATGTATGTATGGATGCATGTATGTATGAATGTATACATTCATGGATGGATGTATGTATGAATGCATGCATGTAAGTATGTAGATATGTATGAATGTATATATGCATGCATGGATTTATGTATGGATGTATGTATGTATGCACGAATGTATGTTTGTATGTATGCATGTATGTATATCTCTATGAATATATGTATGTATGCATGCATTCAAGTATGTATATATTATGTATGGATATATGTATGTATGCATGCATGCAAGTATGTATGTATGCATGCAAGTATGTATGTATGTACGAATGTATGTATGTATGGATAAATATATGTATGTATTGATGTATTTATGTATTAGTGTATGTACGGATGTATGTATGTATGAATATATGTATGTATTTTTGAATGGATGTATGTATGTTTGTATGAATATATCTATGTATGTTTGGATGAATGCATGCATGTATGTATATATGTATGAATGTATGGATGTATGTATGTATGGATGAATGTATGCATGGATATATGTATGCATGCATGGATGCATGCATGGATGTATTCATGCATGTATGTATGCATGTATACATGCATGGATTATGTATGAATGTATGTATGTATGGATGAATGTATGTATGAGTGTATGTATGTATGCATGGATGGATGGATGTATGCATGTATGTATATATGCATGGATGTATAGATGGATGGATGTATGCATGGATGTATGGATGCATGTATGCATGTATGTACGGATGTATGTTATGGATTTGTATATGTATGTATGTATGTATGCATGCATGTATGTATATATGTATGTATATATGTATGTATGCATATATGCATGAATGTATGTATGGATATATATGTATATTTGTATGAATGTATCTATGTATTTATGTATGGATGTATGTATATATAAATGTATAAATGTATGAATATATGTAGTATGTATGCATGCATGTATTTATGTATTCATGCATTTGGAGTTATACGTGTATATATATATATATATATATATATATATATATATATATATATATATATATATATATATATATATATATATATATATATATATATATATATATATATATTATTTATATATGTATATATATATGTATATATATATATATATATATATATATATATATATATATTTGTATGTATGAATGTATATATGTATGGATTTATGCATGTGTATGATATTGTAATGATTTCTTATATTTCACCTCATTTACCCTTAATCTTATGGAATATATTAACAAAACTTACGTTATAAATTAGACAATTATAAAGAGACAATTGATTAACTAGTATTCTAGCTTTCTCAGTACACAAGTTAAATATTTATTTTATATAACTAATTTTTAATATATAAATATGTTTAAGAGTTCAAATTATGTTATATCTAAATTTTGTAATTATTTAAACATATACATTATATTTTAGTTCTGTGATAAATTATCAACATTACGATACAAATTGATGCATTCAAAAATATATCAATATTCAGTTTAAAAAGTAAAAATGATAAACTGAAAGAAGATAATAATTCTAAACACACTCTTACTGTTGCACTTGAGACATGAGATGCATATAATTAACACCAGAAGAGTCTGCACTTGAGACATGAGATGCATATAATTAACATCAGAAGAGTCAAAACCGCAATAAGGAAAAGAAGCAATATAATTATCACTTATTTTAATGGAATGCAACTATTTTCATTCAGGACTCTTAACAAACATGTTACAATCTGAGACCAACTATTCTTAATAAATATTTATTCCGTAATTCATAGTGAATGGGTAAGATTATAATACAAAACGATATAGGTCTTTGAATTCTTCATACATTGTTCTTCGGGGGTATAGTAGTGCGAGTTTAAGGAAAATGATAGTGTGACCTGACCAGTGGATATTATTAGCCTTCTACTTTAGGACGCCAACCTTCAATGACATCCTGCGGTTGTGCACTTGTTTTAATGAACGATTCCCTCGAGAAAATGGCCTGCATTTTCACCAACAAAAGAGTTTTCAAAGCATTATGAGCTCCACGCATGCCAAACTCAACAAACAATTCTAACTCATCATGGCTCAACTATCTGACAAACAATCAGTTAGTTAACTCCATTCAGAAACTAACACTAGGATTTAATATACATAAGAAAAATTAGCATAAGGGGATATCATTGAATGAAGGTTTTAACTTTTCTAGCACTGGAACAGCCATTAGTAAACACTCCAGATATTCAGAAGCAGATGATACTTCTGCTTCTTTAATGAAATGATTCAAGTTTGATGTTCTGCACAAGCATATCCAGACATTAGTCTATGCTTTTCGACATCAACATTGCTGAATATCTTTTGGACATTATCACCACAGATTTAACAAACCATAAACGTTTGAGAATCATCATCAGCATACAGATAGATCTAGGGAAGTAGCTTCATGCACGCACACATTTTAGTTTTGAAAAGTGTCTTCAAGTATAAAGAATGTATTGGAGATGTTGAGTAGATAGGCTCGTCCAGAACATACCTTCGTATAAGCCTTCAAAGAGGTAAGTGAATCAGGTACTGTCCATTTCTTATAATGCCCCAGAGCAATCTCCAAATGGTATAGCTTTGGTCCAAGTGATAGGTCAGCTGCAGATATCTCATTACCATTGATGTAAGGGCCCTACAAAAATCCAAAAACAACAGTCAATTAAACAAGTAGAAAGTTTCCTGCAATTTGTTTGACTGTGTAAACTACAGATAATAACAAAAATTCCTTCCTCAAAGATTTAAAAAGACCAACATAAAGTCTAGAAGGATAGATCAAGAACACAAAATCCTAAAAATTACAAATCTATATGTAGCAATAATATGGTAATTGGACCAACATCGTAGCATATGGCTTTGGATTTAACCCCAAAAGCTAGTTTTCAATACATGTAGGTAGCAGGACTAAAATGAAAGAGTAAATAACTGAACCAACTGATAGTAATCCTAAAAAAATACAATGACAAAATGCAGAAAAAGATCATAGACTGTATAGCATAATGAATGATATAGCTATTCTTGTAATATCAAATTTCTATTTGCAACTCTGAATACAAAAATATGGAATTTAAGTTGTTTGCTTAAAGTCATTGTTAACAGAATAGCATTCAATTATTAGTTGACCCCCTTTGTATAATCAGCTCAATTAAGTTGATGCATGATCCCCATTTATTTGTTGTAACATAAAATGTATCAACCTCTTATGTAATTATAGTATAGAAGACATTAGTGCACTGATGAAAGTTACATGAATAAACATAAAGTATATAAAAGTTGGATGAATGGATTTGTTATGTAAGTTCCCATATTAAACCCAAGATATACAAGGAAAAGGTAAAGAGAGAAGAGAAAGTGGGGAACTTGCTATACATAGGTTACCATGTATCCCAATCAAATGCTTATCCTTACCATATCTCAATTCTGTATTAATGCACACACAGAAGAAAACAATCTAATGAAATATCCTTCTAAATATAGGTATACTAACTGCAGGTAATTCAGTTATCACAATTTACCATCATTTAGCTTAAACCTTAACATGGTCGAACTGAAGAAATTGGTTCACAAAGGGGAAGCATGCAAGAGAGGACAATGGTTTGTTCGAAAAAAATGCATAGTAGTAATTCTTCTATGCGTAAAACTTCATCACTAAATGAAAAACCTAATCAAGATTGCAAACAAATAACAGAGAAACAAAAGCAGAAACAATGTCATACATTTTCCTTTATGTAATCATTGAAAGAGCTCAGTTCATTTAGTAATGCTTGTTCCGTTCCATCATTGGGATCCTTGCTCTTGAGAAATCCAATAAATGTAGAAAATATCTTTGAACCCCTACAGAAAAAAAAGCACATCCATGCATTAGGCAATTGGAGTACATTGAATTTTAATGTAGTCATGTAAACATAAAAAAATAATAGGTTGTCACGGAGTAAAAGGAAAGCAAAAATGTGAAGTAACCAAAAATGGAGTATGAAAGAAAACTGTGTTTACGAATGTATGAGTTCATAATGCATTTCTCTAAAAATTCAAAGCAATGTACAATTAAGAACAACTAGATCTACAAGTAAAATGCATACACTGTGGCCTTTTCGGGTGGGGTCACCAATGGTGGGATAGGATACTTCTCTTCCAATGTTTGAGTAATAACATCTGAATCCGGAACCCACTTCTCATCAAACTTTATGACAGGAACTTTACGATCAGGATTGGCTTTAAGGAACCTAAACCAACAAAACAAAACGTAAGGAAGAAAACAACTAAAGTAGTACGAGAACCAGATATGTGGTCTGTAGGTGATCCAGTTTTATAAAGATAGCAACTGTAAAAGAAATAAAAATTTAGCCCAAGAAGTGGGGTAGAAGATACCATTCTGGCATGTTGGTGAAATCCACCAACTTTGGTTCATAAGGTAGATGTTTTTCTTCCAGTGTTAGTAATACCCTTTGGCAAAAAGGACCTGAAAAGGCAATTCAAAATTGATTATGGGAACCACGCTAGTCCAGCCAAGTTTAAGGCTCAGATATCAACAAAAGATCGTTATTTGATTTCTTGAATCCAAAACATACACATAATTGGCTCTTTTGGCTTTACCTACCTCATGGAATTGACTCAAAATACTCGAAAAAACATTCCCTACATCTCAAAACATGATAAATCACCGAACCTCTTCTGCTATAGTTATACACACATATACTATGAGAGCGGGAAAGGTTGTTCGGTCAACTTGAGAAGAAAATAAGAAGGTAAAATGATTTAATTTTCTCGCGTAACATAAATCAAAATTAACTAAGGCATAAAGTTCTATTCTTTAGCTTCTAAAAAAACGATTTTAACTATTCTTGAACTATCTTTATGAAAAACTCAAGTTTAAGTTTTTATTTTCTTCCTTTTCATATACTTCTTGAGACGTTTGTTCAAACAAGGCCTTAAAGATTATATTTTTTGCAAATTTCGGTAGAAACATGACAACAGAAAACATTTCCACAACAAAACAGCCCCTATAGTTAGTGGAAAAGAAAGAGACAAATGAGTGAAAATTGAGAATGCACGTGGACATAATTTGAGTCCAGATACATCCTAATTTTCTTCCCTTCATCTTCACCGTGCCCACGTTTCTCTTTCTCTAATCCTTTCATGCACATCACCATTCCCTTAAAGAGAAAGTAATTTCAATTTCCATCAAAGAAATCATTGAGATGTTCAAACTAACCCAAAAGAAAACAAAGAAATGCATAAAAAGGTAAAAATATTATATTACAGTCGCCGAGGCTATTGGGTGTGGTGACGGAAGCTTTAACGGCGATTTCGAAGGGTTGGGAAGGGGGAACGGACGACATTGACACCACCCTAAGAGACTTCTTCCTGAAATGGTTGGTGAAGGAAACGACAGCGGTTGGCCGGAGACGAAGGTTCTTGACGGCAGCGGAAAGCGCACACGCCGAAACTTGAACTCTCGCAGTGGACATTGTAGCTTCTACTCCGAACCCGATGTTGACGATGATGTTTCTTTGTGGTTTTGGTTCCGGTGGTGTTTACGTGGCACTATCCAACGTTTCACAACATCATGGTTTTAAGCTTCACTTATTTATAATTTAATTTAGAGAGTGTAGTAGTAAGTAGAAGAATTTAATTGTGAATTATTTTAAATGATAAATTATATTTTTTATAATAACAATTCTAAAAAATATAATTTAAGGAAATTTTTAGTTTACTAATTAATGATATAGCTTGGTGAATAGAAACTTTAATATTTTATTATTTTTTATCTCCGATACAAGAAAAGTTAACGTATGCTAATTAAGAAAACTAATTAGCTTTATTTAAAAATATATTTAATTAAATAATTTTTCGAAAACTTTATATTAAAAAAATTAAATAATTAAATGATACCTTAAAAAAATCTCATTAAATCGCAAAATATATTCTCTTAAAATTTATTTTTGTTTATTTATGTATATTACTCTTTTCCTTCTCCAAACATCAATTGAAATTGAATTTATTTTCCCTTTATTAAGTAGTGTGATGTTTTGTAGTTTCATTTGAAATGTTTATAATTTATGTTTATATATTAATCTAAATTCAAAATACCAGTATGAATACAAACATTTAATTACTATAAAAGTATTTCATTAACAACACATTTTAATAATAAAAAATTGTTAGTCATTATAATGATTAATTTAGAAAATAATTTATAAAATAAAAAATTAGTGGTTATTAAAAAATTACTACTATGAATACAAATTTATAATTGGTTGTTAAATTAGTTAATAATTAATTAAAAACTAATTTGAAAACTAATTTCTTTGGTAGGAAAACATTGGTAGCTAACATTTAACGATCAATTTTCTCTGATGACTAAAATTTTTGATAGCTAAATTTTACAAAACTAATTTAAAAATTAATTATAATTTTTTATTCATAATAATAATTACTTTAATAATAAATAATTTTTTATTTTGTAAATTAATACTTAAATTGATCAACTATAGTAACCAACATAGAAGTATTTTCTTTAGTGGATACACTATTTACTTACTAATTTAGTTATAACTAATTAGAAGTTTATCACGTTCTTTTATTCGGGTTAGTATTTCAAAACAATGGGCCCATAAGAGTCCGCGCAAAGAAAAACGACCGAAGCGGGAGCCGAGAAATCTCAAGGCCCAAAAAGTTATAAATAGGGCTTATAAGATATAGGGGTCTATAAATAACTTAGTTGGGTTGGACTTGTAAACTATTTCTTAAAACTACTATTGGGCCAACAAGATTATTTATAAAAAAAAGAAGAAAGAGAATCTTGATGATTATTATGATATTTGATGTCACGTGGTGTACATTATAACAAACAAATAATAAGAATCTACGATCATGACATTTCCATTTTTAACGAGACCAACTTACAAGTTACAAACCAAGCACGTGCTAGGCTATAATGAATAATGATTCTAACACACATTATACTTGTTGAATTAAAACTCAATTAGTTAGTAGCTACTGTGTTTAACATGTGTCTTACATTATCAGAATGAGTAGCAGAAAACAAATCCCATTACAGAAGCAAGAACCAAAGAACTAATGCACCATTCTACCTCAAAACCCTAACTTGTTTTCACTTTTCATCATTATAGGAAGAGTTCGATTTTCTGCTATGTATGTACACAGTGTCCACAGTGGATTTAGGTGAATATGTAGTTGTAAATTAGGGTTGGGTGTGAAAGCTAACAGTGGATATTGAATGATTGCATAGTGTTTTGTGATGGTTTGAGATAATTTGATAGCACAATAGAGAGTGTAGAGCCTTCTTAAGAGGAACTACTTTTTAGTGATGACGGAGACACTTTTTTAGGGATACATCTCTCAATGTCTTTTTACATTGTTCTTCGATCACTGTTTTTATTTTTTTATTTTCATTTTCAACTTTCATTAAGTCTCAATCAACACACTTTTCTCACTTTTGATGCATAAACAATTGGAAATTATAATAATTTCGTATCCACCTTTATCTTTAACATCTACCTTACATTCCTTTTAATAACAAAACATTATAGTTAACTACTAAATATAAATAAAATAATAATATGGTTATATAAAATAAAGAAGTTGTCAAACATGCTTCATTATCTTTTACATATTCAAAGAGCCTCATTTTTACTTCAACTTTCTTTCTATCTCTTTTCTACACTTGAAAGTAATGGGTGAAGATTAAAAAAAATTATTAATTTACTTTTCAATCAACAGTGAGCATCATTCACTGTCACCCTTATAGATCGATATATAGTCGTTAACGTTTACGTATA
>Ga0214542_1003531_pt1 | contig 31794 bp, 19 predicted proteins | sample CNSS1metaG_FD_160096 | JGI IMG/M metagenome (GOLD analysis project Ga0214542, IMG submission 160096) | Root nodule microbial communities from cowpea collected in UCLA plant growth center, Los Angeles, California, USA - CNSS1 | ecosystem: Host-associated > Plants > Roots > Nodule | place: USA...
AAAAAAAAAAAAAACCTGTGAATATATATTCTGATTAAATCATCAGTCAACGAACTAGAAGCAAGAAAACCATGGAAGCATTATGAACATGCAAGCGAAAGAAGCAGAATAAGAGGTTAATACCCATTAGTCACACATCTCTCAAGAAACTTGGATTGTTTTCCGGTATTTGCGGCATAATTCATTCCAGGTAGCTCAGTCCTGTACAATTGTAATACTTCCTGCAAACCCATTTACATGCACATTTCAGATAGGGAAAAAAGGGAGGTTAATTTATTACCCTAAATTTATAATTTCCAAAGTACTCAAAAAAGTGAATGAGTCGTGCTATTACATTCGAAATAACTTATTTACAACTCATTAATAGAGCGTTTGCCACGTCAGTTTTTGGGAGAAAAGTCATGTTTTTCAGTAGTTTTATGGGAGTCAGCCGGATTCTGAAGGTATCCAAACGCACTATTAGACTTATCTAATGACATATTGCCTACGTATTTGGAAACAATTACGAAAATAAGACTGATGTTAGACAAAACACTGTTCCAGTTAAGGAGAAGATTTGACGAGCTATAATAGGAAAGAGTTTAAAAATAGGAATTAACCCACCTTCGTATAAGCTGGTTTACACAAAGAGTTTGTTAGCCTTCTGTGTTATACAAAGTCTAGAAAAAGAGTTTTTATTTGTTTTAGTCTTTTTCTGCTTCGAAAATTAGCTTTATTGTGACTGGGCTATCCAGTGTAAAAGGTTGTAGTTCCTTTGTGTAAACTTTTTTTCTATTTCATGTCATCGATACATTCAAGATTGAATCTTTTGTAGTTTTCATTTCTTGATAACTAACAAGATCTGTCTACAAGTATTATAAAATCAATCTTGTCCCGTACAATATCACTACAATAGAGTGGACCCAAGTCCCAATGAGTCACGCACAACACTCTCCGATTGTAGAAAGAACTGACACAAATGCTTGAAAATAAACACTTACGATTAGCTATTCATCCAATTAGACCCTAAATAGGCATGGAGACGAGAGTGTTACCTGAAGGTAGGATTTACTAACAGAATCAGCATCCTTAGGATTAACCAGCACGAACTCATGCTCTATGAAATTATAAACCAAATAGCAAACATTATAAACATGTCAACGATTATTTGCGAGTTACTATTAATTAAGCAAGATTAGTGTAAAAACGAATCACGCATAAATGTATCATTGTACCTTTATCACCGGTTATAAAATCCTCATAAGCGTTTTCACGGTTTTCAACAACTGCGGCTTAAAGGAACATAAGTGAAAAACGTTAATCAGATCGAACAAACTCAAACGGCATTGCGTTTCGTATTATTTAAGCAATACCTGACACTTTGACCTTTCCACTTCGGGGAAGCGAGATTACGACGACGTTTGAGTCGGAGTTACAGGTGAAACGAGTGGCCTCGACAGTAACCTCGCAGTTACCTGCGTAATGGAAAGGTGAGAATCGAAGTTAGGAAGGAGCATTGAATCATGTTGTGAATTCTAGGGTTTGAAGAATCACCGATGGAGATTGGAGAAGAAGGTTTTCGTTTTGGCGCCATGCTCTCTTCCTGCTTTTGAGTTTTTGGTTTGGATTCGAAGAGACTAGACAGAGAGGTGAGCGCATTTTATAGTCGAAGATGGAGGGACTCTGCGCGCCGAGAACGTGCTCAAATTGTAGGGTATTTTTGTCAACAAGAAACTTGAAAGAAAATGTTTAAGATAAAAATGGAAAATATTTCTTTTGGAAATTTGCGCTATTATTTATATTCCTTCCTTTTATGTCTTCTTTTCTTTTACAAAAAAAAAACTACTTGGAGGTTTAAATCTTACGTTCTTTTATCATGTTAAATGTTAACTTTTAGCAAACAAAACAAATAATTACTCAGCTAATTTAGTGGGATTTTTAAATTATTTTCTTTTTTAGAAACTAGTATGAGTATTTTTTTTTCACTATGATTAATTTTAAATTATATTAACAAAAAGGAATAATATAGAAATTTAACATATTGTTTCTGAAAATATTTAACATGAAATTTTTTTCGTCAACCACTCTCGCTAAATAATCTTTAAGTTTAATCCCATCAAAAGAAATATATTTTGTATGATACCTATTACATGAATAACAAGAATTTAGCCACCTATAAGTTTAACGTTAAATATATAGATTAAATATATTTGTAATCTTTTAAATTTAACGCAAAATTATAATTTGTTAATGTTAGAAACTTTCATATAATTTTATTTTCAGATTAGAAACATTAAGATGATAACGATAATAATGACATTGCCACACGATTATACTCTACTTCAATCACAACAATAAAACTTACACAACAAAAATATAAGAGGGTTCTGCGAGAAGAACTTTTATAAATAAATATTTCTTTAACTTTATTTATATGTTATTTTTTAAAATATTTTTACCTTTCTGATGATTCGTCAACATTATCTTTAATTAGAGTCTTATTATTTTATATTTTTCACATAAGAATTCAACTAACATAATTATTTTAATTAATAAACAACACATATGAAATGAATGTGTGAATTAAACTAAATACAAAAAATTATTTTAAAGTTATAAAGCGTAAGCAAATTTCTATTTTTTTCGTAATAAAATTTTTTAAATAAATTAAAACCCAATTAAAAACCCGAATTCTAAAATTAATATTAAAAAATTTACAAAAACTAAAATTAAAAAGATTTCAAACATATACAAATCGAAATTCAGTGTACGATTTCCTTTAAAAAATAAATGAATTAGAAAACATGCTTTGTTGTACTACTTTCAAGTATATTTTTTCACCGTCAGTCCAAAATGTACAATTTTTTAAATATATCCATTTACATAATATTGAAAAAAAAAATTACCTAATTTCTTAAAAAAGATATGGCTATAATATAATCCATTAAAAAGGTAATAATTCTTTAAACGAGCGACATAAAAATCAGTTTTATTAAATTTTAACATACTCAAAACTCCTGCCTTACCCTCTTCCTCTTTCTCAGCATTAGCGCTTGGGACAAGTTTGTTTCTCGCATTCCTCATAGCCATGGCTATGCTGTTGTCTACAATTGTTGTTCCTTCTACCAAGCTTGTCATCTTCAACAACAGCACACAAGAGCGTGCACTTCCAAGTTTTCGCCATTTCTCAGGTAAGTCCCTCGATTTGTTAGTCAGTTCAATCCTTTTCGCTTTATCAGTGTACATCACTTCCCTTTTTTTCTTTTTCCAATGCCCCAATTGCGTTTTATGTGTGTCGAGTGTAGGTACTAGCAAGCACTTTGAGAAAGTGTCGTCCTTGATTGCTTTTGCGGTGAAGGGTGACTCCACTCACGCCAAAGCCCCAAGGAGAGATAGTAGAAACCCGTTGTTGAGTGAGGGGAGAGATGAAGATGAAGCTAGAGGACCCATTTGTCCTGGTTGTGGAGTCTTCATGCAAGATAAGGATCCTGACCTTCTAGGGTATTACCAACCAAGGAAGGTGAAAGTGGAAGAGTTTTCAGAAGAGGATGATGACGTGTTTGATGATGATGATGATGATGTTGGTGATTATGCAGAAGAAGGAGATGACGGTGAAGTGGGGTTTCTGAATGAAAGTGAAATTAAGCTTGGAGAAGAGATTAAGGGGTTAAGAGATGAGATTGATTGGGATTCTGATGACTGGGAAGCTAACGTACTGGATGAAGATGATGAGAAGTTGGAATTGAATGGGTTTGCACCTGCAGGGGTTGGGTATGGTAACATTACTGAGGAGTACTTGGAAAAGGTAAAGAGGAAGAAGGTATCCAAAGCTGAGAAGAAGAGGATGGCTAAAGAGGCTAACAGGCAGAAAGAAGAGGTTACTGTGTGTGCTCGGTGTCATTCCTTGAGAAACTATGGCCAGGTGAAGAACCAGACGGCGGAGAATTTGATACCGGATTTTGATTTCAATAGATTGATTTCTACGCGGCTGATGAACCCTTCTGGAAGTGGCAGTGCTACTGTTGTTGTAATGGTTGTGGATTGTGTTGATTTTGATGGTTCATTCCCTAGGATTGCTGTGAAATCCTTGTTTCAAGCATTGGAAAGAATGCAGGACAACTCCAAGCGGGCCAAGAAGCTGCCGAAGCTTGTACTTGTGGCAACAAAGGTTGATCTACTTCCCTCTCAGGTTTCTCCTACGAGATTAGATAGATGGGTTCGAAACCGATCAAGATCTGGAGGAGCACCTAAACTAAATGGGGTTTATTTGGTCAGTTCAAGGAAGGATTTAGGTGTAAGGAATTTGTTGTCCTTCGTGAAGGATTTGGCTGGTCCTCGTGGGAATGTGTGGGTGATTGGGGCTCAAAATGCAGGGAAGTCTACTCTGATCAATGCTTTTGCGAAGAAACAAGGAGCTAAAGTTACCAAGCTGACAGAAGCTCCAATTCCTGGAACAACACTAGGGATCTTGAGAATTGCAGGAGTTTTGCCTGCTAAGACTAAGATGTTTGACACTCCAGGGCTCTTGCACCCATACTTAATGTCAATGAGATTGAATCGGGATGAGCAAAAGATGGTTGAGATCCGGAAGGAACTCCGGCCTCGGTCATATAGAATTAAGGTAAGTTACTTATTTCTATTGCTGTTCTCTATCCTGTTCTAAATTGTCAGGGGTGCTTTTGTTTTCTTGCCAGATTTCAAAATCCCTTTGTGCATGTTCACAAGACTTCAGAGCTAACAGATTAGTTTAGTAATATGTCTTCTACATAACAGTTATGACCATGTTTTGGCCTGAAGATTCTGAATCATAAATATGCATACTGAGTCAAGACTGCAAGGTTTTTATGTATATTTTGGAAAATGAGTAAAGTTCTCACATGCTGCTTTTAATTTACAGGTAGGACAAGCAATACTCATTGGTGGCTTGACAAGACTTGACCTTGTTGGAGCCTCTGTTGAGACAATATATGTCACAGTTTGGGCATCATCAAATGTTTCTCTTCACATGGGGAAAATTGAAAATGCTGATGAGGTTTGGAGAAAACATGTTGGTATCAGGTTACAGGTACGCCTTCTCCTGTTCTCCTTCCTACCTTGAAATCTGTATTTTGTCTAGCTTTGCCATCTTTATTTCATTTTATTAAGTTGCTCATGCTAATACCATCTTGAAAATTCAAGCAACCAGAGAGAAGATTTAATATATACTTGTGAAGAAGGGTGTATGGTTAATCTTGCCCCCCGTTCCCTTCTCTTCTAACGATCTTGTCCCCAGTTAACCTTCACTAGCAAAGAAGTCTTTTGCATCATGTCTGTAGGTTTTGCTTAGCTAGTGCATATACCTTGAGTCTAACAAGAAACACAACTTCTCGTTTTTCCTTTGGGGGGCAGGGCTTGAGCAATGAAGATCGGGGGAATGTGTTTTTGCACCTATTTGTGAATTTTGAACATCATACACAGTTTTTCCTGTACAATGCCGGCACGAGAAATGTTAGAATTGACTTTATTTTTCTAATCAAGCTATAACATTCCTATAGAAAACCAACTACTTACTGTGTATAAAATAAGAAGACCATATATGAATTAAATAAGATTAAACTATACCTAAACAACCAACCTCTGTCAAGTCCAAATTACAGAAAATAAAAATAGTATCACACCTTGGCTAACATTGTAAATAGATATTTGAATCTAAACGAGGTTAATGTTGTCTGGATAAGTGGGTTTTCTGGTAGATTTGCTTGAGCATGGTTGATATAATGGCTGACTGAAATGAGGCTAAATATGCTGATTTTGGTTATAAAATATTTGCTTCTTGAGTTAAAAACTATGAGAAATTTGTTTTTCTTTTCAGAATTCAAAACCATTTACTAAGGGTTAGGATCCATTTAAGTACTTGAGCAGTATTGAACTTCAAAGTGGGGAGCGCTGCTACTATTTGTTTCTGGAAATATTTGGTGTTAATGGTCACCTTTTACTTTCTAATTGATTTGCTGTATGAAAGACTTGGTCTCACTAGTTGAAAAATAGATGCCCTTGTCGCATTTTGAGTTTACGCAGCAAAAAGTGCAATCCTAAATGTGAATGCTTCCTGGTTGAAAAGGGGAGTGTTTTGAAAATCTTCTATAATTTAAAACTTTGTGGAGGGTAACTCTGTAGTGTAAATTTTGGGATTTTAGATGTGCTTTATATGTGTGTGAATGTGTGTTTGTTGTTTGACATAAAACAAAACTGTCTTCTGTTCATCTTTCTTTGTAATGTTTGACTAATTTGATGGTATTCTTATTCCAGCCTCCCATTGGTAATGACCGTGCTGCTGAGTTAGGAACATGGCAAGAAAGAGAAGTAAAAGTGTCTGGAACTAGTTGGGATGTCAACAGCATTGACATAGCTATAGCAGGTTTAGGTTGGTTCTCACTGGGCCTCAAAGGCGAAGCAACCACGAAATTATGGGTCTTTGATGGGGTTGAAGTAACTTTGAGAGAGCCTTTGGTGCTTGACCGGGCACCATTCCTTGAGAAGCCAGGATTTTGGTTACCTAAAGCCATCTCTGATGCTATTGGCAACCAAACCAAACTTGAAGCTCAAAGAAGGAAACAACTTCACAATGAGGATTCGGAATACGTGGGAGCAGGAGCAGGGGCAGGGGCAGAGTTATCTGCATGAAAAGAATTTTGCTTGATTTTCATTAAGGATGTAACTGAAGTGACCTGTTGCATAGGCAATAACATGTTTGCAACTAAAGCTTCTACATCCAATTCTAGCTACTGGTTGGTGTATGATAGCCCCCCATCAACAGATACACATAAATGCACTTCTCATTGAATAGGTGTCACAGTAGTTTAGAAGGTCATTGTGTAATTTTGACTGAGATAAGTCGCATGACCTGCGGCTTTAATGTATATAAATTGGCAATTAATGTTAGGAGGTAGCTTTTCAAATTTTCTGTATTGATTGTCTTGGCACCTAAAAGAGAAGTGTCGGAATATAATTTCATTTCATTTGTTCGTAGCTGATTAATTACTCTTGGCCCGTGCTTTGTCGTGTTTCATGAAGGTTACACGCATATCTCAATAGCTTTTAATAGTAGAATCAACTTTATCAAACTCTAAACCAAATAAACATTTTTAAAGTAATTAGTTATTTTTATATCGAAAATTAGGGTGCCAAATGCGGCGTCGAATCTGGCAACTGAGTTGGATGCGTCCATTTTGTGTCGATTTTCTTTACTTAGTTTTCTACACAAGAATGTGCGCATTTTAAAGTTCAGGTGAAAGTCATGAGAACAAATCTTTACAGAGAAGTCTTCTTTTGCTTTTTTTTTTCTTTTTGTAATTTGAATACTTGCAGCTTTTACAACATCAGTACATGAAACAGTCACATTTTTTTTTTCATCTTTCTCCTCTCCCTATTGACCATACATTTAACAGAGAAGGACAGATTGAAGGTTGAAAACTTAGCCTATACAAGAGTTAAAGAAAGCTGAAGCTATGGATAACATGGTACAATATTAGAGCTAAATGGCCGCAAGCTAAAACAACGTTTGGCATTCGGCCTCTTTGGCTGGTAGATGCGTTCAAAGGTTTCCTCTCTAGCTCATGCTGTTACTTTGGGTCCAGTTTCTTCAGAAGAAATTCATAAAAAGAAAAGTTAGTGAATGAAAACCAAATTCAAGTAATAATTGAATCATCGAGATAAATCATATAATATGATAATAATAGCACTAAATTTGAAATTTGAATTCAACCCTTTATTATTTACCTTTGGTTTCATAAGATTGAATGAAGTCTTCAAGCTGAGCGTCCAAAACAGCAAGATCTTCACCGCCATCAAGATCAAACGAATCTGGCAGCAAATCAACGACATCATTACCATCAAACTCATCCTCCTCACCATAATAGGTTCCATCCTCCTGTTGCTGGCTTAGCCAGAAGTCATGGTACCATGTGAATGTCGTCACCAGCTGCCACCATTCTGGTGAAAAATCCTCCACTTGGCGGAACGCAGCTGGAATGTAAAGCGGAGCATTAGGGTTCAGTGTTGATCTTCCTCCAGATACTAGTGCCATCTTCCTCAATTTGTTTCAACGATTCTGATCCTTGTTCTGCGTCTGCACCACAACCAAATCAACCAAAAAAGAAGACTCATAAACAACCCGTCAAACACCAAAGTAACAAACACGTTTTCGAGTATAAGCATGGATCTTCACCAAATTCCACGGTTCAATCCTTTAGGTAAAAGATTTCGAAAATGTAAATAGGGAGTTATTATCATGATTGATTTCATCAACTACACGAATATCTGAAAAATTGTGACAATTTTTTGGTTTAGGAATCGCAAATTCGTAACTCTTGTTTTCCCCCATGGAACAACATGAAACGATCACACACACAAAAAACGAAAAAAGGTCAGATCTCAGGTGAAAAATCAAAAACCATCTCAGTATTGACTAATTCGAAGTAAAGATCCGTTAATCGCTACGTAATAAAATAAAATAATTCAAACAGTAACATCAGCAAAGAAAAAAGAGGAAAAAAAAAGCATTGTCTGACGGAAATTTCAAAACCTAAAAGTTTCAAACACGAAAGAATCAAACATTGGTCTCCAGGTATCAATCAAGCAAAACATCAAACAATTAATAAATTTCCCACAATTTACAAACAACCAAACCGATCGCTGGAAACTTCTCATTTGTTTTCTCCGTCCGCGTTCCCCAAAACACAAAGAGAAAGCAAAGAAAAACACAACGAAACTTCGTCGGAACGAAATCCTCGAAATCACGAAGAGATCGCAAAGAGAGAGAAGAGAGAATTAATTACCTAAGAAATTTCGTTATCGACGAGCAAGCGAGAGTCACGCGTCGAGGCGAGTCGCGAGGGCGCAATTTAGAGGGGGAGAAAGGATCACTCCGAAGCCAGAGTTCGGGAGAAATGGGGCCCACCGAGATAGGTTCGGTGAACGCACCGTCCCGTTTGCGTCTTGGTTCGGACGCAACGTTGCTGAGGTCAATGTCAACTGTGCGCGTATTCCTGCCCGTGTTTGTTGACCCTAACGCGTATTTATTACGGTTTTCAGCGTTTCAATGTTTTCCCGTTTCGTTTCTACTTTTACGGTTCCTAATTGTTTTACAGTTAGTAAAGTTAGTAATTGTGCCTTAACCATTCAAAATTTTAGCCAAGAAGGTGTGTTAATTACTCTTTAACTTCCTTGTTACGTAAATAACTTTTTTTTTAATACTTATAACTCATAACTTCCTTTTTAATGCTTATAATTTTATATTACTCTTTTGGATTTAACTTATGAAAACGACTAAATATAATTCTTACAATAGATAGATATAAGTTATTAAAGGACATGGGAAATATTATAATACATAGTTACTTGACCATTTAATTTAAACTATTGTCAAATTTTATGTAGAGTTTTCTTTTAGACGTATGAGTATAATAATAATAATAATATAATAATAATAATAATTTCTCTTCAAAACCCTTCTATGACAAGTCCATAATATTTACTTTGGAATAACTTAATGGGTCATGAAAAAGAAATCTTCTAATAGAATATAATAGATAAATTATTTTATGATTGAATTTGAGTGTTGGGATTGCTTGAAGTCAATAAATCTCATCCATTAGAAAACTTTCAAAAGCATATGAATGTCACGGAAGAATGTTGCTATTTTAAAGTTATTACGTAATATAAAATTGACCAAAGTCATTTTGGAACTAATAAGAAGAATATATGTGGTAGGTGTAAGACATTAATTTTATAAAATAAAGTTTGATATAGGGTATGATTAAGAAAGTGTTATTGGTTGATGTTGCATGAATGAGATTTTATTATCATCACTTTATTCATATTTGAGTTGTAGGTTTTTTTTATCCTAAAATATTTGAGTGTTTTTTATCCATTTAATTTATAATTTTGAGTATATTGTAGTGAGAGTTTATTTTGACTTGAGTTAGTATAGTTGAAACTTATTAAAGTTCACACCTCTATTTACCCATGACCAATATAAGTAGCAACACATTAGTAGTTACAACTACAATAAGATCAGTAGTAGACCCTCTCACTTATTTTTATTATTAGATTATATGAAAAATATTTAAATATTTATCATCTAATTCTACTTATGAAAGTTATTGTTTTTTTTTATGAGTTTATGAATAACACAAAATTTAATAATTCTAATTATTATGAATACTATTATAATTGTGTGACTAGATTTTTAATATATATTATTGATAACCTAAATACTTTAGTGGTTGATTATGTATGATCTATTAAATAATTAAAAAATTAATATTTTTTAGTGACAACTTTTTCATAGGTACAAATCTTTCTATAGGTAATCAACAAATAAATTACTTATTATTTATTGAAAATTAAATTCATATTGATAATTTTACCCGACTGAGTTCATAAAAAATGTAAATTTCAGACATTTTTACAACTTAAGATAATTATTTGTAATTGATAATATATATATATATATATATATATATATATATATATATATATATATATATAATTATTATTATTATTATTATTATTCTTATGCTGTAAAAGAAAATTTCATGCTAATCAATCCAATATTAATCATATTCTTTCTATAATCACTGTAAAGATTGCTGAATATATTTATATTTTAATAATTCAATATTTAAAATACTCTTTTTTAAATTGATAAATAAAAGTAATTATTCTCAACTTGTCTCAAATATCTTAAAATCTATCTTGAGAAAACTCATCAGTGAAAAATGCATGTTATTTGAAGTGTTAAAGGGAAATGAATTGTAACTACAAAACCTTTGTCAATAGATTGAGTGTTTTTCAATTTTAACATGTTTAGTCACATCATGTTACATAAGTGCTTATGACTAATTTGTTATCACAGTATAATAGTATATGAATGTCGATATTTATTTTAAGATCACAACGTATCTTTTTATCTAAGTCTTCCACACACATATGCAAAGTCTTGAAATTTAGCCTTATGCTATAGAATAATTTTTATCCACACTTGATCTCCAAGGTCTAAAAGAAACATGTAGTACATAAAGAATAGTTTTTTTTTTCAATAACAAAAAGTTAAATAGTTTGCATCAACATATATCTATAAGGTCAATGTGTCTTACTTCTTGAAAAAAATATATTTCATGGGCTTGACTTCAAATATAGAGGAATTAATCAATTATTTGCATGTCTTTATCTTTGATCATGCATAAATTCACTTACTACATTAATTGGATAAACATTTTATGGTTTCGTTACTAACACAAAAATAATCATTTACATCACTTAATTTAGGTCTAATGAAGTAAAAAAAGTGCAATAACATTTTTGTAAATAAGTGAAAGCAAATTTCGTGAAATTCCTGATTGGTCAAAGTAAAATAGATAATTTACGTCAAACTTTGTAGTATATGACATAAATTATTTTTTTTACATTGGTCAATAAGGGATTATATGTAATAAATTTCATATGTAGGTTCCTCCTCATATTTCATTGTATGAAAACACACCAAAAACACTCTTTTGAGTTATGGTTTGTATTATGATATGATGAAATTAGATTCATTCTTTACTAATTTGTATTATGAGAGTGACTAAAAACATCACATATAAAGATTGTACAAAATAGACTTATCATTAAGGAAATAAAAGACAATATTTTGATAAGATTACCCTTCTTTAAGATATAATTAGGGAGTGGCGAATCTAGATTAAAAATTTTGAAGAGGGCCAAAGTAATATATTTAAAATTTAAATATTTAATCATTGTCACTAATATAACAAAAGTATATATAATTTATTATTAAAATCTCCTCGTATGTTTCTCTTTAGAAAAATGATAGTTTTGAGGTTGTATTTGATATGGAATTCATTTTAAATAAGTTTTCTAATTTCATTTTATATTCACATATTTGAATACATTTTATTGGAATAAGTTCCAAAGAATTAATATGAAACTTTCCATTTGTAACTCTTTGAATTGTAAAAAGGTTCCTCTTATTCACCAATTAGATCTTTAGTATCGTGCTTGTGAAAATATGTGAAGAAGTAAATCTGTATTGTTTTCCTTTCACATATATATTTCCTTTTATCACCTTACAAAAGTAATGTATTATTTTATTTTTCATCAACATACCTATTTTAAAAAATTAAGACTAAAAAATAATTTATCAAAATTCAATCGAAAATTAAGAGAGTAATTACTAAAAGAAAAATCTACGATAATCAAGTAATCACAACTAAAAAAATGGTTATAAAAAAAACATATAGTACATAACTTTTTCATCTATATTCATAAAAAAATATATATATACAAAAAATTGATGAGATGAAAAAAGTACTAAATATTAAACTAATATTTTACTATCAAAAGAGTGTGTTAATTTTTCGTCTTAAAAAGTGGAAGAGAACTTATAAGAAATGAGAGCAGAAATAATGAATTTTGATTCTAACTTTCTATTTTGTTTTTTCAAAAACAAAAGATATACAATCATGAACGATGAAGTGAGAAACCTAAAAGAACTCTCAGAAAGAAAATGTACCAATGAATCTTTTATTCTTTATTATATTTTATTATTTATTAACATTAAATATTATATTTTATAAAAGAAATTAAAAATTTATCTATTTTAATTTTCATCAAGATAATATATACTATATTTAATATATATATATATATATATATATATATATATATATATATATATATATATATATATATATATATATATAGATATATATATATATATATATATATATATATATATAATTTTGGGGCCTGTGATCCTTAGAGCACTACTAACATTCGCCATTACAAGTGGGTAACTTGTTGACCATATATGTGAAAATGGATATAACTTTTCTAATAGGTATTGGGAACCAACATTTAAAAAATGAGAGGATTCTAACTAGTTGTATATTCCTTTTGCAACCCTTTTATTATTTTAGAATGTTTTCGCATTTAATTTGTGAACTAAGATAAAAAGTAAAAAAATTATCATTCTCCTATTTATATCATTATCACAACTAATTATTTATTTATATGTATTTCCATTCCAAATCGAAGGAGAAAAAATATAATAAAAATATGAAAGATTTCATATTTACATTCTAATGTATATCCATGTAACACCAAGACATTGTAAATAAAAGTAACAAATATTTTGTTATACAAATAATTTGTAAAATGTGTTTGGGAATATAAAAGTGAATTAAATGAAAAAGAAAATTAATTTTTTAACACAAATGTGATATAGTATACAATAATATCTTAACACATGTTAGATATGTATAAGTTATGAGAAGGAAAAATATCCACAAGAGGTGTTTGACGAACAACAACTTAATGAGAGCTTTCATACTGATTTATTAGAAACTTGTCCAATATATAGAATACAAAATGGGGAGAAGGACAACCTAATATGTATCATCATAAAACATAATATTTGATAATGATAAAATAGAATAAAAAATATAATATTTCTATCACGTCATCTCAAAATGGACATGAATATTGTAAAGACCCAACTTGAAAGTAACAACTCGAAAAGCAGAAGGATACAATGACTCAGTAAACATATGAGTAAGTTGACTTATAGAAGAAACACAGAGAAAGTGGATAAGACCATCAACAAGCTTTTATCGGATAATGTGACAATCAAGTTTTATATCTAACAAAAGCACAGAGCATTGTCGAGACATTAAAAAAAACTTGATTCTGATAAAGACATCAAAGAAAGTTAGATCAAGATAGAGATCTAAGGCCAATTTGAGAGGGATGTTAGATGCAATAATTGTTGCATAACGTGAAGGCTACAAGAATATCTAACTCTATGGACAAACTTAGGATAGTTATTCCAATTAATGTGATTTTCTTTTATTTTATTATGACAATTAATTATCAAAATTAGAGCTGTCAAAACGGGTAACCCGGCCCGACCCGGCTCGACCCACCATGGATTGATGATTTAGTGAGCCAACCCAACCTGACTCACTTTTTAGCGAGCCAAAAAAAAATCGAACCCAACTCGGCCCATCACAGGTTGACAGGTTAAACGGGTTGGCTCACAGGCTCACTTAATTAAAAAAAAAAATACAATTTTTTTTCAGTCAAAACTAGATTTTAATTCTAATTAAAATCTAAATAAACTTTAATACAATCTAAATACAAACCAAAATATAAAAAAAAATTCAAATTATTTATGTGTTGGATAAAAAAACATAACATGACCAAAATGTAAAGCCCAACTTAATAAAAAAAAGTACTTGTGTGACCCTTTTATCTGCGGGTTGGCTCACCAGGGTTCTAAATGAGTCGGGTCAAAAATTAACCCGTATTGAAATTTGTAAAAAAATTTCAACCCAACCTGGCCCGAACCCATAATGAGTCGGGTTGGCTCGTGGGTTCCAACCCATTTTGACAGCTCTAATCAAAATAGGGAAAAATATAAATAGATTGATCAAATGTAACCAAAGGGTGACAAATAATACATACATTTCACACATATTCATAATGTCGCAAATAAGAAGAAATGACTCAATGTTGACCAAAGGGTTGTCACTTTCATTAATTTCATTTTTCAGTTCTTATTTTACCCTTAATAATTTACTTTATTGCAATTTACATTCTTGCAAACTCGTCATCGCCATTCTCTTCTTCGTCTATATTTATAATCTTTGTGTCTTTATTTTGATTCCTCCATCATTCCTTATTTAACAATAGAAAATATAAAAATATGGTCATTGAAAATAATTGTTGATTAAAGTTGATATGAAGCGAGATTCCAATGATTTTAGGATTTTTGTGACTTGATCCATAATATAAGTGAATTAATTGTGAACTTTGTTTTAACCATAATGCATAAACCACTACTAGAAATTTTCACATATTCATGTAATTTTTCTTGCAAAATTTTCATAAAATATTGCAAAAATGACTTTTTTTTGTCATTTTTTCCAAGAGTTTTAATCGACAAATAATTCTTTCGTAAATAATCATCTTCTACAAAATTATAAAATTCACAAATATTTCTTACAAAATTCATGTGAATAATGTTTTGTATAAAATATTTTTGCAAAAAAAAATAGTTGTTATTTTTTTGGAAATTATTTTTCATAAAAAAATTTGTAAATATTTTCTAAAAAAAAATTCAAAACAAAATTAATAGAAAATACTTCTCTTTTTTAATAATGAACACTCAGTCGCTTAAAAAATCAATCGAAAAACATTAAGTTTGTTAATCACCTTAAACGAATCCGCATCTATAAGTCTTCTTTATAATAACATATTCAATTTTCTTATCACTATCCAATGCAACACTTAAAATCTCCATTAAATTCCTAATACATATTTATCTTTAACTTTTGAAATTAATCTGAATACATTTTAACTAAAATATATATTTAAATTATAGTTCAAATTAAACACATATTTTTTTAGCCGTTTAGAATCATGGAGGAACTTAAATTTTTTGAACATGATTGCTTCTTTGTGTTTTTTTTTTCTTAAGAGAGACAGCATGTGGTGGATATGGTTATGAAAAGGCATTCGAGTTCTTGGCATGTTGAGCAATTCATTCGATTCGATGCACACACTTAATTAATAATTCCATGTACGATGAGGTGGGAGCATGAAGGAAACATGGATGTAAAATGTGCCAATAATTAGTTTAGTGCACATGGCTTGCTTCATTTGGCCAAATCAAAGTTTGGTTAGATATTCATAAAAGCAATTCCACACCACTAAAACTTGGTCCACCAAAACTTCTATTCATAAATCATTATCACACAATCTCATTCTTGTGTCAATTATATCATATTTTGCAAAAAAAAAAAAAAAAAAAGAGCACAACCACTTATATTATAATAAATCAATGCAACTATTCTTCAAGCCATGCCATGTGGTTCAATTATTAACCTTCATTTAAATAATGAAATCAAGTTGCTTTGTTTTAGATTGTTTTCCTGAGGTTTGCTTGTAATAGTAGTTTCATTTGTTGATAGTGAAATCACGTAGGTTTTATTCAAAGTATTATCATTGTCATAATAATATACATTCCAAACATAATTAATGTTCATTATTTTCAATTATTTTTAGAAATTAATTTCATTTTACATATCTTATAAATTTGAACACTTTTAATTCAAAGTTTATTAAAAAAAATGTTTTTTTGTTGAGTATTTAAAATGTTTTTAGCTTTTGTATAAATACTTTGTTGTTTAACAACATGACTGTTGATTTTGTTTTATCGCCTTTATTACACTGATTAATTCGATTATTTATTTTTTTATTGTTCTTCAGTTTGTTCTTAAAATGGGAAGAAACAAATTGACAAATGAATTAGGAATTGAAGGATGAAAATAATGACCATGTCATTTCACTTTACACAAAATCAAGTGATAAAGTCTTTACGTGAAAAAAAAAACATTTTAAATATTCATTACAATGCAATTTTTTAATACAAAATTAATTAAAAATATCTAAGTTTATAAAGTTTTAAAAATTTACTTAAATTTTTATTTTAAGAAAATGTTAGAGTTTAGGAAAGGCCTTCCAATCAGTAAATGTTTTAATTAAACTCAAATGGTTTTTAATATGTTCAAACTTGGGATTTATTGATATACTTTCAATTTTTTAATTTTTTAAGAAGTATTTGAGTCATATTTGTTTAGCGTATTAAAATAGTTGTATCTAAAATGAGAATGTATTAGCACATATAATTGACGAAAGTTTTAAAAATATTTTGTTTTACTGTTTTATGTCTCATTTTAACATAAAAATAAAATGGTATCATGCCACACTTTACTCACATCACATACAAGTTTAAATATCTCAATGTCGTTTTATTCAGTAGTATTTTTTTTATCATAACAATATCTAAATTTAAATTGTTTAAAAAATTATTTTCAGTAAACAAGTATAAGCAAAGTTTAATCATGAATAGAAAGTTTAATTTAAATATAATAAGATCAATAAATAATTCATTATATATTGATTAAAAATATATTATGTATTAATGTTCATTATAGTCGAAATTGATATTTAACTCGTAAAATTATATAAGCACGATAGAACAAAATTAGTAGGATTACTGAACTAAATTGTAAAATCACTGTTCCACTTTTCTTAGATAAATGAATTTAATTCAAATAAAACCTAAACTTAGTTAGAAATTATAAGTTGTATTACCTATTCATAAAACTAATTCAAATTCAAATTAAAAATTAAGAGAATTTTATGTTGTATTCTCTATCTTTTTAACTAAATGAATTTGAACTAAAATAATATATATATATATATATATATATATATATATATATATATATATATATATATATATATATCACTAGAATTTATCGGTTTACGATTTTTTGAATCTTTTACACTCTAACCATAATATCAGCTTTTTAACTCCCTTAGGATTAGGGATGTCAAAAAAATCCGTACCCGCGGGTATCCGCGGATAAAACCCGCAACAGGTAGAAAATGAATATCACAAATGGATATCCGCTACCCGCGGGTATGGGTATTTTTGATACCCGCATGTTAACGGGACGGGTACGGGTATCATAGTATCCGTACCCGTGGATACCCGTACCCGCTAAACTTTACCTTATATATATATATAAACAACATTATGAGTCTTCATCCAATAATAGTGGTCAGATTCTTACCCCACAAATGAGTAAATTACTTCCATATACTGTGGAGGTATTGATGTGTCTCTAAGACTGGTTATGGACCAACATGGAAGGTAATGAAATTAACACTTTTACTTAGATATTTTAATTAAGTGATTGTAAGAAATTTTTACTGAACTTCTTATGTTTTAAGGCTCTTCTAGATTAAAATTGGACAACATGAAACTTTATACAATGTTGCAAGAGGTGGACATTGATGAAGTTAGTAATTTCTTTAATATTTTATTCAAAAATAAACTACAATATAAATTGGTAGTGATTTTTTATTTGTTTGTTTTTCAAGAATCAATCGGAGAAAGGGAACTTGTTGATCTAAGCACTAATTATGGTTAAATATTTATTTTTTAAAATATTTTTGTAAATACCCGCGGATACCCGTGGATACCCGCGGATACGAAAAAAATAGACGGGTACCCGCATAACGGATACCCGACGGATATGGGTACGGGTACGGGGCAAATATTTATCCAGCGGGTAGGGTACGGGGGAGCTACTACCCGTACCCTACCCGCCCCGTTGACATCCCTAGTAATTACAGACCAAAGCTACAAAACATTATAATATGGAAAGCACATGTAGTCAGGGTTTCCATATGCGTCCCCTCCTTGCATTCAGTTTTGGTCTCATCATTGGTCTTCCACGCCCACGTGTTCCTTGGTGAGAATGTTGAGATGAAGTCCTTGGTGCTGTAGTAGAAGGTTGTGCAGGTTGTGAACTTGGCTGTGATAATGCAGGGGTTGGTTGCTGTGATGGTGGCTGGGATGGCTGACCTGGAGCTTCAGTTGCAGGGGTTGGTTGCTGTGATGGTGGCTGGGATGGCTGACCTGGAGCTTCAGTTGCAGGGGTTGGTTGCTGTGATGGTGGGTGGGATGGCTGAGTAGGAGTTTCAGTTGCAGGGGTTTGTTGCTGTGATTGTGACTGGGATGGTTGAGAAGGTGCTTCAGTTCCAGGGGTTTGTTGTTGTGATTGTGGCTGGGATGGTTGAGTAGGTGCTTCAGTTGCAGGTGCTTGAGGGCAATGTCTTCTATTATGGCCAACTTCCCTACATATGCGACACCTCTTGCGTAAGCCTGCTTTGGTCATTTGTGTGTCATCTTTGCGTAGCTCCCATTCCTGCAACCTCCTTTTCTTTTTTGGTCTGCCTGGTAATGATCTTTTTGGAGGAGGTAAAATATCTGGATATGGTGTAACCTCCCACACCCTTTGGCCATTGATTGGGTATATGATGGATGTGTATGTCTCTTCGTAGGTGGAATTCTTATACCATGTGGAGATGAAATCTTTTCCATCTATGTTTAGAAACCTCATGGCTGATAGGGCATGACAGCAGGGTATCCCAGTGATGCTCCACTTCCTGCATGTGCATGATGCTTCATCAATATTGACCACAAACTTATCACCAACATGTGATGCATGTCTCACCTCAAAAATTTTGTCTGCTGACCAACTGCAAGGTTTTGGCATATGATGATATAAGTGGTTATACAAAACTGGGTACATACAACAAAATCAGAACCACAGGAAGAGGTTTACCTAGGAATCCAATGCCTTGTCAAATTTGCTTCCAAGTTGTATCTTGTCAGGATTTTGGGACAGATGTTCCCCTCATAAGATGCAGCCTTCTTTCTGTTCTTAGCCCACCTATGCATCATGTATAGCCTTATTTCCTCCAACATGGTGATTATTGGCTTGCCCCTACATTCCACTAAGACACTGTTAAAGGCTTCAGACATATTGTTAACCAACGTATCAGATTGGGCAGTTGTTGTGAATCTAGATCGTGACCAAAACCTGCAGCACAATAATTACATTAATATTATCCCAGTTTGTAATGACAAATACACACAATAACATTTTTGAAAACATACCTGGGTGGAATGGCCAGCAAGTATTTGAAGGCATCTTCATTTAGCTCTTTGATGTCCCTCATATCTTGCTCCCAACCTTCTGGATGTGTGCAAGCAGCTGCCTTCCACATCAATCTCTTCAAATTTTTAACTGGAAATTTTTTCCTAAAATTGGCATATAGGTGCCTAACACAGAATCTTTGATCTACTCCAGGCAGTAGATCCTGAATAGCTGGTAATAGTCCCTGATGTTTGAATGACAGAAAATAAATGTTATTACTCAATTAAGTTATAACTTTGGATCTAAAAGCTTAATGAACATATCAGTGTACCTTTTGTTGGTCTGAAATCCAAGTACATCCTGTACACAATTGTGTCCCACCTATGTCCTCAATAAGGAGCTCCAGAAACCAGGTCCATGAATCCTTATTTTCCACCTCCACCACAGCATAAGCAATAGGTAACATTTGTTCGTTCCCATATCTTCCAACAGCAGTTAATAACTCTCCTCCATACTTCCCTTTCAAAAAGCATCCATCTAGTCCAATTATGGGTCTGCAAGACATAAAACTCTCTTTGCAAGCTTGGAAACATGCGTAAAACCTTTGGAACATAGGTTGACCTTCATTCTCATGCACTTTTAATTTCACTGTTGATCCAGGATTAGTTCTGAGAAGTTCATGTGCATAATCATAAAGCCTCTTGTATTGTTCTGCAAATGACCCCTCAACATTGTCTTCAGCCATTGCTTTTGCCCTATAGGCCATACACCTAGAAATACCTATGTTATATTTCCTGCTAACCTTTTCTCTAATTTCCACACCCTTGGTTTTTGGATTGGATCTAACAGTCTTCTCCAATCTCTTACTTAGCCATTTAGAATTAATTAAACGAATATTGAACTCTCTGTTGCAGGTGTGCTGGTCAATGATTATCCTCAATTGCCACATCTTCATTGAACTCATATATCCACAGTATGCATACCACGGACATTTTCCATCTGGACCCAAACATTTAACTCTAACTCTTCTTTTATCACTTTTGAAAATTTTCAGACTTCTTCCATTTTCCAAAGCATAGGTCCTAATGGCATCCACAAATTCAGACTTCTCAGCGAAATATGTACCAACCTCCCACTTATATTCACTCATGGATTTGGGCATCGAAAATGTGTCAAATTTACCATAACCTTCCTCACTATCATCTGTGTCATCAAGATCACCTTCACCAATAGGTGCATCACTGTCCAAGAACTCTGAATGCCACTCATTATCTAATAACCCTCTATCTGCCATTACAGGGGGGATGTGACTCTCCTCACTTGTTGAATCAGAAGCCATGTTATTGGTGGATGGACCACCCAATTCCTCTCCAATGCTTCCCACCTCAACAGGTACAGTACCCTGCCATTTATGAGGTTCGTGTTCCACATCCGCATCAACGGAGACATCTACTAATCCTTCATCATGAATACCATGAACACTCTCTTGAGTACTTCCATGACGGCCGGAGTCACTCCAACTGTCCACATGAGCAACTCTATCACTTGTACCAACAGTATGTTGCCCATGAGGCTCAGCTTGTAAAGGTTCAGGTTCTAAACCTTGAGGTTGTAAAGGTTCAGCTTGAATAGCTTCAGGTTCTAAACATTGAGGTTCTAAAGGTTCATCTTCTAAAGGTTCAGGTGGAACAGCTTCAGCTTCAACAGGGTCACCTTCAACACTTTCAGGTTCAGCTTCAACATGTGCAGGACCACCCACTCCCACCTTATCTAACTCACACTCAGCCTCTTCAACAGATTCCGATTGACCTGCATCTCCCACCTTATCCACAACATCCTGTTTTTCACCACCCAACTCACCAACTTCGCCCACCTCACCACCATCTGCTGTTCCAACATTATACTCCAACATTTCTATTATTTCTGGTTCGTCACACATCCTATGAACAACAAAAAGATGAACCTCACCAAGTATCCTAGCAATGGTTACCATGTGCATGGCCCCACGATCATCACTTAAGAGCTCTAACCTATCCTCCAAAACCGAACCACCTCCCACACAATACCACAAATCATTCCCCCCAACATATCCCATCTCTTTCAAGATACTTAAGACCTCAAAATAACTCCAACGATCCGGGTCACAAGAAAGCGTTCTACTTTCCCCATAAGCATATATAAGTTTCCCCTCATTCACAAATTTCCCTCTGTGATGGAACACAACATCAAACTTTTCCTCGTCCATTTATAATACTCACCAACTACACCTATATAATATTCATATACAGACAAACATTAAAAAAATTTAAAAATACAAAGTACAGAAATACACGAGATCACTTTCAAAAAAGGGGGACCACAAACGAAAAAATAAAGGACCACATGCTATGACACAGACCCATGCTCAAATAAGCACACTAATCAATAATACACTGCATTTCACCGACAACACTACCATTTCCTTTCCAAAAAGCAAACTTTTCAACCGACAAACAAAAGGCACCGAACAAATGCACGCAACAAAAGCACCGAACCAAAATAGGGAAACTCACTAACCTGAGATTGCTCCAGCGTTTGAGATGAATGCGATGAAGTAAAAATCCTCAGATTGCACGCGTGATGACGATGGAGATAGATAGCGATCGCACTTCACAACCTTCTGGATCAGTTTCCCCAATTTTACCCCACCTTTCTTTTTTAAAAACCCTAAACCTAATTTCGCAATTCTGATTTTTTTTAAAAATAATTATCCCACCTTAAATTATAAAAACCCTAAACCCTAATTTAATTTAACATTTTTTCTTACCCTAAACATAATTTAATTACAGCTGCCCATTCCACGTCAACGTTTCCCTGCCAAGTCACTGTTCAACAAGTGGTCAACCTTGCCATGTCACTGTTCACCTAACGCCGTTTGCCCACACTTGACGGAAAGGGCAAAACTGAGACTTTTAAACTTAAAAGGGGACCATTTTGAGATTTCCAAAAATACAGGTACCATTTTGAAATTTCGAGTCCAAAATGGGGACCAAAGGCATAATTAAACCTTTAATTAATTAATGCAATTAATTATTTTGGAAGAAAAATATTTAAATATTTTATTTTTTAATTAGTAATATAATATAAATAAATAAATTTGCAATATCCTTATTAAATAATAATTACCTTTTTTCGAAAAATATTATTTCAAAATGTCATTACATATATTATTTTATTTTATAAAACAAATTTGCTTTAATTTTGTACTTTCAATTCATTTGACCTTTGTTGATTGTTTTAATCATAATTTTTTATGCAAATCATATATTTTTCTCTAATTCGAATTGCATTGGATTCTAAATTTTCAAAACATCAAATATATGGTTTACTAAATTTCAACTTTTTTTTACTATTTTTTAAGACTTTCACCACAAGAAGAATGTTCATCACGTATAACAAAAATTCGTATGTAATTCAGAAAATTTGTAAGAAATACAATTTTACCTACAAACTATCTATGCACGAATATCCGTAGATGAAGTGGTCATAGCAAATGTTACATACGAATTTATTCGTTTGTAACTGCGCATGAAAGCAATTACATGGATACTGAATAGAGAATAAATTTGTATTACAGTTGTCAAACTTAGAAAGTAGACATATCATACTTTGATGGTCATTAAGCAAATAATGTCAACATGCAATATTCATACATAAGTTTAACAAGATCAAAAGCCCAAACATTATAAAAATACAATGATCTAAATACACATCAAGTCATGTGAGTAGCAAGATTATCTAAATACACATCAAGTCATGTGTAACCCAAAAAATCCAAGCATAGTAATAAAGAAAGTCTAAAACTGCCTAATACTAATAATCACAATTAAGAATGAGGTAGATTTGGGGTTCTTCATCTTCTTGTTTCAACTGATTTCCTTGTTCAGTATTTGGTTGTTGAAAAATATTTTGTGCTACCACTATCGCTGGAGGAGGAAGATATTAGATGATTGCACTAATAAAATTTTGGAAGGTGTCAATTTTGATTTGAATTCTTCTGAAAGAACCTTGGGAATTAACTTTTCCTTGTATTATCTTACCTTTTGTAATTGGGCTTATAAAAGTTATTTGAATCGATGATTAGGTCCAAAATATTTTAGCTTTCAGAGCCTATATAATATATAATTTTTATCATATTTAAAAAAGAAATCATTTACCAACTTTTAAGAGTTTTAGTTTTTCTTATTTTCTCTTTATTTTGTTTTTTTTTTCATCTTCTTTTTATCTTGCATTTTTTTTCTTGAATAATGGTGAACTAAATCTCTCTATAAATTGATGTTTGCACTTATTATTCTTTATTCAAAGGTTGTTCTTCTCTTCCGTGAATTCAGTTTTGCTCTTTGAGATATTAATTTGTGTTTTTGAAATTAGAATTCTAATCATTTGAATCTTGATTTGATAGTTGAATTTGAATTAAATTGAATAATATTGAAATTTAATTTGTTTAAAATGATTCACTTGATTAGAAAACTAATGTGAATCTTTGTAATCGTTGAGTAATTTTTTTTTTTCATAGTCTTTGAATTTGCTTTTCAGTTTGTGTTTCATATTTTTTAATCCCTAAACTCCAAATTAATTTGTACAAGAACAATAATAAATATTGAAGGCAATTCATTATGCATCTCTTGTGACTTTACCTATATTATGCTCTCTATTGAAAAAAGTTAAATAAACTTAGTATCTTTGACTTGATTTGGTAGAGAACATCACATAAGTCCAATTTTAAAAAAAAAAATTAAGCTAATAAAAAAAAATTGAATATGTATGAATTTTTTTACAACAACGCAACAAATTTCTCTCGACTTCAAAAAATCATAAAAAATAGTAATTAAGTTCAAAATTAGACAATGTGTATATGTTGAAGCCCCGAAAATGTAAAATTTAATGCTATTGAAGCTGGTCATAACTAATATTTAGAGAAAAATTTATAACTAAAATAGTAGATAAATGTCATATTAACTAAAAATGCAAAATTAAAATAAATATGTACATTAAATCAAATTATTACTATTAAAAAGCACCACAAAAAATCATTAGATAAGAATAATTTAGAGACAAAATATAATTAATTTATTATATTGATTAAATTAGACATAATTTTATAAATTAAAAGTACAGTATGTATTATTAATAAAATAATTATAATTAATTTATGAATTAAAATTTAAATTGGTTCTGAATTAATTATCACGATCTTAGCTGATATTAGATTTTAAAGAGACAAATTTGAAAAAGCAATTCATACACTGGTGTACTGGTCATAAACGATCTAAATATCTGAACTAATTATTATTATTAGATTAGATGATTCGAAATTAATCTTAATCAAATGAAGAGTGGTGAGTGGAGGATTTCCTTCATAGGGTAATCTAAAATAAAAAAGAGTTAATATAAAGTGAAAGTGAAATGGAAAGGTTGAATCTCTCGGGGAGCAGATAGAATGTTTTAAGCATGTTTGGTTAGAGCGATGGTGAAGAGAAAGGATTGGGGTGGTCGGCTTGAAGGCTTCAAATTGAGAATAGGGTAGCTGGAACATGGGACCAGACCCAATTAAGAATGATATAACACAGAAGACGAAGGAAGGGTTATGTTATGCCCCGTGATTACGTTTTTCGTTTTAAGCAACATTTGTTTGTGAGCAGCAGCATGAGGCTGAGGTTGTCTTTGACCAAGTGAAGTAATTGACCGCGTAAGATATAAAGTAAATAAACACACTTACTTTTCTCCATCTATCTTTTTCTATCTGTACAACCTGTTGCTGCCACTGTCACCACAGCCTCTATCCATAGATTCCCCACTGTTGTATAAAAGAAAAGATTCTTTTGTTTTCTCAGACTCCAGCTATGCCTATGAGACACACCCACAGTCCTGTCCTTTTGGACCTCCCTTCATCTGCATTCTATCAAATTTCGAATCTTTCCCACCCGCGGGCCTCCCTCCCTACAACTAATAAATATTTAAGTCATATATATTTATTAACCCCTCTCTACTCTACCACGTCTTTCCAACCTTATTTACTTATTCCTTCACTTTCATTCTTCCTCATTATTTCTGTGCATCGTAAGGCCCAATGCCCTGCCGCTCCACAAATCACAAATACATCAATTACACTTTTTAATATCATTACATGCTACTCTTTTTTTTTTTATTAATTTGGCCTTAAATATTTATTATCATTCAAAATCGAACATTGTTGATATGTATATTTATAATTTAATTTAAATGTAAGCTTTCTTATTTGGATGTTGGTAAGTTAAACTTTATTTTTTTAATACTTTAATGTGAACTTCTGAGTTAAATGAGCGGACAAACTCGTGTATCACGTTTATAAATGATTCCTAAGATCATTTTAATATGAGTTGTTAACAATATGTGTTTATAAATAAAATTTTCATTTTAATATGAATTATTAAAAATAAAAAGTTTATTGTCTAAGTGATATTCTTTATTGGATATAAAACTAGAATTTATCTTTATTTTACACTTTGATATATTTTAATTTCAAATTTTAATTTATCTATTGCTTTAAAATGTTGAAACATTATACACCGTAAGCATATAAGATAAAATTAGTTAAAAAGTGTCCAAATTAGGGTGTATTTATTTATTTTTTATGTTAATTGGGTTGATGAAAATAATACATTTTAAAATGTTTCACATCACTTAGGACAAAAAAATATAGTGAATATAGTAACTATATAATAAACTTATGATAGATGATTTTTGGATGTTTTAATTCAAACGCATGTTAAGTTTGTATTTGATTTTTTTATACTCTTATAATAGAATGGTGGTAGTAAAGTCTTGTAACGGAAAATTTGTTTATATATTGTAAAAAAATTTGCATAATGTTATTTTTTTGTTGTGTTGATTTTATTTTTCTATTGATAAAATAACTCTTAGATATCGTGACGCATTTTTTCTATCAATTTATTTTGGTGAAGCAAAATAGAAAGATAGGAAACTGTAGAGGAAGTTTATTGGTAGAGATACGGAGAAAATATTGCATTTGTTTTGTGGTTGTCTTGGGTAGTGACAATGTGATGTGTTTGATTGGGCATTCATGGAAGTAGTCATTGCATTTTTAAGATGGATTGAAAAATCAACATATCTCTATACTTACTTAATAGCCGAATATCCCTTTTCTTTTACAGGACTAGCCCGAGATCCTATGACGAATACCCAAAACCTCTCCTTAAAAAGGAAAAATGTTGCAAAAATGGAGAAAACGATAGAAAATATTATGCATATAGGCACGCACTGATCCAATAAGGTATGTAGCTGGCAATGGATAATTGAACAAAAAAAAATTCAGAAACGTTAATTACTCATTACCCCACCTATATGCATACTGCGTAGGTAGATGGAAGAACTAAAGAAGTATAATATGGTTTGAAATATCCATAGATATTAAGTTATTTTAACATTAACCGATAATTGATTACTATAACTATTATAATGGATTGAGGTTTAAATTAAGATTATTTGGAATAAAATAAAATGTTTCTATATGATAAAATAATGAAAACATGTTGAAAAAAAAACGTAATAAGTTATAAATTTGTAAGTCAAAACGGTTTTAAGAAATATAAATTCCATTCAAATTCCCAAATATATAGGTTTTAATATAAATAATTTCTTTTAACAATAAAAACAGCTGAAAAGTATATTTTTAAGTTGTCCCCAAACACGCTATAAATATATAATAATGGATTATCCTTGATATTTCACAAGATCATAAGATTTTTACATAATAAAGTAAAATGAAAATTTTTCATTTTTTTGTGTGCGATGAAAATATACTTGAAACAATTTTCACATAAATTGATTACGGAAAAATTTATCTTGGAAGTTATTTTATTTATATACATGAAATAAATTTACCCGTATTCAAATGTTGAAAATTATGTAAAGTTTTATGCTTAAATTGTGTAAGAGTTTAATTATGTAAAATGATGTTATGTGGCAAGCTTTGTTAAATATTTTTGTTGTTAATTTCATAGCGGGCAATCATAGAATCACACCCACTCACGACTCAGCCACAATCGCGAACCCTCCTTATTTTAATTTTGTTTTCTCCTATTTTTCTATTCAGAAAGTTCTGTCAAACACGCCTAAGCAGTTGACCAAACCCTTACTTTACCAAAAACTTAACTTTAAACTATGTCACTTTCATAAACTGTGACTTTGATCTAACGTGTATCTTATCTTATAAATCACATTCAACAATGATCACTGTTATTAGAATACACACATCTTAATTTAAATCGAACCCTGCTCATACGGCGAGAATATCGAATTATGAGTGCATACATAAACTGTCCAAGGGTGAGAAAAAACTTTTATTAGGTCAAATGATACCAATTCTGAATCTCTCTAAGCTATTTTGTTGGGATAACTTATTTTATTCACAGAAAAGAATGTTTGAAAATCCCTTGAAACTAAGTGCACGTGTTAAGCATAAACATAAACGTGATTTTTTAATGAATATTCTGATATTGTTTTTTTTTTTCATTCTTTAACAGCCTTTGCCTTTTTCACCTCTCGACTTAACCTGTTACATAAATTAATGTGTTAACAATTATATTCATAGAGAGAAACTCTATCTCAATTTAACTCTTTCATATGGATTAGTTTTTAAAATATTAAATAATAAAACAATAAATGAATAATTACCTTAAAATATTTTAAAATGTATTTTAACGAAGAGAATCATGCATATGATATGATAACAAAAATGAAATAATCAACTGATGGCGCTAAATAAGCAAGGTGGACCTAGACGGTAAAACAAAAATCTATAAGAGACAATACATTGATTTAATTTTTTGTAAAAGTAATACATGAAAAGGCACGAACGCTACACGTCGCAATCATTACAAATATTATTCTTTCGTTCTTCTAAAACTGACCTTACTGCCAGCACTGTAGATATTGACCGAATATATGTCATTTTATTTATTGAGGACCGAGAGAAACACAAAATGTTAAAGTAATAAGAGTAATTAATAAAATAAATAAATAAAACCTATGGTGAAGATCGAAGTGCAGAAGGGTGTCTTAGCTGAAAAGATTGAAAATTTCATCTAAAAATAATAAAGAAAAAAGAGAAAGAACTATAGTTTCACACTGAGAAGAGGGAAGAAAAGGAGAGAAAAAACACAAGGAATTGGAAAAAAAAAAGAAGTGGAAATCATGGAGAGCCATTTTCGGATCGATCGAAGTGGAGGAGTTGACCACTACATTTGGGGCAGTCTTCAACCTGCTTGGGCACCATGAAATACATGAGACAGCCCTTGCACCCGGCCACCACCAAAACATTCTGTTTCTCTACCGAACCCTGATAGTTCTCTTTGGATGAAGAAGGACATGACTCCGATGAAGACTCTTCGCTGTCGTACCAGCTCTCTTCTTCGGATTCACAATCCCTACTTACACTATTATACTCTGCCACTGCTACTGCTCTTGGATCCTCCTTTGCTTTCATTCCGTTCCTCCAGTTAATGTAATAAATTTCCCCCGTCTGTTGCATATACACATATATCAATTACACAGAACGTACAAGCTTCTTCTCACCAAATAACAAATCAAAAACACACCCCTCTTATCCGGATCAGAATTTCAAATACCTAGGATCAAACAAATATATTAAAGGAAAATCATACTCTTTCCCCTGGTCCTTCTCTTCTGCAAGACTAGCGAATCACTAGAGAGAACATATGTGTATATACGTATTCACAAATTAAATTCCCCAATAACAGAAGAAAAAAAAAACAATAAATGCTGTCTATGACTTGAGGATGGTCTAACTCGGAAAAGTTGCATCTTGCTTCCCTAATAGAGAGTAGAGAGAAAAAGAAGGAAATGAAAAAAAAAAAAATCCTTTTTCTAGGGTTTTGGGTGGTGAGCATGTGCAAAACTTTGTCTTGGAAAGAAGGGCAAGGGATACACAACAACAACAACGTGAGCGAGAGGCAAGATCCAGTTTCATGCAGGGATTTGTTAGAAGAGAAGAGAAGAAAAAAATAATAATAAATGGGGAGGAGGGGAAAAGAGAAAAAGGAAAGGGGGGATTGAACCTTTAAATCTAGGCATTGTTCCCAGTGATAAGGGAGTGAGATGTGAGAGTTGAGCTCTAAGGTGGTGTCGGAGTTAGAGTTATGATTATTATCCGTGTCCGGGAGATGGTCGGAGGTGGATGAGATGCCTAAGCCTGGTGGCAGTGCTGCATCTGCGGCTGAGCCGTTTTCCCTCCTGCTCTGGTGGTTATCGTTGTTTAAAGAACAGTTTTGAAGAGACCTCTCTAAGGAAGCAGTGATCGCCTCCATATTTTTTGATTGGAGCTGTCATTGTTGCCAACAACAATTAATGGAAACCACAACACAAAGCTAGCCACCACCATATATATACATATATTAATAAATTTATCTGATCGGATAAGATGCGCCGTTATTACCTGCGACTTGCGACTGCGAAGCTGGCCAGCCAGCGAGGGAAAATCAAATGAACAGCTGCACCAAAACTAGTTGTACTGAACAACGCACATACCCCCCCCACAGAGAGATTTTGGAGGCAATACAAATGAGAACTAACTGGTTACGGAGGGAGGCTTGAGATATTCACATTGTTGTTCATTTAAGGGTAGAAATACATACATCTCACACGCTCTCCCTCTGCGCGTGTCCGACGCTCATCTTCACGATGTGGGGTAGCAGCTGTCAGCTCCAGGGAACCACTGTGGGTTGCATTTTGTCTTGCTTCGCTGCTTTCGCTGCAAACTTCACGCGCTTTTCCACCACCCTTTAATTTAACTCAATTAAACTATCATAATACTCCCATTCTTATTTTTCTATTTATTTATTAATCTAACGATCCATTTCCACAACTCAAACCTCATTTTTGTGTGCAAATTTTGCTTCAGTATAATTAACTACATCATCAGAATCACAAAAATTACCCGTGAGAGAGTTGAGGGGATTGGGAAACATTGAGATTGTCCAAGAACTGAACACAATATACTAATGATAAAATAATATAAAGTGGAACTAGAATCGTGGTTACCCATAAGAATGCCGGCACTTTCTCGAAACCGTTTATAATCTTTGTTAATAGTTTCTTTCAACAAAATATATATATTAACTTAAAATATAATTTAATTCTATAATATTTTCCTAGTTTTCATTTTATTTTTATTTAATTTATGTATTTGAAAAAAAACACAAATTCAATCATTTTAAGTATTAAAAATAAATAAGTTTCATAAAACTACTTAGTAAATATGGTCTTTCATATCTCACCGTATAATTAAAGTCATTGTTAGAAAATGGAAAAATATATAAAATAAAGAGAGATAAGAGAATTTTGGGGGTGTGAGAATAAGAAAGTGCAAGAGTGGGACGCACAGAAACGGACAGGAGCATGGCCGAATGTATCGGGGCTGCTGCTGTGGGTGGTGGCAACTAATAGGTAAACTTGAGAAGAAGAAAAGTGAGAGAGAAAATACATGGGACAATTAGGATAGGATTAGGATAGGAGGGAAAAAAAAAATAACAAAGATGGATCTTAATTGATAAAGTAATATGGAGGGTAAAGCATGTGTACTGTTAAAAGGAAAAAAGATTGGATCGGAGCCGTTGGATTAGTGAGAAAATGGTAATGCGTGGCGTAGGAGAGGCCCAATGCACATCCGTCTGCACTTATTCTGTTTGTGGAATCTGTTCTGAACTATTGCGGGTCATCTGACAACAATGCCTCTGTAATGCCCCCACTCTTCTTTCTCTCACCCGGGATCATACCATTCCAACTATATTTTCTTCTCTCCAACTATTCACTTTTACTGTTACACTTATTAACAATTTCCTCCTTAACACTTCTATTCAAATTATTCATTAATATTAACATCACTTTTTCTTCTATCTCAGTGCATTATTTTTAAATTAATCAATTAAATATCATCTCATAATTCTACTACTTAAAATTCACACTTCTCCTTTTTTAATACTCATTTTAAGACTTATTTTCATTCAAATATTCCTCCTCGATACATATATCAGGAGAGATCAAATTTCACCAATGAATCTCTTCATTAAAGTTACACCACTTTATATATATATATATATATATATATATATATATATATATATATATATATATATATATATATATATATATATATATATATTTTATATTTTATATAAATAATTATATATATTAA
>Ga0214542_1003533_pt1 | contig 31793 bp, 13 predicted proteins | sample CNSS1metaG_FD_160096 | JGI IMG/M metagenome (GOLD analysis project Ga0214542, IMG submission 160096) | Root nodule microbial communities from cowpea collected in UCLA plant growth center, Los Angeles, California, USA - CNSS1 | ecosystem: Host-associated > Plants > Roots > Nodule | place: USA...
TAGATGCCTCTAAGTTGTATCCGGTCTTGAGAATAAGCATACATTATTCCCAAAATAATATTAAAAATATTTAGCATTTTCAAATTTAGTTAAGATCACTTTTCGTGTTTTTTTTTTTTTTAATTTAAAACCAATGTTTTAATCGATATAGAGTTAAAATTTATTTATTTTAGTCCATTTTTAATTATTGTTAGAGATTTTTATTTATACAACTAACAATTATAAACCATTTAGATGATAATTTATTTCAATTTCAGATGCATTCTAGGACATTCTACTCTTTTCTAATGTATTCATTCTAGTAGTCTAGGTAGAAATATTTGAACAGAATAGTTTTAACAAGAATTTTTCAAATCAAAAGAACGAAAAATTAATTCCAAATTTGGATTTGTAATCTCATGGTTTCTCTAAAAATTTACTTGTACTAGTATTTGAAAAAAATATTTAAGAAAATAAAAGTTAGAAAGTATTATGGTTAAATGAATTAAAATTAAACAAAAATTATTTCTACTATATCTAATAATTTCACAAAGTGAAGACCTAAGAAAATTTACATATTTCTTTATTCTTCCTTCTACCAAATGTCTTTTAACAATAAAACTGTTATAAAACATAACTTTTAAAACAAACAATATTTCAAATATATGATTTAGGTGAAGCCATTTTCACCCCTCGAGAACTGACTCCTTACTGTCCAAAGTGCATGATATTATTAGCTGTAGTAAACTTTGAACCTGAACCTTATTCTACACGTAAACATGTTTTCCGTCAAATTTAGGTAAAAAGAAAATTTTTGGCAAATAATTAAGAAGAAAAGAATAAGTTGTATTGAATTGACTATGAGCAACGTTTGTTAGGGATTGGGACGTCTTAACAAGAAGACAGTTGAATAGATGGAAAACAGAAAAGTTAAAATGATTAGTTTTCTTTTTCGACTTGTTGTGATCAGAAGATAAAGACTTGAAAAAGATTTGCACCACCAAAGACTAGAAGATAGAGTAAAGTTTGAAACTTTTTTCTTGTTTTTTCTAAATTCTGATACCCCATTGCATTGATTATATCTCCTTTGCATTTTTTTCTTGCTTTTTGAATTCGGAGTTTTAGGTTCGTGTCAGAGTTGCTTGGTCCTTTCATCGCATTAAACACGCCCTACATTCAATTCCAGTTCTTTAATGGAGAATGTCAAGGGTAGGCGCAGCACAACATAAATTCTTCATTGTGCCTTTCAAGAGATGGAGTTGTAGGAATGGAAACTTAAAAGATCCATTTTTTTTTTAAATATAAAGACTAAAATAAACACTCGATAATGATACAAATGCAACAAATATGTACTAGCATTTATTTCTAATTGTTTGGTTGGCTGTATTATTATAGCTCGTTGAGGAGATACTCTCGTTCTATAATTTCATCATTCATATTTTACATGTTACTATTACTATTTTTTATATTACATTATATTTTTCTTGCAAAATTATTTAAAAACTTTGTAAGAAAAAAAAATCTTCTGCTATTATTTTTAATAATCTTAATTGACAAGTAATTTCTTCGTAAATAATTATTTTTTACACAATTATAAAATTAGTAAGTATTTTCTACAAAATTTATTGTGAAAAATGTTTTATACAAAAAAATTTACAAAAAATATTGACACCAATTTTCTGCAAATTGTTTTTCATAATAAAATTTATAAGTATTTCCTAAAAAAATTTAAAATAAAATTGACAGAAAATATGAATTTTTTCAATAGTGTGTATAGATTATTTTATCTAATGGACATACAAATTTATTAAAATTATTAATTTAAATTTGAAAACCTTTATTATTAACTTTAAATATGAAAACAAATCAAAGAAATATAAGTTTATTTTCATTTCGGATTAAATAGTCATGAAATTTTGTTTGAAAATGTTTTGGTTGGACTATAGAAAGTGTTGAAAAATACTATTATTCTCTTTTATTTTTAACATAAATAGCTTTGAAATCTTTTCTAATCCACTATTTATCTATCATAAAGTGATTTTTTATTAGTATTTAATATCTGAGCAGTAGTTGGAGAATAACGAGGGAATTATGATTTTATAGATTTTTCGTAACTTTGTTCGGTAACTATTGATATAATATATCTAAATCTATTCCTCTTATATCTAAATTTTAAGGTAGTCATGAATAATGAGATTTTGCAAAATTCAATTTATATCCTATCTAAATTCAATAAATACATTGAATCTATACTTCATATCTATTTTAATTAAATAAACTAGATTTGGATTTTTCTTAATCTAATTTGAATTAGATCAAATCTAAATTGAATTCACTAATAAATTTAGTAAGATTGATTTAATATTCTGACTATTAAGACTTTGACAAAGATGGCAAATTGTACAAATATAAAATGAAAAGTTTAAGTATATTTTTTTTCTAAAAGACTAGCGCAATAACAAATTATTACTATATATACTAATTAAACTATAAAACTTTGATATAAAATGCTTGTAATTTTTAAGATTAATTATGAAATTAAAATATGAAAAAATAAGTAAACAAATAGGTTGAGGGATAGGTTTAAAGAGGAAGAAGTTCGTTTGGGAGATATAATACCTATGAAACTTGAGTCTAACCATATAAGACATGGACATCATTCTCAATCAAAAATCTTAAGACATTGAATTTATGGGTCTTTATCCTTATATAGTACTATACTTTTTCATTTTTAGACAATACGAGACTTAGACCCACACTCTTAACAATCCCCTCAAGTATGAGACTTCACTAACATCTTTCTCTGATATTCAATAAAATATTTCGACTTTCAACATCAATCATCAAATTTATCCAAAACCCTGATTTCTTAGATGAAAAAAACCTAAATTCCTTTTATAAGCCCTAATTTCTTATGTAACTTAACAAAACAATTAGCATTAAGCTTAATGATTAAAAGATGATCAACTCTTAATCTATACTTTATTTTGTTGCAACTTGCATTAAACCTAAATAAATAAAATTATATCCTGTTGATTTAATCAAGATTACTTTAAAATATTCATGATCTTATTAATTTATTTTTCACTATTGGTATTGAATATTATGTAACGAGTTTTCTTTCTCAACTATTTGTAATTCTTCATCTTTATTATTTGCAGTATTAGAAGATGGGGCCTCTCCTTACCATTATTTGCTTATTTTTCTTTTTTAATTCCAAGTCAAGGTTCTTAATAAGTTTGGTATTCTTACTTTCTTTTTAATTTTCATTTTACGGAACCACATCTAATTCCTATCTTGTTAACCAACATGTTTACTACCTTGTACAAGTTTTGCAACCGGACCACAAGACTTTTATCAACATATATATATATATATATATATACCCCTCTCAATGCTACATTGAAACTTAAAGAAGTAAGGGTAACAAAAATCGCAATAACCTAAGCTTTTGGGTTAACTATCCTACTTTATGTTCTAATAGTTTAATATTATTTTAATACCATTCCACATACAATGTTGGGTTTTGACTTCGCAACTAATTTATCTCCTTATGCTATATATGTTTGCAATTTTTTCTTAAGTTTCTTAATACATTTGGTAATCTCTACTACTGCGTTTTGGCTATAATTGAGACTGTGTTATTATATCAGAAATGGAGACAAGGATAAAATTGGAAGCTAATAGTAGAAAAAAAACATCGATACAGCTGACACATGATCACATGTGTTAATTTATAGACTATGAGAAGAAAGAATGTGTACAAAAATATATACAAAGGGTGTTTGGTTAAAACAACTCAAAGAGAATTTACTTACTGATTTATTAGAATCTTGTTTAATATATAGAGTATAATGTTCCATCATATAAAAGGAAAAAATAAAACCTAATAAAACAAAATATTTCATAATAATAAAAGAGGATAAAATATATGATATTTCTATTAATATAAATAAAAGCAGAAGATATATAATGTGACATCAACAAGGCCATCAAAGTTCCCAAGCTTTTGTAGAAGAAACATGAAGAAGGTGGATAAGGTCATCAACAAGCTTTTATCGAATAATGTGACAACTAAGTTCTATATGATTGGTTTTTTCATGAAAAGTGGGATTCTTGACAATGTGAATAGCGAAATTGTTGTCACAAAAGACAGTGTAAGGAGTAAGAACAGAAAAATGCAAATTCTGAAGAAGGTATTGAATCCATTGTAGTTCATATGCCAGGGATGCAAAAGTGCGATACTCAGCCTCAGAAGAAGATCGTGAAACAAGTCAGGTAGTGGCACATGTTGTCCAATCAGAATCAGAAAAAGTCTGAATAAGAGAGATGTTGGATTTATACAAAAGGCCATAGTCATGAGCATGTTTTAAGTTCCAAATGATATGTAAAGCCTGCTACATATGTGGTTCACGCAGAGAAGAGACAAATTGGCTAAGTTGTTGGACAACAAGACTAATATCAGGTCTAGTGTTAGTCAAGTAAAGTAATTGTCCAATCAGACACCGAAAGGAAGAAGGATCTGGTAGAAGAGTTTCCTTGTCGGCATGAAGTTTGATAAAAGGATCAGATGGCATTTAGAAGTGGAGTTTAAGCTTAACTCAACTCCACAAAACTGGCTTGTAAGGTGAGGTTTGCACTCCACTTATATAGAAATTGTCTTATCTCTAATCCATGTGGGACTTCCAACATACCCCTCTCACGTCGAGGTATAAACATCTCATGTGTGAGTCTATAAATGAGTGATCCGTTAGCGGTCCGATCGTGGGTGGAACAAAACTTTTTTTTTTGACTCTAAACTTATATTTTATTAACACAAGGAAAGGGTGTGAATTTTGTCTCTATTCTATATCGTCTCTTCGTATTCTATGTATTTTGCTTTTATTAGCAACCTTTCTCTTAGGTTTCTTTCTTTTACAATACTAAATAATAGGTTAAAATACCTTTTTGGTCCCAATCTTTGTCAAATAAGTTCTAATGTTGGTTTTGTGTCAAATAGGTCCTAATTTTGTCAATTTTGTTCAATTGAGTCTTTTTTTTTGCTAACACTGTTTAAATCATTAACGACAATGAACAATGATTGTCATGTGTCACTTCATGATTTTTTTTAATTTTTTTTTATAATTTTTTTATAATTTTTTTTAAATGTCCACGTGTCAACCCAACAATGTGCCACATATCAAAGTCAATATTTTATATTCAATTTGGTCCCTATATTTTTTATTTTTGTTCAATTTAGTCTCAATTTTTGTTAACATGAACCAATTTGGTCTCTCTCTAAATTGAAACCATATTTAATTTTTATATTAAAATTCACATCATCATAACTTTGATATAAAAATTAAATTTGGTCACATCTTCGATATGGACAAAATTGGTCAATTTTAAACAAAATTAGGACTAAATTGAACAAAAATAACAAATATAGGGAATAAATTGAATATAGAACATTGACTTTGACACATGGCACGCTACTAGGTTGACACGTGGACATTTTAAAAAAAAAAAATAAAATAAAATAAAATAAAAACTACGAAGTAACATGTGACAGTCACTGATCATGACCGTTAATGATTTAAACGATGTTAGAAAAAAAGACCCAATTGAACAAAATTAACGAAAATTGAGATTTATTTGAACACAAAACCGAAATTAGAACTTATTTGACAAAACTTGACGAAAATTGGAAAAAAAAAAGTATTTTAACCTAAATAATATTATGTATGTTGCTTTTATTAGTAACCTTTCTCCTAGATTTCTTTCTTTTACAACAGTAAATAATACTAAGAGATTTGTTTCCTTAACCCACGGTACATTGTTACTTTCCTTCCATTATATCTATCCATCATTATATACTCATTCCTGATGGTTGTAACAATGATAAACCCAAGACCAGAGAATACAAGAGAGTCATTATTTTAACCCAATAATTATTATTTATTTATTATTATTCATCTATACACCTCTTAAAATTCAAGAAAACCAAATATATTAGTGGTACCACTACCACAGCATATATATTATAATTCTAATAGAAGGTATTAAGAAAATTTTATGAATCTATCTTCTTAATACTGCTATATATTGGTGGGGATGTTTACCTCATGTAGTTTTCAGTTTCCATAAAAGTCTTAAATTCTTTAAATTCGTGCAGTGGAGGAAACAAAGTTCATTTGAATATCAAGAAATAAAAGAGTGCTCAAAAGTAAATGAAAATAATTAACTTTTTTCCAATTTTTTATTAAATACCGTTCTTTATAGAAATAATAATAATATTTTAGAAATTCTTCACATAGATCCATTTCATTATATGCAGACATTATCATTTATGAATTTCAGTGGTTATTTTCTATAGTTTTATGAATTTCAGTAAATGTAAATAAATATTCTTATAAAGGAAGTGTGTAATACAAGAGTCACAGTTACAAATATTATCCACACTTTTATTATGATAACTGACTTTAGTGTCAGAGGAAAGAACTCTTCTTCAACCGTTAAGATTGTTTGTAAAATATGTTTGTGGGTTATAATATAAGTATTGTCGAATTTAGATCTTAAGTCGCTTTAGTTTGAAGTTAAGTTATATGAAATTGCATGTTAACATATGAGAAGGAAAGGGAACAGATCTTGAAAGAAATTTCAACAGCAGAATATTAAATATAGCCCAATTTTAAGTTTAGAACCCTTCCAAGGGGGTTTCTATTTGCACCTCCAAATATTTTTTTCTCCTCCTCCAGTTTTTTTTAATTTCTACTTTGCTGACTCTTAATTAAAAGTAAATACATTTTTTTCTCTCTAATTAACCTAACCCCAAGTTTTTTTCTTCTACAATGTCATAACCCCAACTGTTTTTCTTCTACAGATGTTCATAACCCCAAGTTTTTTTCTTCTACTGATACCTTATTTTGTTTTACATATGTAAACATCCAATACTTTATTTCTTTTTTTAATTTTTTGTCCATTATATATATCCATATCGGGTATTATATATTTTTTCATCTACAAATGTTCAGTGATTTTATTTTATAGATGTCGATATCTGGTACTTTATTTTTTTTTATTTTTTTATTTATTTATGAATGTTGACATCCGTAAAAAAAATACAACACCAAATGTTGACATCCTTAACATAAAAAAGTACCGAATGTAACATCTGTAAAACAAAACCAAACCCCGGATGCAGACTTCTATAAATAAAAAAAATATATCACTAAATATTGATATCCATAACGGGAAAAAAATTTAAAAAATAAAAATAAAGTATCGGAATGTCGATATAAGAGAAAAAAAATTTGGTGTGGAACAATTAGAGATAAAAAAAAATGTATTTATTTCTAATGGAAGACAAAGTGAGAATTTAAGAAATTTTTGGAAGTGCACGGAAAAACTCCCCTACTAATTTGATAAAATCGGTGTAATGAATAACTTCATTGATTTTACTATTTTCTCTAGCACACTTATTTTACATTTAAATAATAAATTATACCTACACATTGGTGCTTTTATACTCTATTTTGGGAATCTATTCAAATTTCAATGAAAATCTGAAACTTCAAACTAAAATCTGATTTTTCAGTCTTGTTACCAGTTATCATTGCGGCGTTTTGCCCCCATCTACAGTCTTATAAAATCTCATACCAGTAAAACAATTTAAAAACTTTTGAGATTTACAGTTCATAACATTCCAATTACCGACTTAACCGCTGGGTCAGAATAATGTTGGGCTCACTATTTCTCAAGACTAGTAGTTCAGATTGATCACTTCCAGGGATGCAGTTTCCCAAAGAGCTGTTGTCTTTAACTGCAGATTTTTGGACATCAAAGGAAACTGATGATGCAGTAGCCAATGTGCCTAATTCAATTTGTAAGGAGGGAACAGTTCAATTAGTTCGAGATTGTTATTTCCCAATGAAACAGCTACGATAATTTCTCTGGAAAGAAAAAATTATCACCTTGAGAACAACCTAATGGATTGGTATCTGAATGGTTTGCGTTTAAATGTTGGTGCTGCAGTATGTCTTCTCTGCATATCTGTTTTGTAATTTAAAAGGGGAAAAATGTAAAAATGAATATCTTTATACTTTTAACTAAATGTGTAAGTAAAAAGTGAGCTAACCTCAGAAAAAGCTCTGAGTTGAAATGATGTTAAATTGTCAGGAATATGAGATTCCAATCTAAAGGAAGTTTGTGAGTTGAATATATATGATGGGGTGGGCATGGATGGCTGATCTGCCACAATTTCTTTGTTACGCAAATTGGATGAATAGGGTATGGTGTTTTCTTGCTGCATAGGGAGAGTAGTAGTAGTGTTTGAAGGGATACACCTGTTTTCTTCACTTGAATCCATCCTCATCTGAGAAAATTGCGGGGGTTGCAAACCTTCTGGAAACAACATAGGATGCAAACTCAACCCATTTCTCATTGACAGCATCTGTTATCAGCATAAAACCATGTTAGAAACATATATATATATATATATATATATATATATATATATATATATATATATATATATATATATATATTTAAATTTGGGGATATGATAGAGATTAAAAGCTATAGACTTATTTTAACTGAATATTAGTTATAATCAAGCTAATTTATAGTGAAAGCGTCAATTTTAGTATGTGTTCGAGTAACTAAATGCATCACAATTTCTTCAGTTCCTTTAAGGATGTTATTAAAGGTATCTTCCCCAAGATTCCATAAAAGTCCTTTCCAAAAGTTCTTATAATGTATGCCAGTTGTTATTACAGACATACCTCAAGATTCAAAGGTTTAAAATAGTGTGATACTAAACCTTGCAATCATATCTAGTAACAAGACATGATCACACAAGTATCCAACGTTTCTCATAAAAACAAATAACTAAGATATCATTACGCATGATTTGTAACTTCATGTAATTGCAATCTAAGAAAGAATGTTCAATAATCTAAGAAAAGGAATTGGAATAATAATGAAAGACACGGAAAGAGAAACAGACCTGTACTTGGAGCTGAAGCTGTTTAAGGTATTCAATAGCTTCATCAAGCATCGAAGCCTTATCAGTCTGCCACACAACAATCCTCCACAGTCAAAGAACAATGAATCCTGCAGCTCGCTAATCAAATATTGTAGAAGAAACCAGTGTACCTTGTTGGAATTTGGAATTAGATTTTGCAAAGCCTTCAATTTCTCATTGATCCTACTCCTCCTCCTCTGCTCTCAACAAACCCCGCACCAGACATAAAAGCCAGAAATGAAAATTACTCAGCCATGACCAAAAGCCCAAACCCAAACACGCAAAAAATAGCCATCATATAGTAGCAGAAGCAGATGATTTTATTGGAGCTGCAGTTGCATTTACCCGAATCTAGCAAATTCTTGACAAATTAGTCCTTTCTTTGTTACATTTGGGAACTGACTTCTTTACAAAATTGACAGGACAAAACTGTTGTAACCTTGACAAATTCGGAGACTAAATTAATGAAATAAATATTCATAAAACCTTGGTTGGGCATTACATCAAGCATGTTACGTGAAGAGGTTTCTTATATTAGGGGGTGCAATGCAGGTGTAGTGCAGCTGCCCCGCCCCACTTTACAACGTAATTAGGAGAAGAAAATTCAAACCTTTTCAGACAAGTTATGAACTTCCGCCGCTCTGCTTCTTTTGGATGAACTCCCAGAACGAAAGCAGTTGGGTGGAATTGGAACCTCTTCTACCAACGCTTCACCCTCCTACATTCAGAATATTCATATAATAACCACACACAGCACACCACAAAACTACACTAATAATAAGAAGAATAATATAAACATTATCCAAGAACGAGTAATATCAGAAAGTGGAAGCAACACCTCACTCTCGCAGTCGTAGTCATCGGTTTCGTTCTGAGTATTGAGTGGCAGCGAGGAAGAAGCCTTGTAGGCCGAGATCCCATCTCGTAGTGCAGTTTTGGAGGTGCAGAAGCCAAGCATGGAGATGGAGATGGGATTGCGTGGGTGGTTACCCTGGGGGGTTGTGAGGGGAGAAGGAAGAAGCGTGTGAGGAAGGGGAAGGGAGATTTGGTCCTGTGTGGAAGAGGAGGAAGAAGACATGTTATTATCCCTTTTTGTTTTGTAGAAAATAATGTTGTATTGTTTTGGTTTAAGGAAGGAGAGAAAAGGTCAAAGGAGCGTTAGCACTTTTCTTTTTGGATTGTTGGGGATTGGGTGTGGGTTGCAGAGGCAAGTGTTTATGTTTGTGTTTGTTAATGTAAAAGCGGGTAATGGAGGTGGCTAGTTTGAGAAACCCATGGAAAAGAAAAGAACCAAAGGTTTTAGAAAGGAAGGATATGACGTATAACATGGGGAATTGTGAACTGGTTCGGATCCAAAGTATGGTTCGCTCACACTACCCACAGTTCCACGCGCCATAACAGCGATTATCTCCAACTCACTTTCACCGTACAAACTCACAGTAGATCCGCATGCCCATACAAAAGATTCCTTCTATTCTATTAAATTATTAAAGTATGTAAAAGGAATTAGAAGTAGTTATCTGTTATTTCCTTGGGACCTTTTGGTTAACATAAATAATACCAACATCTTGAGGGTCTAATTAGCAATGAAGGAGGGTGCCATAGTTGAGCATGCATTTAATAGAATGAAATATAAATCTCACAAAATGGTGAGGCTGTACTAATTATGTAGCATGCAACGAAGGCCTTACTGGGGTGATTCAAAATAAAACAAGGAAGTCACGTGAAGTGCAAAGCATAAGTAATTGATGGGGTGCAGGAAGAAATTGACTTTGGTTACTTATGCTTTTGCACCCCTAAGAAGGGTCTGGCTTTTGATATTTCACATATTAAATGGGTGCAGGTTGAAATTCGAGGGGTGCAGAAAGCAACCGTCGGAAGGAAATAAGGAAGCCACTATTATTGGGCTTGGGCGGCCCGTAGCTATTTAAAGCCCAATTAACTGGATTTGAACCTACTATCCCATCACATTTCTTCACATACAATCCTCTAAAAACTGGGGTTGGCATGTAGCTATTGGTACACGATACAACGCAAACAATTTTTTTTTAATAACGACAAAAGATCATTTTCGAAAAATATGATCTCAAAAGAAAAAAAAAATAGAAAAAGAGAGATTACATTTGCTGAAAATTTACTTTCTAGATTTATGAGTAAACCAAGGCCTATCCCATTTTTAAGTGTTCTATCACCACCTCTAAACTACCACAAACTGAAAAAACAGTGTTAACTTTTGTGAGAAGAAAGAGGTGCATGTGTCGAATGATCTAATTCAAAACAGTTCACAGTTATTTATTACCAGAATCAACCAAATCCAGTTTCTACGACTCTTAAAAGTAGTCGATACTTTTGGTACAGAACAAATTATTGCAAACTGCAAAGCAACAACCAAATAGTTATCCGTTGGAGCTTGGAATGACTGTGCCCAATTGTAAGGAAAAGGGATACCAAAGCCCAAGAGGTGGACTCGCGTGTGGGGTCAGAGGGAAAATTCACGGATGGACACGTGGTGGGAGGCACAAAAAGCATGATGAGAGGCAAAGGCGCACGATCCAAGAGAATAAGCACCAGGCTGAAAGATTTTGAATGGGGTATTCATTAGTATAAAGGCAATAACCATTAGGAGAGAGGGGGGGAATATTATTCTGGTCTGTTACGTTTTGCTTCTCTCTCTGTTTTGCATTTCTCTTTGTTACGTTGTGCCTCTGTTTTGGAAAACAGTTTGTCCTGGATTGCAACGTTCTTTTTATGAGATTTCTTACTATTCTTCATTCATGGAATAGAAGAACTTTTCTCTGCTACGTAAATTGTTTACTTTAAGTGCTTTCATTACAATTGGTGCTTTCATCGCATCATGGCAGAGAACACTCGTTTGAAGGAGATTTCGATGGAGTTATCACGTCTGAAGGACGTTACTGTTGACGTAAAGCAACTTTCAGAGTCAATTTCTGCAACCGATCGTCACTTACAGGCCTTAATCGCAACCTTAAATGATCGACATAAAGATGACTCTAAACGATTTGAAACGCTGGAAACGACTATGGACAACGTATTGAAGTCCATTGCTGCTCTTGAATCGGGATCTCGTCTTTCTCATCAGTCCTCGTCGTTTCAGGTTCGAAATGTGAAACTAGATTTTCCTCGCTTTGATGGTTCAGATGTTTTGCAATGGATTTTCAAAGCTGAGCAGTTTTTTGATTATTACAAAACGCCGGATGAACAACGACTACTTATTGCTTCAGTTCACATGGACAAGGACGTTGTTCCTTGGTTCCAAATGCAGTCTCGAACGAATCCTTTTCACACATGGATTGCTTTAACTCGTGCTCTTGAACTTGAATTTGGCCCTTCACCATATGAATGCCCCCGTTCAGATTTGTTTAAATTGACTCAAGATGGCTCCGTACATGATTATTACGTGAAATTCACAGCTCTTGCAAACCGTGTGCAAGGTGTTACCGGTGAAGCATTGCTCGATTGTTTTGTTGGCGACTTACAACAGGATATTCGTCGTGATGTTTTAGCTCAGGCCCCGACCACATTAATGCGATGCGTTTCATTAGCCAAACTGTATGAAGAAAAATATGGACATAAATCACACACAAGTTACAAATTCCATCCTAAACCCCAAACACAAGCTACAAATATTAGCCAAGCCTCCCAGTCCCTTAAGTCTAGTACCCTCCCACCCTTACTTCCTAAACCTACGTCAACACATCCTTCCAAAAATTTTACTGTGAAAAAAATGTCTCCCGCTGAAATGCAATTACGAAGGGAGAAAGGTCTATGCTTCACGTGTGATGAGAAATTCACTCCCTCTCATAGGTGCCCCAATAAACAGTACCTATGGCTGCAATTAGAGGAGGAACATGATGTTACTGATCAACCCAACTCTTCTGTTGAGGATGCAGTGGATGAGATTCCACCTGTGTGTGAACCCCATTTGTCATTTAATGCCTTAAAGGGCTCTGCTGGGATTGGAACAATGAGATTTCAAGGAATTCTCAATGGGTTGCCTATTCAAATTCTTCTAGATAGTGGGAGTTCAGATAACTTCCTACAACCAAGGATTGCCAATTATCTGAATTTGTCGATCCAACCAATACATAATTTCAATGTCTTGGTAGGTAATGGTAGCACTTTAGTTGTTGAAGGATTCATCAAAGATCTCGAGGTCACCATCCAATCACATTCCTTAATGCTGCCAGTATACTTACTTCCCATATCCGGAGCTGATTTAGTCCTTGGTGCGTCATGGCTGGCCACTTTGGGAGCCCATATTTCTGACTATAGCACCCTGACATTGAAATTTTTGCTGAATGATCAATTTGTTACTCTACATGGAGATCATATCAAGCTCCCTACTCAGGCTCAATTTCATCATTTTAAAAGACTGCATACCACTAATTCCATTGCAGAGATGTATTCCGTACATATTCAGTCTCCCAGAGTCCTTCAAGATCAATTTCTCGAGCTGCCTACTGATGTGGAGCCAGAAATAGCCTTGTTGCTGCACACATATCAACAAGTGTTTGATGTTCCCTCTGCTTTACCTCCTCCTAGATCCCACAATCATGCGATACCTCTCATACAGGGTGCCAATCCTGTTAAAGTTAAATCCTATCGGTATCCTTTTAGTCAGAAACAGCAGATTGAGAAAATGGTCCAAGATATGTTGCAGGAAGGTATTATTGTTCCAAGCAATAGTCCCTTCTCTTCCCCTATCATTTTGGTGAAAAAGAAAGATGGCACTTGGAGGTTTTGCACAGATTATAGGGCCTTAAATGCTATAATAGTGAAAGATAGCTTCCCTATTCCCACAATTGATGAATTGATGGATGAGCTTCATGGTGCCCAATACTTTTCCAAATTGGATCTTCGCTCAGGCTATCATCAAATTTTAGTAAAGGAGGAAGATAGGCATAAAACCGCTTTCCGTACTCATCAGGGTCTATATGAATGGCTGGTTATGCCATTTGGGTTAACAAATGCCCCGGCAACTTTTCAATGTTTGATGAATGAGGTGTTTAACAAGCTGTCTAGAAAATGTGTTCTGGTGTTTTTTGATGATATATTGGTCTATAGCCCCACTTGGGTGACCCATTTACAACACCTTGAGATGGTCTTACAGTTGCTGCACGAAAATAAGCTCTATGCCAAGCTCTCTAAGTGTTCGTTTGGTCAACACCAAGTCGAATATTTAGGACACACGGTTTCTGGCAAAGGCATTGCTATGGAAAACAGCAAGATACAAGCTATATTGGCTTGGCCTGCTCCTACAAACGTTAGACAATTGAAAGGGTTTTTGGGCCTTTCAGGTTATTATCGAAGGTTTATAAAGGGATATGCAGCTCTGGCGGGACCATTAACGGAGCTCTTAAAGAAAGATAAATTCCATTGGCAAGAGGAGACTTCTCGGGCTTTTGCAAAATTAAAGGAGGCTTTAACCCAAGCTCCTGTACTTGCTTTACCGAATTTTTCCTTGCCCTTTGAATTGGAAACTGATGCGTCAGAGGTAGGTATTGGTGCTGTTTTAAGCCAGAACTCGCATCCTATTGCTTTTTTCTCAAAGAAAATGACTTCCTCCATGCAAAATCAATCTGCTTATGTTCGGGAATTTTATGCAGTAACTGAAGCAGTAGCCAAGTTTCGGCACTACCTATTGGGGCATAAATTTGTGATCAAAACTGATCAGAAAAGCTTGAGGACTATTATGGATCAAAAATTGCAAACTCCTGAGCAGCAAAAATGGCTGCACAAATTACTGGGGCACGAATTCACGATTGAATACAAACCAGGTAAAGAGAATGTTGCAGCTGATTCTCTTTCGCGATCATTTCACATGGCATGGTCTCAACCCATTTCTCAATTGTTAAACTCGTTAAAGGAAGCTCAACAACAAGATACAGAATTAAAACGACTCTTTGATTCTTGTTCTATACAAACACTAAACCACATTACTCCATCAATCAAGGCTTGTTACTTTGGAAGAATAGAATTGTGATACCTGTGGGCCATGCTCTGTTACAGACCATATTACAAGAGTTTCATAGCTCCTTAATTGGCGGACATGCTGGTTTTGCTAGAACGCTAGCTAGAATTTCGGCTCAATTTTATTGGCCATGCATGCATAAGGACATCACGTCTTTCGTCCAACAGTGTTTGATTTGTCAACAGGCTAAAAGTGCTACTACCTTACCTTCGGGTTTGTTACAACCCTTACCTATTCCGGATGCAATATGGGAAGATTTGGCCATGGATTTCATTACTAGCCTACCTTCATCTCATGGCTTCACTGTGATCTATGTGGTGGTTGATAGACTATCTAAGGCAGCTCATTTCATGCCACTGAAAACTGATTACACGAGCAAAGTAGTAGCAGAGGTTTTCTTTAAAAATGTAGTGAAATTACATGGATTTCCTAAATCCATTGTATCGGATAGAGATAAAGTGTTCACCAATCAATTTTGGAAATATTTGTGGCAATTCAGTGGCACCACATTGCAAATGTCATCGGCATATCACCCGCAATCGGATGGCCAATCTGAGGCCCTCAATAAGTGTTTGGAACTGTATCTCAGGTGCTTTACTTTTGATTCCCCAAGAGAATGGTCCAAGTTTCTGCCATGGGCAGAATATTGGTATAACACAGCCTATCATACAAGTGCTTGTATGACACCTTTTAAAGCTATGTATGGTCGTGATCCTCCCCAGTTATTGAAATATGTCCCTAATGCTAATGATCCAATTTCTGTGAAAGAACAGTGGTTGACAAGAGACATCCTATTACAAAAGTTGAAAACGAATTTGCAAAGAGCACAACAGATTCAAAAGAAGTATGCTGATCAGAAAAGACAAGATATGCAGTTCGCAGTGGGTGATTTGGTCTTGGTTAAATTGCAACCCTATCGATAGCAGTCATTAGCTTTGAGGAAGAATCAAAAGCTTGGTCTCAGATATTTTGGTCCCTTTGAAGTCATGCAGAAGGTGGGACACGTCGCTTACAAATTGAAGCTTCCGGATTCAACTAAAATTCATCCAGTATTCCACATTTCTCAGCTGAAATTGTGTCGTGGAAACCATGATCAGCCTTATGTGCCATTGCCCATTTGTGACTCAGATGTATCTCCTGTCATTCAACCTGTTGCTGTTCTAAAGTCTCGTGTGATACTCAAAGGGAATCAACAAGTTCCACAATCCTTCATTCAGTGGGAAGATGGGTTAGCTGCTGATGCTACTTGGGAAGATAATGCGGTGCTTGCTCAAACTTATCCTCACTTTAACCTTGAGGACAAGGTTAATTTCGATGGAGGGAGAAATGTAAGGAAAAGGGATACCAAAGCCCAAGAGGTGGACTCGCGTGTGGGGTCAGAGGGAAAATTCACGGATGGACACGTGGTGGGAGGCACAAAAAGCATGACGAGAGGCAAAGGCGCACGATCCAAGAGAATAAGCACCAGGCTGAAAGATTTTGAATGGGGTATTCATTAGTATAAAGGCAATAACCGTTAGGAGAGAGGGGGGGAATATTATTCTGGTCTGTTACGTTTTGCTTCTCTCTCTGTTTTGCATTTCTCTTTGTTACGTTGTGCCTCTGTTTTGGAAAACAGTTTGTCCTGGATTGCAGCGTTCTTTTTATGAGATTTCTTACTATTCTTCATTCATGGAATAGAAGAACTTTTCTCTGCTACGTAAATTGTTTACTTTAAGTGCTTTCATTACACCAATATCATCCCAAGTCCAAGTACCATAAAAAATCCATTAAAAGAAAAGAAAAAATAGTCTTGCATGCGTTTAAGCTCATTTGTGATCAAGAATCAAATACGCGCTCTCTGCAATCACAGTCTTTAGAAGTTTCAGTGAGGAACTATTGACTGTGACCTTCATCGTGAACCACAGCTGCATCTGCAGCTTTACCTTCTACATTTTGGTCATTAGGCGTTTCCAACCCAGTTCTTCTGCAGACGGGGCAAACGTTCTTGCGGTTGAGCCAAGTTTTGATGCAATCAAAGTGAAACTTGTGCACACAAGAATGCAGCTTCCCAATACCCTCTCCGTTGCAAAATTCTTCCTATAAACATTGTAATAGAAAAATTAATACAACACTAAGATGTGAACATGCACACAAATTCCATACAAGAGGAGTTATGGAAATAATGAATGAAAAAGTATGACTGACCATACAAACGATGCATTTTTCTTTATTTTGTTCTGAATCATCTCCATCAACAACCAAGAAAGTTTCACGCTCCATGTATTGCGTTATCGTTTCAAGACTCAGGCCAGTGGATCGCGATGATGTCTCAAATAGTTCAGGGTGCTCTCTCTGCCTCAATTAATACTTTTTAGAACAATAATCAAGCCAAATATTTTATTCTAAACTAGATTGAAAATCTTCTCTTAACTAGGAAAACAAATGCAAATGCATTGCTTCCTTTCAGATTAGACTTTAAGAAAATACCAAACATAACTTGTATATGAACTTTTTAAGTTTATTCTCGGAAAATAAATGGAAAAAAGACCAATTCTAGAAGGAAGAGGAGTTTCAGAGATGGTCAATGAAACGATGTTTGATTTTGATAGATTTGAGGAGGCAATTTGGAGGTATAAACGTCCCCAAAGTCAAGGCCTAATTCAATTTCGAAGTTTATCTAAAGTTTTGGAAGATTACACGGAAGAAGAAAGAAAAAAAAGAGAGAAAGTAGAAGATATGATGAAAAATGTATAGAGTTAGATAAAAGAAAAGGTGACGATGAAATAGAAGAGAAAATTAATGGATGAATATATTCATACCTCAAACGCACGTAACACAAGTGAGTAGTCAAGAATCATCAACTCCTATAAGATATAGACATAAGACATGTTTAATTACAATGATTATAAAAGTAAGATGGGAATTTATAAGCAGAATTACCTCATCAGGATACTAATATATTATAATACACACTCAGAGGATTAAAAACAAAAAGAAAAAAAATATTAATTAACACCATCTCTTGTTTCGACATCTATTTGACGATAGGCTTTTATAATAAAATATTATATTAACATAATAAAAATAAATTATTATGATAAAATAATAACTTATAAAGGTATGATCGAGTTGAGTGTAAGAGAAAAATTGAAGTGTTAAAGTATAATAACCCAAAGAAAAGAAAGGTAGAATGAGCAAGTGGTTGACGAGAAAAACATGTCATTGAAAAATAAGAAAAAGGATAGAAAGCATACTTTAGAATTGAAAAAAAAAGGTGTGCAAAGTTTGTTTACCAATTTATTTAATTTTATAGTAAGTTTTTTACAACAAATCGGTTGAAATTAGATTCAAAAGGATGTCGAGTTGTGCGAAAATCTACCTCGAACCTGAGAGCTTGACCATCGCTTAAAGAATTAAGGAGAGATTGAACCTGTATGAAACAAAAAAGATATATTAAAAAATTTACTAAGTGAAAGATAAATTTTGTTACCAAATAAATTAAAATGGTAAATTATCTGTAATTTTTTTTATCAGCTAAAAAAGCTATATAATTATCATAGAATACTTGAGAAATTTAACTTATATATAATATATGTACAATAGAAGATTTTACAATTAAGTTCAATGTTTTTTTTTAAATCTTTCTATATTAACTACAAACTAACTATGGCTGATACTCGTGCCTCTTATAATATTTAAATTCTTTCTGACTAAAAAGAAAAGATATTTTTTCTATGAAAAGATATGAAAATGCATAATGAAAGTGGTGAGCTTACTAAAACGTATGCTATATATAGGAAGACTAGGATTACTTTCTAAACACACGGCACCACAACAATTATTTTCCACTCAGGATTCATGACTAAATCCTCTCACACCATTCGGAATGAGTTTTAACAATAATAACAGGGATGAACATGCATCATACAATTTAACACCTTAAAGATTGAAAATAAAGAGCTACAGGCATAGTAAGTTATTATGATAAGAAGGGTGATAAGAATTAAGAATGTATGTCGAATGCATGTTTCTGAAGTATGGATATAATACCATACACACATTACATATATATAGATATATATATATTTTGACAACTATCATATATTCAATACTACCATTATGCAAGTCAGGGAATAAATTGAGCCTAAAAAGGAGTGCTAGCAAGAAAAATACCAGATTTTTGTAATTATAAGGATTGAATACCTCATTTGGAAGTCCTCTTCTGGTTTCCTCAGAAGGAAATTGTGGTAGCGGAAAAGCGGGTTCATGAATGAAAATGGGTGGAATTGCAGGTGATGATGTTTGCATAAGACTCTGGAGATTCTGAGTGGCAGGACTAATTACTGCACCAAAATGGTGCATTCCTCCTGAGCCCTGTGGAGGAAACCAAGTTGAAGAGCTTGCATGATCAGTCAGAGGGTGGTAAGTATTCGCTCCACCAATACTAACTCCGCCACCATTGCCCACAATTCCAGGCAGTAACTGCACTGCTTGCAATTCCGGGGGTTCGAACGGATGGGGGACAACAAAAGCAAGACTCCTTCTAGCAGTATCTCTATCAGTATCAACGTAAGACCAGTTTGGTCGATAAGTGGGAAAATTACCCATTGATGTTACGACCGGACCAAACATGTAGCTCCCACGTTCATAAATTGGAGCTATAATATCCATTCCAGCGTGTGGAAAGGGAGAGGATATTGAGTGAGGAGCATTCATGGCGGTCATGGTGTTTACGGTCAAGGCAGGATTAGACATGAATGGAGTACTGTGAAAAGATGGAGGCTGAACGGGGTGTGAGGGTTGGAAAGATGAGTGAAGGGAATGTGTTGAAGTATAAGGTTGAACATGAGAACCTGTTGTATGATTAGTATTATCCATGGAGTCAGCTCTCATGTTGGTTGATGGAATCGTTGTTCCTGCACTCTGTGGAATCACATTGCGGGTATCTCTCACCTGAGACCGAGTATCAAGCCTTTTGGGTTCCTCTATCTGTCGAGAAGCACTTTCAGGGAGGCTTCTTTTTCTTGATATGTTGTTGACGCTGTTTGAGTCGCTTTCATTCACGCCAAGTGCAACAATGTTTGAACTTGGATCCATGGCAGGAGATATTGTTGCAACCTCAGGGATCATGTCAAAGTTCAGATACCTGTCTACATCTTCTTCCTCAGGTGGTACAACATTAGGGTTTTCCTGAAGTGGAACATCAGTTGTGGCACCAATGTTGTAGGCTCCTTCTTCAGGGAGATTCAATACTGGCTGAGGAAACGTGCGGTCCATAACCAAGTAGGGAAATAAGGGATGTGGCATCTCCTGTGAATGACCAGAAAAGTGAGGCCTCGTATAATTTTGGTTGTTTGCATTAGCTTCTCCAGCTGAGCCACCTTCAACAAAATGGACATCAAATAGTTAAAGAGTGTTCACAAATAAATGTTCGACAGAGGAATGAGCTCACCATGAGGGTTCATCGTTGCTAAATTCACTTCTGAAGACCGAAGATCGGAAAGACAGTGATGAAAACTAGGTACTCACTCACTAAACCTGCGTGAGAGACATAAGAAAATATTATTTCAAAACACTGATCAAATATTATTTGTCATTGCTGGCAATGTACTCAGCAGTGTCACCCAGCGGTGTCACCCAAAATAATTTTTTGACTGCTAAATTTTGATAACTTTTTCTTATAATTTTAAGTGTCATTTTTTAAATGGTCTTTCATTTTTTTTTTTCATTTTCAATATTCAAAACTACTTAGAAGATGACACCTCATGTTATAAAAAAAATATCAAAATTTAGTAGTCAAAATATCATTATTCTTCAGAATAATATATATGAAAGGAAAGAATTAATAAGTTTAGGTCTTGTAAATATATGAATAATGTTGGATAAATTTGTTATTTAATTGCTGAAAATGGAAGTCAATGTTTAATTGTTATCAATTTATGGTATCAAACCAAAAATCTAAGAGGAATTTTATATGATTGAAAAAAAAAGAGAGGCTATAGTTGTTTTTCCCTGTTAGCTTATCGTTGCCCTCCAGTAATAAACATAAGAACGGGGACAAGTGATTTTTATCCTTGCCCACGTGATAAATTATATCTCAATACTTATAATGATATATGTAACACATTGTGAATGTTGCAGATATGTTTATACATATGAATGAAAAAGCTGCAAACTAGAATAGTCGTTCGAAAGATTGTAATTTGAATCTTCCTAATCTAGAGGATATTATACTTCATCAATTATAATATCAGAAGTGCAATGTAAAAATACAAGGGTACTATAACCGGGTTACAATAATCATTTGTATAAGGAGAGAATCAACAGGCATAGTTATATATGTTACACGTTTATAAGGCTCAAAGTACCCTAAATACTATATTATATATTATATATTATATATGTATACATATTTTTGCCGACAAAAAAAATAGTTAAATATGTTACATTGGAAAAACATTATTTTGGTGCAATTATTTTTTAAAATTAATGAAATGTAACAAATTTGAAAAAATTAGGAAAGTGGGTAAGTCATGTCAATTGAAGTAGTTTCAATTTGAGTTCAAAATAACTTTAAAATTGAAGTAGTTTTAAGTGAGAACATTTTAAACTCAAGTAATGCCAACTTATCACGACTTCTACTAAAAGTGAACTAAAAAGGAAAAATTTATTCTTATTTTCATACCCAAACCCATGAGTTATAAAATGTTTGTCTCATCCTCATTGTATTGGATAACGGGTATACATCAATACTCATATGCATACCCGCTTTCTTACTATTTCAATATCAATTAATTAATTTTGTTAAAATAAAATAAAAATTTTTGCAACGAAAACATAATATGATCAAATATTCAATATCGAAATGATACATCCTCATTCCTTCAATATCAAATATTTAGAAAGAAATTATAATTTTATACATTCCAAATTAAAGTACCGAATAAATTTTCATAAGAACTTAACATTTATTAAATTTGTAAACATTAACGAAAAAAATTTGATAAAATTTAACAATAATTTTTAAAAGTTTCAAAAAGAAAATAGATATTCAAATTTAAAAATATTTTAAATGTCTCTCTTTACTCCCATTCTTTAAGTTCTAATAATTATTTTTCTTATATACTAGTACACATTATAATACACCACTTGAATGAAATTACGCAAAAGACAAAAATTAAACTAATAATAATTAACATAGATTTTTCACCTTTTGAACTATAGTATCTGATAGATGATGATAAACAAGATTTATGACACTGACATTAAATTATTATATTATAGCTAGTAAATATTTTTTTTATATAATTATAGTTATATAATTACACTTGTGATAATGAATTAGAAAATAAAAATAATTATATAAAAATTACAAAACACTATTTTACATGAAAATAAGAAACAAATAAAAATATTAAAAAGAAGTGAAAATAATCAAATTTGTGTCCCAAAACAATTTGATACATCTTAGAATGAATTCGCAAAAAAAAAAAACAAATATAAAATTAATAATATATGATAAGATGAAAAATATATTAGAGATCTAAGAAAATTTTTAGATAACAAATTTAGTAAATGAAGAATTTATGCTATTGAACACTTAAATAGAGAATTAACATTATCATGTGAAAAAAATAATAAATAAAAATATTATTGGAGTATAAATATTACATAAATCATTGCACAAAGAATTTAACGGGATAGAACATATCTTGGAAATGTGAATTGATTTCATAGTAAGTCAAACAATTAGAAAAGAGAAAAAAAAGTATGTAGCTAAAAGAAAAAAAGTTATAAAATTAAGGACTAAAAATTATTTTCATTATATAATAAATTATGAATATTTTAGTAATTTAAACGGAGACGTGAATGAGGACGAGAATGAATATTACGATGGTTATCAAGACATGAACGAGACGAATATATACATATTCATCTCAATCTTCATACCCAATTGAAAAAATCGAATATTACTTATATTCATATTGAAATAATATAACAAATTTTCATACTAACTTACAACTTCAACTTTAAAAATATTTTAAACTAAAGTTATGACACCTTGATATGATCTGATTACATCACAAAATTGTGCCACCTTGACATTTTCGTAAGTTTTTTGAAGTCCGACTCATTTTGACAATTAAAAAAAGGAAAACGTTTTGACTGTTGTACACACCATAGATAGAAGAAGGCTTAACTATTACTTAAAAGAACATGCAAGCAGGAATTATTAATCAAACATGATCATAATAAAATTTGCATTGCAGATAATTAAAAAGGCTCTATATACATTAAATAATTAACATTAAAATTCATAATCATACATGTAAATTAACAATAAAAGTGGGTGTACCTTTTTTCGTTGTTGGACTTCAAAGTTACGAAATCTAACTTGAGAGTTTAAAGTTTTCTTCTTTCTCCGGCTGCAAAAAATCCTTCCTCAGAGATCGAGCAAAATTGTGCCAACACCTAATTTACAACTCATTTTTCCTTTATTATTTTAATAATTAAACTTAAAAAATAACATCATTTATAAAAAAGGGTAATAATGGTAAAAACGAAAAAAATATATGAGAATTTCCCTTAAGAAATAGATGAGTAAAATAAAAGCATAACTTAAAAACAAAAAATCAATAGGAATACTTGATGCTATAATTATTTTGGACATACAATTTTGATCCATAAGAATTAGAGTACCCTTTGCACTCTAAGCCATAAAAAATTATTTTGCTTCAAAAAACCATTTTTGACAAACGAAAACCCTAAAAACCCAATCGGTTAGGGCAAATCTGTTAATAGAAAAAAAGAAATGGGTCTCTTATGACATTAAAGGTCAGATCAACGAAAATAAAGCATGCATGAGTGATCTGAAATAACACATCAACACACATATCAAAAACCCATCTTTTGAGAAAAAAACCAACAATCAGAGGGGGAAATAAGGGAGAAAAGAGACCCATTATAACAGCATAAGTGAGATCTGTATAAAGAAGAGGAAGAAATGAAGAGGGTACCCATGGACTTTTTTTCGTCACTTAGTCTGTGGAGGAAGTTCTTTGAATGTTGAAAAGTTGAACTGAATAATCAAGAGTGAGGTTTGTTTGATTAAGCATAACTAGAGAGGTTTGTGTTGCAAACGCAGAATTTGGGTTATTATATATAGAATTCTGATTCTTACGTTGGTTTTACATGAATGGAATGGAAGCTATTATTTTGAGAAACGCATATGAAGAATGCTGACAGATGGAACTACCGACAAAATATCCAGATGCCATCGTCCTGTCTCTCACTCTTTCACTCACCTTTTCCACTCTGCTCCGCTAGGCTTTGGAGTTTTGTGAACATTTTGCTGAAAATCTTCATTTCTTTTTTCAAGAAAACATGCAGTCAATAAATAAAATATGGTAAACATTAAATCCTCTTTTTCAAAAGAAAATAGTAAATATACTCATTTATTTATTTTGTTAAAGAGTTTTGAATATTTTCTTTCCACTCCTCTTTCAAAATGTCGTGTTTTAAAATTTTTATTTAAATTCATTTTTAACTTTTGTTATTTATATGTTTAATCTTTTATTTAATTTTTAATTAATGTAACATTAGAAAAAAGAAAAGACAAATGTTTATAAATATTGTATTAAAGTTAAAACATTTATTACATTTATTAATGCATAGTTAATAATGAATGCTGTATTATTTTTAATCTGTTTTAATTATAACTGCCTACAAGCATTAAATAGTTTATTTATTTCTGCTCTTTTTATAGTCATTTGAAACTGTTTTTTTTTCTTTTTAATTTCATTCATCTCTTGAACGTTGGGTGCTTCTTCCTTTTTATCCGGTGATATTTGTCTATAATTGAAGTGGACAGCTGTAGAAAAAAATTACATTACAAAAAACTTTTAAATAGCAACCAATTTTAATAATAAAAAATAATTAATCACTATATAATGATTAATTTAGATACTAAATTATAAATTAAAAATTATTAGTTTCTAGAATAGTCGGTATTATAAATAAAAAATTATAATTAGTGACCAATTAAACTCTAAATTAGACACTAACATTAGTTATCAAAATTTTGACTACCAAATGAATTAATGTCTAAATTGATTATTAATTAATTATTAATAATTAATTTAAACATTAATTACATGAAACCATTCACATCTTTAGGATATTTTCTCTTTTATTAGAACCTTTGTGAAGTTATGTTCAAATGATAAATGTAATTAAATATTTTTTTATGTCTTATATGTGAATAATTTTAACTCCTTTTTAATACTTTTATTTATTTTTTATTTATCTCACATGAGAATTTTTTAACTTTCAATTTAAATGTTTAATAGCATAAACCATTTATTTACTAGGTTATATAGAACATTTATGTTCTTTATTCTTTTATTCTTAATTTTTGTTTTATTTGAATAACTCTTTTTGTTTTGTTAAAACAATTTTCATTACATATAGTTCAACTAATTTGATATCTAAAGTTCTCTCAGATTTCTAAGATAATTTTCATCTATCATCACCTTTTATTATACATTTTAGAAGTGACAAAACGAGTTAATTTGACCCATTTTGGCCCGTCAAAAGTGAGCTGGAATAGGTTGGCTCACTACTGAAAACAAACTAGGAATGACAACCCACCCCACCATAGGGCGTGCCGACGGGTTGGCAGGTTGACCTGCCACTTTTCTTTTTAAATTTAATTTATAAAGTTTGTTTGTATATATACTTATAAATGAATATTTAAGACATATTTAATCATATAAATATTTTCTAAGCTTTTAATTGATTAATTAATACTTTTAATTGGATAAATTAAAATAATTATTACATTTACATGTTAAATTACTGTATTATAACTAATAATTGAAACTTAATTTATAAGTGTTAATAATTTAAATTATAATAATGTTGCATATTTATATCTTTACAAAAACATAATATAAAAAATATAATATTTTCAATTATATTTAATTTTAAAAAATAGAAACAAATAAATACAAAATAGAAATAGACCATCAAGCTAGACAAGCCAGACCAAAATATCAAGGGGTAGTTTTCGCTCATTTAAACAATTAACATGGACAATAGAATATTCCATTATTGTTCGAAACATTCATCTTTGCATATTCAAGAAATTGTTCTACTTTACTCTCATGTTCATGTGTTGTGCATATAAAATTTATCTAACTCCTATCTATTGTTGTGTGTATAAACCAACACATTTGCTTTTTTAGTTAGAGCTAAGAAATAGTCAAACACACAATCGAATATGTGAACTAAGTTCTACCAACAAACAACCACATGAACAATTAATCAACGGATTGGGTTGTTTACATATCTTAAATTTATGAAAATGAATAAAAACAATATTTGATATTAATTAAATTAATTAATTTAAATAAAACGAAATTTCCAAATTAAATAAATATACGTAATTTTTAAAAATAAATAAATGAAATTACAAAAATGTTTATGATTTTTTTTAAAATATAAAATTATAATTGAATAATAAATTATTAATGTATTCAAAAACATAAATATTATTTATACAATAAAATTTAAATATTTGTTTTCTTTTATGTTATTTAGAATAGTTATTATCATTTCATTCATTAAATACTTTTAATTAAATGACTTAATTTTATCAATTAAAACTCATAAATTAGAAGTTGATCTTATCAATCCCATCTATACATGTCATTGAACAAGTGGCATATAAGTAGCATATGCTTTGATAATGAAGATTATGTTTGTTGTAAAGGGATATTTATGATTTATCAACTACATTTTGTGGTCTAGAGTGCTTTCTTTTGTTGTAGGTGTAGTGTTCAGTTTCTACCAAGGAAGACTCACTTATAGATACCTTTCATGGACGCAACATCATTCATGCTAGAATCATTAAGAAAGTTGTTGTAGTTGTTTAAATAAGATGATAAACTCTCTACAAGCATTATAGAGAAGGCAATTTTTGTGAAGTGAGCTTTTAAGGGAGGATTTGTGTTCTGCTCTAGTATCTTAGTAGATCAATAGTGTTGTGTTCTCCTCTTGGTAGGTTTTGGTTATATACTATAGTTTGTGGTAGTTTTATTTTGTAAAAGAAAAACTTTCATAGACTAGACTTTTTGCTTAAGTACAAATTTTAAGGCCTTCCATATATATTTATATTATGTATTTGAATAATCTTGTATGTATGTGTGTATAAAGGTTAGAGTATTCCAAATACTCTATTATATATATATATATATATATATATATATATATATATATATATATATATATATATATATATATATATATATATATATATATTTGCCGATAAAAAAAGAAGTTTAGGTGTTTTAAGAGCGAGTTATAATTTAGTTGCAGTATTGTTTTTAATTATATAATTTGTACTAATTAATGAACTTCATCTAGAAGTATAACTGAAATCATCAATAAAGAATTGATTTCAAAATGTTATAATTTTGGTTAAATATGAAAATTTCTCATTTGAGGTAAAATAAAATGTTACTTCTCCATGAATTTTAATAAAAATTAAAATAATTCGGTTAAAAGTAATTTTAAGCAAATAAATAACGTTAAAGTTATATATAAATAGTCTTAACCACCCTCCTCTGTCGATACAAGAGAAAAAGAAAAATTAAAGATTTTAAATATTTTCCAAACCTCTTTACACTTTCTTAAAATCTCTGTCTTTTTACTAAAACAATTATCATGATTAATATCGGAGTTTCCTTTTTCAAATTGTGGGGCTTTCGGGTTAAGATGTTACCTAAGCAAGTATATGGAATGCGATATAGATAGAATCAATTTGAAATAAAAACTAATAAGTAATTAATTAAAATTATATATATATCCTACGAACCAAATATATAAAAGTTGGAAAGTATTTGTTCAGTTGTAAAAGTTCATACATAATATATATCTTTTTGGAGTATGGTAAATTTTATTTAGGTGTCCATGTGACCATACTTACCGTAAAGATGATTATTTATTAAAGGAAGTAGTAAAAGCTCATAATATCTATTTCTCTCTTCTGAATTCTTATTCAAGTATATATACCATTCTTCGGTCATTACGCCTTTCCAACGCGGTTCTTCTGCAAACGGGGCAAAGATTCCTCTGCATGAGCCACTCTTTAATGCAATCAAAGTGAAACTTGTGCACACACAAATGCAGCTTCCCAATATCCTCTCCCCTGCAAAATTCTTCCTATAGAAGGAAAAACACGTTGTAGAAGAAAAATTAATACAGCAATATAAGTAGACACACGTCAAAGTGAGCCAATCTGACTCTCATCACGAGTCCGTTGAAAATATGTGAATCCAACCTGGCTCATTTTATGGTGAGTCAGAAATTTTATAATCCGACTCAACCCACCACAGATTGGTGGGTTTAGTAGGTTGACTCACCAAGTCACATAAAAAATTATTTATGTATTTATTTTTAAGTATTTAAATATTTAAATAATTTTTTAAGCAATATATGAGATGACAATCATAGAAAAATCAAGAATCAATGTCTTCATCATGCTCATCACCAATATATGAATTGTTTTCAAGAAAGTGTTCATATAGTCTAAGAAAACATTGTTAATGGTACACATTTTTTGTCATGCTATTCAACAAAATATATATAAAAAAAACTACACATTTTTGTCATGCTAATTAAAAAAATTTGTTTGTAAGACGGTTGCTTGAGTAATTGACTATAAAGATTATAGTTAAAGATTAAAGTATCAACGTATATAACTTCACAATCAAATTAATTAAAAATTCAAACTATTCAAATATTATTGAACAACATTGTAACATTTAAAAATATGAAATTGTGAACCAATATAATTAGGAGTAGTAAATAATTGTTTAAAAAAAATTGTAAAAATATGTTGGTGGGTTAAGTGGGTCAATCCACCTTCAAACCGGCTCGAATCCGTTTAACCTGTGGGTTAAATGAGTCGGGTTGAGTTCAACTCACTTTAAAAAAACTGAATTGTTTTCAATCCAATCTGGTTTGAATCCGTGATGAGCCGAGTTGACTCACTGGTTGAAATCTATTTTGACATCTCTAACTATAAGAGAGTTATGGAAACCTAATGAATGAAGAAGTAGCACTGACCAGACAGACGGGGCATTTTTCTTTAGTTTCTTCTGAGTCATCTCCATCAACAACCAAGAAAATCTCACGCTCCATGAACTGCATTATCGTTTCCAGACTCAGTCCCGTGAATGCTTGCGACGTTCCAAATGCTTGAGGGTGCTCAATCTGCATCAAATAATACTTTTTAGATAGGACCTCAAAATGCATTGCTTCCTTTCAGACTAAACGTAAGTTGCTGCAACTTTGCAAAAGTTATTCTCAGAACATAAATTATTGAAATTATAATTAAGAGAATTGCTAGTTTAAATCATTACAAGACATCATCGTCTATATATATATATTTAGAACTTGAGTGTAAGAGCATGAAAATCTACCTCGATCACACCGCGACCATCTCTAAGAGAATGAAGGAGAAATCGAAACTGTATGAAAAATAGAATTCCAAACAGTTCACTAGGTGACAGCTAAATTAGTTACCAAATAAATTATGATGGTAAACAAACAAAAATTTGTGCATCAAACTGCGACACAAAGACTCATAAAATTTGCAACTTAAAACATACTTCAAAATTTGTAATAAAACAAGTATACCACTTTAATGCATCAAAGTTTTGTTCACTTTAATTGAGCAAGAATTGTTTTGGACTGAAGGAACTCGATCGCGCCCTTCTGTTGTCATGGAGAGGGTATATATAAAAGTGAAAGAAATGACACTAGTTAAAAGAGATTAATGTTCTTATCTTTCCTATTTACAAATTTTTCAACGACCGTTCCTAGACTCTTATATCTGATCAAAATGGCGTAGTCGAACTAAGTATGCATTGTTTTCGACAGGATCCACATTGCTACAAACCATTGCATGAATTTGTACGATTAAAATATGTTACATTACGTTCCATCACATAACTCATCCACAAATATTGTCAAAGTCCACAACAAATTCAAAGAACTTAATAAGAAAGTTCAACGAAATAAGATAATTTAACTAAATTATCTCGATCGCAATATTCAGAAAGAACTTCAACAATAATAACACGGATAGACATATGCATCACTATTCAACACCTTATAAAGAGAAAAATAATGAACTAAAGATATAAGCAATATACAGTGATAAGAAAAGTGATAAAAAGAATTTAGAAGTGTATGACAAATGCATTTTTGTAGTATAGGATGTAAATACATACATTGACAGATCCTTTTTCTTAATTACAACTGAAGCCACCAAAATATATATGAATATTATCAGCAAAGTTCATATTGATCCCACATTCATATATGGATATAACAACAACTACAATATAATAATAATAATAATAATAATAATAATAATAATAATAATAATAATATTTGTATCACTTAATTATGTGAAGGTAAAAGGAATTGAGAATACCTCAGATGGAAACCCTCTTAGTGCTCCAACAGAAGGAATTTGTGGTACTGGCCTATGATGGTTGTGGGTGCCAGAACTACTTGCTGTAGCAGAAGGGTTCATTCCTCCTGAGCCCTGTGGAAGAAACCATGCTGTAGCACTCAGAGGGTGGTACGTATTCGCTCCAGCATTAGTAACTCTGCCACCATTGCCCGCAATTCCAGGTAGAAATTGCAGTGGTTCCGATTCCGGGGCACCGAACTGACGGGGGAGACCATATAAAAGAGCCATTCTAGCAGTCTCTGGATCAGTATCAAAGTAAAACCTGTTTGGTCGATGAGTGGATGTAACTACCGGACCAAACATGTCATTTCCATGTTCATAAGATGGAATCATATTAATATTATCGACTCTAGCGTGAGGACACGGAGAGGATGTTTGGTTGTTAACGCTGGGGGCAGAACTTGACATGAATGAACTACTGAGTAAAGATAGAGGCCGAACGGAATGTGAGGGTTGGAGAGGAGACAGTTGGGAATGTGATAAGGCTCCGTTGAAAGGCAAACTCGCTTGGCTCGGAATCGGAGCATGATAACCTCTTCTTTCATCATCAGTATTAGTCAGCCCAATTGAAAGAGTACTGGGTGGAGGAAAAGGTGTCCCTGCATTGTTTGGATTAACATGGCGGCCACCGAGGAATTGATGCTGTTGTTGCACCACAGAACGTGATGGTGGTGTCGGGTTCACATAGTTGCTACCTCTCACCTGAGACTCAGTAGCAAGTCTTTTGACCTCTCCTGTCCCTTGACCCATGCTTGAACTTTCACCCAGATGAAGTCCTCCAGAACCATGAGCAGGGACAGATCTTTTTCTTGGAATGTTCACTGAGTTTAAGCTGCTCCCATGCACGCTACGTGCAGGATTGGAACTTGGAATCGCAGCAGAAGATATTGCTGCACCGTGACTACGGCTTAAGCCAACGTTCAGACACAAGTCTAAATTTTCCATTGGATTTGGAGGAGTTCCAGCACGGGAGGAGCTTGAAGAAAAAATGTTTGATTCCGGTGCTACAATATTAAATGGAACATCAGTTGTGGCTCTAATGTTGTTGGCACCTGGTTGAGGGAGATTCATATCTAGCTGAGGAAACGCTTCCTCAGTGGCAAAGAGGGGAAATAAGGGAAGTACCCTCTCCTGTGTTTCACTAGAAAGCCGGGGCCTATAGTAATTTTGGTTGCTTGCATTACCTTCTCCGGCTGAGTCACCTTGAACATGAGGGTTCATCGCTAAATTCACTTCTGAAGGCCCAATACTCACTAAACCTAAATTCCCAAACAACATACTATCAATCA
>Ga0214542_1003535_pt1 | contig 31781 bp, 20 predicted proteins | sample CNSS1metaG_FD_160096 | JGI IMG/M metagenome (GOLD analysis project Ga0214542, IMG submission 160096) | Root nodule microbial communities from cowpea collected in UCLA plant growth center, Los Angeles, California, USA - CNSS1 | ecosystem: Host-associated > Plants > Roots > Nodule | place: USA...
TTCAAAGATAGCTACACAAGACAAGGTTAGAACATGAAAACACCATATTCAAGATAACCTAGGCTCTAGATACCAAATGATGAAGGATTATCTTGTTTCCTTTTAGAGTTATGAATATGGTGAAGTTATTTAAGAAAGCTTTTTGAAAATTCCCATTGGACATTAAGATACCGTGCTATCTAGATGTGAAGGTTCATCTCTCAAGCTCATGAAAGGAAGAAGAGAGTTGGATTTAAGCTTACACACACACGGCAATAACAACACTTAAAGAGCAAAATGAAAGAAGAAACAATAAAAATGTAAAGCATAGAAGATGAAGAATGGAAGAAGCACGCCACTCATAGGGGGGATCTAAGCCAACCAAACCCTAGAGATGAGTGATGGTGCCGCCACTTGCAAGCAAGATAAAGCAAAGGTGAGTTCCCTTCTAGGTAGGAGAGCTCACGAAAATTGGTGGTTGAATGCACAAAGTTTATAACAAAATGATCAACCCTTTTACAAGACAATGAGCACCCTTTAAATAGGAGTTCATAGGGGTCCTTTAGCAAATACAAAAACATGAAAAAGGATTAACTAGCAAACTCTAAACCTAATGTGAGAGTGAGTCTTGGCCAAGTGAAGGGAGATGATTGATGGAGGCATTCCCATGAGGATTTTAGGCCAAAAGAGGAATGAGACCAAGTGACCTTCTAAGACATAAACCACAAAGGCAAAAGGAGACAAGGTACATGTCTACTTTTGCTTTTGCTTTATGCTTTTTGCACCAGTGCAGTAAGGGCTTTTTGCCCCGATTATTTTTCTCGTTTTGCCTCAGGTTTGGAATCGAGGCATATTGGGTTGAGGCCAAAAGGTACCCCTTTTGGCCTCGGTTGTTACCCGAAGCCATAGAGTCCCTTTTCTGCCTCGGGTCCATGAGAACCGAAGCCATAAGATAAAAATATTTATTTTTAATTAAATTTTTCGCGGCACAGATCTGAAAGCCAGCTAACGTCGGACCAGAACCAGAATCCTTTCATCCCTACAATGAACGCGAACGCGAACCTAATCAGAACGCGAACGCGAACCTAATCAGAACCCCCATCCCAGCAATGAACGTGAACCAGAATCCCCCATCGACGAACCACCATTGTCGCAGCGATGAACGCGAACCACTATTGCAAGCCATCATCGGCACCGCTGCGACGAACGGCGAGAAGACAAGTCTGGTGACGGTGCAGATTCACGACCTTTGTTGCAGTGACGGTGGCTTTTTGCAAGGGCAGAGATCTCGACGGTGGTTCCTCTAGTGGAGCGCGATGGCGATCTCGCGAAAGGTGCTGCCATGGTGGATCGCGTCGCCGCGTTGCAGATCTGGTTCCCTGTTTTCGCGTCATAGTGGTGGTTCGTGTTCGTAGTGGAGTTTCACGGTGGCTAGGGTTTAGGGTTCCCATATGGTTCTGTGCGCGCGAGCAAGAAGATGGAGAAGAAGCAGCAGCGCGAGGAAGAAGTAGAGGGGTTCGCGTTTTTGTGCCCTAATTAAACTATTTGGCCCCGGTTCAGTGCCATCCGAGGCCAAAGACGTAACCTTTTGGCTTCGGGTCTGTTCAACAGAAGCATATAAGCACCTTTTGGCACCGATTTTTTTTGAACCGAAGCCTATAACCCCTTTTGGCCTCGTGTTTTTCTTGAACCGAGGCATAAAAGTTGCCTGAAATTGCAAAAATGCCACTGCGTCGTTTTATGCTTCGGTTCCTTGCCAACTGAGGCTTATAAGGCGAGGTAAAAATGCAATTCTGCACTAGTGTTGCTTTCTATCTAAAAGTTTCATCATTCTTAATTTGATTTTTGTGTAAAAAGCCATATGTACCCAACGGGTTTCATGACTTCAGGTGTGAGAACTATATGTCTAAAAACCTTTCGTTTAGCAAGCAAATGTAATTATGCTTCTTTCCATATTTTCATTTTGGCCAACCTTTTCTTTGTCGACAATCTTCAATGATAATTACTTATTGATCCTCATTGTCATTCATAGCATTCATTGCTATATTATAAGTAAAAGTTTCATCAATGTTAACTTCATTTTGGTTCCATATTATATGATTCATGACATAATTTATTGAGATCTCATCATTTTCAACAGTTTCAGGTACCTGAGGTTCTTCTGGAACCGAACCATTAATTATGTCAAATGAATCTTTTGGGATTTCAACTTTTTGGATTAGGTCATTTTGCATTTTAGCTCCCTTTCTCATTCAAGAGTTTTTATCTTTGGAACCAATAGGCGTACCACGCTTCAAACGTGTCTTTGAAACTAACAAACCTACCATGCTTCAAGCGTGTTATGAAATAATATCAAATATACTCAGAGCATTAGTAGTTGGTACATATAATTTGATTACCCTTTCTGTCAATAAGAATATTTGGTAATTGATAGACTAATTTTGTAAATGAATTATCTTTTAAACTTCTAGTTCACATTCTTTTGTACGAGGATCAAGATAAGATAATGATAATTCATTCCAACCAATATTCTTTTCGAATTGTTTTCTTTCTCCCCCTAATGTTGGAAAAACTTATTCATCAAAGTGACAGTCGAAAAATCAAATTGTATATTAGTCGAGCTGTAAATAAGTCTCTTGTTGGTAATTCAACATATTTTATTATTGAGGGAGGATCATATCCAACATATATTCTCAATCATCTCTAAGGACCCATCATAGTCCTTTTTGGTGTGAAAATCAAAACATATATACCACACTTAAAAATTCTTACATGAGAATATTAGTTCACTAACCAAAAACCAACTGCATAATAGAGTATTTGTGATAACTTACTGGCTTGATGCGAATCAATAATGCAACATGTGAAATTGCATATTTCCAAGTAGTCATTGGAAGATTAGCTCGCGTAAGTAATGATCTTGCAATCAATTTTAGACGTTTTAGTAATGATTTTGCAAGTCTATTTTGAGTATCAACATGTGCTACTGGATGCTTAACTTCAATTCCAATTGATATACGATACTCATGAAAAGCATGAGATGTAATTTCATCAGTATTATCAAAACAAATTTTCTAAATCGAATAATTTGGGAAGTGAGCTCTTAACTGTACTAATAACTTTGCAATTACTTGATTGCGAGTTGATAATAAACAAATGTGACCATCTATTTGATGCATCAATTAAAACCATAAAATATATAAATGTTCCACATGGTGGGTGTATTGGACCACAAATATCACCCTGTATTCATTCTGAAAATGAGATTGACTCATTTTTTATTTTTCTGATAATGGTCTAATTATCAACTTTTGTGAACATATAGTACATGAGAACTCATTAGTCTGAAGAAGTTTCTTGACTCTTAAGTGGGTGTCAATGCAATATCTTCATCAAATCTTTATGCATTAAAGTCATTTGTGCTAACAACTTTTCCTTTTAAATTTTTTTCCACTTTTAGAGTTGTGTGAAAAAGTTCCTCCAATGTGACATAGTTTTGCAATTCCACCACATCTTGGATCTCTTGGTTTTATCCATGTAAGAACCTTGCCATCTTGGCATCATTGTTTTCTTCCACTTAGCATTTCATAAGAAGCTTGTCCATCTTCGTGTAGTATTCCTCCGCATTTTTAGATCCATGCCTCAACCTTTGAAGTTGAAGGAGAAAATATTTCTTATGATGCTTAGGTATGAATCTCTCTCTCAAACATTTTTCCAAATCATCTTAAGTTTGAGTGGGTTACCTCATTTTGAATAAGGTTCCACAAGCATAACCCTCAAATTCAAGCATAACAAGTTTAATAATGTCCAAGTCCTTAAGTTCAAAAGAAAAAGAAATTTGTTCTACTTTCTTTTCCCATTCCTCATACACATTGGGATCAAATATGCCTAAGAACCTTGAAAATTTGACAATATTTTTTACAATTAATTTATCTAGTTCAGCTCTTGGATGGTGCCTCCTCTCACGACTTTGTCTTTGGCTTCTTCTTGAAGGTTCATAAAAGGCCTCCATCTCACTTCCAAATTACGTGTAAGCTCTTAAAGAATTATGAAGCTTTTTCTCTTCCAACTTTTGGATTCGTTTGCTTTGTTCTTCCAAGTGGTTATAGATGCTTAAGGAAGATTTAAGGTCAGTCCATATTGAAACTTCCTTCCTCTTTGCAATTCTTGGCTGCCATTCCTAGAAAGATGCATAAAAACCTATAAAATAAGCCACAAAACTACTTCTAAAGTAGTGTAAATGTTAGTAAAAAGATGTCCTATCACTCTTTAGTGTTTGTGCTCAAAATTTTCGTCCTCTCCACTAAGAAAATAGTAAAAATATGGTCTAAGAAAATAGTAAAAATATGGTGTATAATGATCAACACTTAGTTCGCTCAAGAGAGAGTAAAAGAGTTCTCAAAAGTTACTTCAAAGTCCAAGTCAAGAAATACTATCTTTTATGTGAAAGATATGAAGCAAATCAAAATATACTTAAACCTTAAATTCTTTGAAAAGTGGTAAACAAAACCACGAGAATCAAAGAAGACAAATTGGAAATGCTCATTAAAAAAAGGTAATAAAATATTATATCAACTCATTTGACAAGTGACTCAAAAATGAAAAAGAAAAACTTGAAAAGGACACGAGGAAAGGTAAAATTCAAGCAAAAATTTCACTCATATGAATCATGTTAAATGTTCTAATGAAGGCTACCAAACATATACACATTCAAAGAGATAAAAGTCATTCAAATGAATTATACAATTCGTGAATCCCCCTGTGGAAGTCAAACAACAATTTGTTTCAAGAAACTAGGACAAACTAGTCATGAACTACCACTTTTTACTTGATTTTTTTTTCCTTTTGCTTCTTTTTCATTTTTGACTTTTTTTCTTAGCCCAATATGGTTTGATAATTCAGATTAACATGTCCCTTGAAGATTTGATTGTATTTGGTAATTTGCTTAAAACAATTACTACAAAACTACCAAAACAGAAAAGGGATTCAACAATTACATATGTGTTCATGAGTCTAAAATCATCTTACAAACATGTATAATTTTAGAAAAACATTCAAAATAAATTTAACACTTTAAAAACTATAGAAAACAATAGAACAAGACATAGACTAAAAAATTAAAACAAGGATAAAGCACGTGAAATTAACCAAGCATCAACATCATACCCATTTTCCTAAAAAAAAATTGACCTATTTTGGAAGAATTTGATATAATGACTTGATTAATGGAGTAAACTAATGAAACAAAACACAACATATATGGATAACATGTTTATCATTCTACCAAATCAAGAAAGGAATACATTAATCACATCCAAAGAGAAGTTGGTTTCAAACCCATTGACAAGGAACACCTACTTGGAATGATGAAACACCTTCTTAGACTTGGGCTGATCCTTCTATCTTTGATACCACTTGATATGAACCTTATAATTTTGGTAGGATCTAGATCAGTCCCTCAAGGTGTATGAAAGACGAAACCCATGCTTGAAGATCCATTAATGGCAGAAGAAAAAGAAGAAATAATAAACACCATAGGTTAGACTAGAATATGGAGTAGAAAAACATAATCAAGTAAAGAAATGAAATGAAAAATGGATTAAGGAAGAGAAATGGAAAGAACATGCCACCTTCAATTAAGAATAAAGGATAAATGCAAGATGATTCACCACTTGAAAAAGATTTCCAAGATAATAACCTGAACGCTAAACTTCAACTCTCAATCCTCAGAAAAAGAGACTTCTCAAATGCTCACAAAAAGACTCTAGGAAACCTACTATATAAAGGTGATGATCCCACCCATGTATCTTCCCAAAACATAATCCTAGATTCTAAACCTACTTTCCACTCTAAGTTCTCGTCAAACCATTTTCCTTCCTCTCCCTCTCCATAATGTCCTTCCACCAACTTCATGTATAATGTTTTCTATTTTATCCTTTTAGTCCTCTCCAAGAGCCATATAAATTGTAGGATATCCTTTCATAATCCTTGTTCACTCGTGCGCAATTTTCATTCCCATTGAGCTAAAAGAGGTTTGTTGAACCATTGGATGTCTTTTATTCCAAGTCCTTTTCATGTTTAAGTTTACATAAATTTTCCATTTCACCTAGAAAATCTTTCTATCCTCATGTCCCCATCTTCACAAAAAGCTTCTTTCAAGACTATTAATAGTCTTACAAACACCTATTGGGACTTTATAAAATGAAAAATAGTAAAGTAGTAGGGCTGTTACTATTGATTTTGTTAAGCATATTTTTCTTTCAAAAGATAAATGTATACCTTTCCAAGTATGCTTTTAGTGAGTAAAACATTTTTGAGTGCTTTTTTGGGTTGTCAAATAGGTTGCTTTATTGGGTTACCTCTTACAACCATACTAAGATATTTGAAAGGTACTTCCATTGTATTACAATTTAAAATACGTGAGTAGCTCATTAAATCATTTTTATCTACGCTTAAGGCTCAAAATTTTATTTTATGCAAATTAACTCTAAGTCTTGAAGTCATCTTAAAGCACCCAAGTATGCTTTTAATGACTAAAAAATTTTGGCCGTTTGTTTTACACACGAACAAAGTGTCAACCGCAAATTGTTGAAGGTTAACACTGACCTTATTTTCCTTTACTTCCATCCCTTTACACTATTTTGTCCTAGCAACTTGATTTATCATTCCCAATAGACTTTGTGTCACTATTAAGAACAAAAGAGGTACAATCGGGATCCCTTGTCTCAATCCTCTTGTAGGGTTGAATTGTTTCGTTGAGATACCATTTATTAAAACTGAAACAGTAACAAATTCTATATATTCCTTAATTTAGCCTATCCATTGTCTACAAAAACCTAGTCTCCCGATCATAGTTCATAAACAACGTCAAATAGACAACTTTTTTTTATATAATTAAAGTTGACATTTGAATAACATTCTCTTCAATGCTATTTTATATAATATATAAAAAGAATTTATCATAATCAAATAAAACACTTACTTCATGCAACTAAAATTTGTCTCTCTGTAATATATATATATATATATATATATATATATATATTATAGTACATTATTTCCAGTTATATTTATCACAAGTCAAAATAGAAGCACAACATCATATAAGAAGACTCATTCAGTTGAGATAATGATAAAACCAGTGAAGAATGTCAAGATTCAAAGATTAAATTATTACAATTATAATGAACACATTGTGAGAATACTTTTATACAATGGTTTTCAAATCTATTATAACCTCAAGACAAAGATGCACTCAAAATAAAACAAAATTATTATAATTCTTATCAACATTATTATTATGCAATGGTTAATTCAAAGCTATTATAACCTCAAGACAAAGATGCCCTCAGGATTATTGTAGGACAAGTCAGTATGGAAATTTGTTGATAACAAGTCAAGAGTTTATATTCGAAGGAATTATGTGCAACAATGTTATTGATTTTCACCGAGCACTTAGGGTTATGGTCATGGCATTGGTTGAACTACTTGAGCTTGAACTTGCTTCCACAGAGTCATTCTTACTGAAAATGCCTGGCCTTTTAGGTTCATCCAAATCCATCTCACTTCCCAACATTAAAACCACTGAACTCATTGTAGGCCTATCCTCTGGATATTGTTGCACACACAATAGCCCAATATGGATGAAACGTAAAATTTCTAATTCAATAAATGAGTCCTTAATGTTTGGATCAATTATTTCCAAAGTCTTTCCAAATTTCCACCGCGTCCATACCTATATACAAACAACATAATTGTTACAATTAAAACAATTAATGTAAATATCGTATAAGATGAACAAAATAATAATTAGTAAAGTGCTTACATGATCAACAAGGTTATATTGATTCCCACGATATGGTTTTCTATTTTTCCTCCCACATATTATCTCCAACAGTATAACACCAAAGCTGAATACATCAGATTTTACTGAAAACTGTCCATCAATAGCATATTCTGGTGCCATGTACCCACTGAAATTAACCATTGAAGAAAGATCAAATTTGCATGAATTGTCTGTAAATGAAAAAGGTTCCTAAACATTCACACTCACAATGTTCCAACTATCATATTTGTGTTTCCTTCAATCTCCTCTCTTCCAACAGTTTTAGCCAATCCAAAATCTGATATTTTTGGATTAAAATCCTCATCTAGAAGAACATTACTCGCTTTGAGGTCTCTATGGATGATTCTTAGTCGAGAATCTTCATGAAGATACGTAAGTCCTCTAGCAAGTCCACAAATTATGTTGAAACGCTTTTTCCAATCAAGTGATTTACCTTTGGCATGATCTGCGTTTCACAACAAATATTTCATTAATAAATAGATATTCATGCTTGTGAATCTTCTCTCTAGTAAGTGCTAAAATAAGAGATGTTGATATTCTATACCAAAAATGATATTATATACCAAAAATGAAGTAATCTAGGCTGCCATTAGACATGTATTCATAAACCAATACTTTTTCTTGGTTCTGAATGCAACAACCTAGAAGTTTTACAAGATTCCTGTGCTGAAGTTTTACAATTAGTTTGACTTCATTTACAAACTCGGTTATTCCTTGTCCTGAATTCTTTGAAAATCTCTTTACAGCAATCTCGAGTCCACTGAATAATTTTCCCTGCAAATCACATTCATCTAAGTGTTAGCAAAACAAAATTTTAATGATTCATTTTTCTTATGTATTTCATGTAAACAAGATATTACAACTTATAGGATTTACATTTTGGCTTTTCATCTCAAAGATATAATGTCTCCAATTATTACAAATCATGACACTATAATGATCATTAACATCCCAAACATAACACACTAAAGTCCAGAATTTTGCTCTCCTAAAACATAAAATTATAACTACTCATCATGAAATCTACCATACATAGTAACTCCCAGATTTAAGTTTACCTAATAAAATGCCCCTGTAAACTTCAATGCTTCTTCCATCCTTCATTATGATCAACTTTTGTAGTTATTGAATCACAAACTAGTAATGGCTTTGTAAATAATTTTGCAATTTGATCTCGACTTCCCATGAGCTCCATCTCCACACTACCTTCCTTCACTTGTTCTCGGATGAAACGAAATCTAACATCAATATGCTTGCTCCTCTCATGGTTGACTAGGTTCTTGGCCAACTCAATGGCTGACTTGTTATATACTAGAATTATAGTCTCACTTTCTTGTTTCTACTCCAATTTTCATAGAAGAATTATAAGCCATACTTCATGACAAAAACTCAATGATGTTTCTACATACTCGGCTTCACATGTTGACAACTTCAGGGTTGCTGCTTTGAGAGCCAACTTAACATCATGTTGCCCATGAGAAATATATAACTGAATATGCTTTTCTGATCATCTACATCTATATACAATTGTCTAAGTACCCTACTAGTCGGTAGTTGTTTGACCTAATGTAGTATAAGCGAGTGATATTTTCCCCGAACATACCTCAATATCCTTTTCAGCATTTTCCATTGTGTGTAGCTCGACAAGTCCATATATCGACTTACTATTCCAATGCTTAGTTGTAAGTCCGACCTTGTACTTGTTAAGTAACAAAGGCTGACAAGAAAACTTCGATACTTACGAGCATCTATGTGGTCTCTACCATCAAAATTTGAGAGGTTTGTTCACGGTTCCATTGGGGTTGAAATTAGGTAATAGGTTGTCATCTTGAACATGCTCAAGATATCTTCGACATACCTTTCTTGAGACAAAAGAATATCGGTCTCAATTTGTTTGACTTTGAATGAGAAAATACTTCATATGTCTCAAGTCAATCATTTCAAATTCTTTTTCAATGACACTTTTGAACTTCTGAATCATATTTAGATTGTTTCCCATGAAAATAATATCATTATCGAAAGAGAAGTGAACATTACATTACCTTCATGTTTCTTTATGTATAGGACATGTTCATACGAACATTGTTCGTATTTGTTCTTCTTGAAGTAAGTATCAATGCCATCATTCCACACTCGAGGAGCTTGTTTGAGTCCATATATTGCCTTCTTCAATCTCAACACTTTCTTTTATTCTCCTTTCTCATATACCCGAGTGGTTGTTCAATATAAACTTCTTTCTTCAAGACTCCGTTCAAAAATGTCGATTTCACGCTCATTTGAAATATCGACCATCTATACTAACTTGCTAATAAAATTAGTAGCTAAATAGTCACCATTCTTGTGATTGGTGAAAACACCTCAACATAGTCTACTCCCTCATTCTGTTTATAAATATTTTGCAACAAGTCAGGCTTTGTATCGTCTATCTCACCTTTAGCGTTCATCTTCCTTTTTTATACCTATGGGCCAAGATTTTTTTGGGAGATCAAACAACTCCCACATGTTGTTGTGCTCCATTGCACGTATCTCATTATCCATTAAAACATGCCATTTCCCATCTTGAATAGTCTTTTCAAAAGTTATGTTCTGTATATCTGCCAAAAGACAAAGAATATATATACTTCTTCAGTAGACTCACAATAATCTTACAAAGTCTACATTCTAGACAATCGTGGTTCATCCTCATCATCAGTTTCCAAATTTGCTATAGTTGGTGGTATAACAATTGACGTGCTAGTCTTTCACCATCGTCTTACTAGCACCTTCTAGTTTATTGGGTAAAATATTTGGTAAGCTTTATCATTCTCATCACATCGAAGAAACACAAGCTTCTTTCACTTGTCTTCAAGTTTTGTTATTTATGGAGTCAATATGCGACCATATGCCATGTTGTCGAACACATTGAGATGAGACACACTCGACATCTATCCACTTCATATTTCTTGTGGTGTATTTTTATTCAACTCTACATGTGGACACCTATTCTGCACATAAATAGCACATTGCACGACTTCTTCCCATAATTTCATCGGCATATTCTTACTTTTCAACATTGTTAGAACCATAGATAGAATTGTTCAATTCTTCCTTTCCATTACTCCATTGTGTTGTGGTGAGTATGGTGTTGTTAAAAGTCTTTTTATGCCATGCTCTTCATAATACTTCACAAACATGACTGACATGAATCCTCTTTCCCTATCAGACCGAACAACTTTAATATGATTGCCTGTCTCCTTTAAAACCATCACTTTGAATTTCTTGAATGTCTCAAACACTTTAAATGTTTCTTTCAAGAAGTATACCCCTGATTTTCTTGAAAAATTGTCAACAAACAAACAAAATACCTTTTACCACTAGGGGTAATCAATCCAGACACATTAGTATGTATTAGACCGAGTTGCTCCCTTGCTTGGTTCTTGACACTTCTCATGAATATTATCCTCGACTGTGTATCGAGTACACATTCTTCACAAAACTTCACCATCTCGGTCAGTCCACCAAAGTCTAGGTGGCCAAACTTAAAGTGCGCATCATTGTTTCATATTCCACATTAAGTTTGAAGCAACTCAAGGACAATCTTCAAATCTAGTTTTTACATCCGGTTTCCCTCATTTGTACTCAGGTAGTCAAACATCCTAATTGTCCTTCAATTGCAATACTTGATTTTTCATTAAAATCGAGTGACCCTTCTCCATTAGTTGCCCCATGTTAAGAATATTACTTTTGAGATCGGTACATCTCAAAATCTCTCTAACTCAACCATCCTTCTTTGAGTATCAAATTATTCCTAAGCTATTACTACATTCTTTGAATCTGCCCCAAAGGCCATATGTCTAGCATCAACCTTAGGAAGGTCTTGGAAACACTCATGGTTGGTCGCTCTTGTGTCAAGGTACCACATCGAGTTGATTGAATAACTTGGTTGCAATACCAAGTTTAATAGCTAGTTGTTTTGTCGAAAATGTTGATAAATTTGAGATCAGTCCTCGAGCTATGTGACATCATCAACACATTGACCTCATTTTCTTTGACTTTCTCTATGAGAGAGTTGGTTGCCTCATCTTTCCTATTTTGAGATCAACACTCTTTTTTCAAAGTGACCGACCTTGCCACAATTGTAAAATTTGTCTGCTTTACAATCATTTGAATATTGATCGTGTTTACCACATTTGAAGCACTCAATGTTTGAGGTGCTTGATTGACCGCCTCTCAATCAACCTCTTTGTCCCTACCAATTTTTTTGGCTAGATTGCCTTCTCTCTTCCTCCTATCCTCCACGACCTTGGCCATCGTGACCATTTCTTCCTCGTGTCCTCCACGACCTCCACCTCCCAAGCCTTTTCGTATACTTTAAGTTTTCTAAGTGACATGCCTTCTCCTCTTTGATTTTTGGTTTTCACTAAAGTGCGTGTTCAAAATACTCCACCTTCTTCTTCTTCTTTTGTTGCTCGTGCACCTCAAGGGATCTGACAAGGACTTCAATCGTGAGCGTTATAGGTCCTTGGACTCCTTAATCGTGCACATCACATTCTCGAAGTTGTTGTTCAACGACCTCAAAATCTTCTTCACAATTTGGCTAGCAGGCAACGCATGTCTGTTTTTGTCAAGTTGGTTTGTCACGTTTCAACCCGAGTAATGTACTTAGCTACTCCCTTAGTCTGATTCAGTGTCATGCTTTGCAACTCTCTTATGAGTTTTTTAAGCCTCTCACCTACTCCACTTGGTCATCTTCCCTATACACCTTTTCCACTAAGTCCCACATTTCTTTTGAAAGTTTTGGATTTTCAGTCTTCTAAAGTCGGACATCTCTGCAGCTTGGTTTAGGATGTACAAGGTTGCATTGTCATTTATACGCACTTTTTGTAATGAATTCATATGGCCATTTGACCAATTCGTGGTGCTTTTTGGTTCTACTTGACCATTTTCCACCACCTTCCAATTTTCTTGGGAGCCATGGAGAGCTTTCATCTTAAGACTCGAATTGTCATAATTGATCACCTTCGTCAACTTGGGCAAGGATACACCTTTTATTATACTAGCCTTTTCTCACTCTCTTTTTTTCACTCAAACATTCAAGTTAACTGCTCTGATATTACATTTTAGCAAAACAAACTTTTGATGAATAATATGATTGACTTTTCTTGTGTATTTTATGTAAATAAAACATTACAATTTATATGACTAACATTTTGGCTTTTCATCTCCAAGCCATAATGTCTCCAATTGTTACAAAACATGACACTATAATGACCATTAACATCCTAGACATAACATACTAGAGTCTAAATTATCAAAATATAACAACTAATAAACTTTGCCGCACATAGTAACTCTCATATTTAAGTTTACTTAACACCGAGTAGAAACTCTTTTAAAATTATTCTCTAGTTGTTTTTGTTTCCAACAATTTGATTTATAGTATCAATAATTCTCTAATATTATTCTAGTATTGAAATTCGCCAAAAGGAAACATTGAATTACCCGATATACAGGTCCGAAACCACCTTCTCCAATTTGGTTCATCTCTGAGAAGTTATCAGTGGCAGATGTAATTGCTGACAAATCGAATAATGGGAGATCCAAATCGTCCACATATGTTTCAAAGTTATTTTTTGGCTTTGACTTTTCTAAAAAAGAATAGAATTAATTAGAAATTTATGGAAAGAAAATTAAACTAACTAAGATACATATTATATTCATTTATGCAGAAAAAAGACATTACATTTGTTCAGATAAAAAGAAATGATAATGTTGTGCTTTTCTTCTTTAACTGGTATAAGTTTTTAAAATCGAAAACTACCAAAGGGAACAAAATTGGTTGACCATTCCAATGGGTCATCAAACAAAATATTCACATGAATGTTAATTCACTTGTTACTATTTGAGGTGTTGAAAGGAACGGTTGATGAGATAAAGAAAATGTACAAATAGAATGTGAAAGTAATAGAGTCGGAAGTAGTATATTTTGTAATTGTGAGTGACTATATTAGATGTTGTCTTTCATACTTCAAATTTTTGTGTATATGGATATGTATAAACCATAGATTATTCTAGAAATTACTCGCTAGAATTTATATAGAATATTTTTGATTTTTTTCTATTTTTGACTTTTTTATGATGTTCTAGAATTTTAATGACATTTTAATACTTTTATTTTAAGATTTATATATTTTTCTACGATTTGCATTATACTATAATATTTCTTTTAAATTTATCTTTTACTGTTCTATATATATATATAATTTCCCATCTCTTTTATTAAATTTATCAGATATTTTAATTCAGTGGATTCACTTTTACTTTTTCATTTTACACATTTTCTGCTTCCACAAATCCAGTACAATGAACTATTAAGCCTATTTTTGAGTTAGAGAAAAGGAAAATTGCTTTACCATTACTGTTCCTCCTGAACCTGCAGATGAAATAAATACCAAGTGAAAGCATCCCTGAAGCCACAGTGATGCTGCTTACAAGTATTATTTTATACTTCCTCGGTGTGTCGATAGCATCTTCTTGACGGTTGAATTTGATCAAACAAAATAACAACTGGTAAATTCCTTTTTCAAGGTCCAAACATAAATTCCCAAAGACAAATTGAAACTGTGATCAGAAAAACAAGAAAAGGTGTAGCTGGAAAAGTGAACGAAGCAGTTACCTAATTCTGACTTTGGCACCCGGATATATAAATTCTGCCCATATGTAGCATTTGAATACCGTATGATGTCAATTAAATCACCAAACCACATCACGCAACCACTTCCTGATCCACTAATATTATAATTTGTATATGCCCTGCAGGAACAATTATTGAAGCACGTCCTTGAGCATTGCGCTAGATCAATACTCTTATCCACAAAGGTATGTTCGGTATCCGGTACTTTCAAGCCTTCCACAAGGACAAACCCATCATTCTTGCAATTCAAAGCATGTTTAAGAACACATCCTTGAGACCACCCCGTTACGTTCCAGTTTTTAGGAGACTTTGGCTCGAACCCTTTTAAGCATTTACACATTGGTGATCCAGAAGGGGAGCAATATGCATTGGCTCCACATAAGCCATATTTGTCACAGATGTCTGCTGGCATGGTTGAATAAGGTTGCCATGATTCACTACCCTTTAGCCACACATAACGAGGACGTTGTTGCAAGGTTTGGTTAATGACCACAGTTGATATTAGGCCTGTAGTCGTGATGGTCCATGTGTAATAAACCTCTTCCTTGTTGGAGACATACTCAAAACTGTAAAACTTATTAGGCCGTAGATCTGGCTGGCCACTGAAGCGCAATCCATTCCATGGTCCAACTCTGTAGAACTTTTTGGTTCCCTTCATGATATAGGTATCAGGATAAGGATACAGTTTAATGCCCCATGATAAGTCTCCTGGTGTTGGATCATCGTAACTCTTCCAAGCTACGAGACGAGTAGAAAGATTTCTTTTGATGTTCCATCCAATCTTCATTCCAGATAACATTGTATTAGAAGGGTAATCAAAGCTTTGCCACAAGTATGCATCTGCATTTGCCTCACCTGATCCCTTATTACAAGATTACCAGAGTCCAAAAGCACTGCAACCGGATTCTGTGCATAGTTTACAGAACTAGTGCACCAAACAACCATGTTGTTGTGTGTAAGGACCAAGTTGCCAGAACTGTTTAGTTTCAAGATGGCGGAGGAATCATTGATAGGACTGGCACCGTTTGCAACCCAAACAACGTTTTGAATCGGAATATTCTTATACCGAATCCCGAGATAGATTTTGTTGGGGTTTCCAAGATTGAAGAAACCAAACTCAAAGGTTCCAAGTGGGTAAGAAACTACGGTCTTTCCATAACTGAGGGACTGGGACTGCGAAATGGATGATGCGCTTTCTACTGCGGAAACAAGAGAAGGGATAAAAAATACAAGTATGAGACTCATCAGAGTAAGAAGAATGAACTTCATTGAGTACTAAGCCTGAGAGTTAGAGCTCACGCTGAAGACTAAGAAAACTGAATTCATAAAAATTTATTAGACAGTGGTTTGGTTCTTGACAATGAGTGACAATAACCTCAATGAAAATGTTCTATGATTTTCAGTAGAATTTTCTGTGGACTCCTGTATTTCTTGTTCTACGGGTTTTCTTTGCTTCACTTTCGCACAATGTGGCTAGAAGGACCACAGTGTCTAGTATTGTCAATTGTTCTCATTCACTCTCCGGTGTTTAAATAACTAGACGAGACTTCTATACAAGACTAAGATAGAAAGTTCAACAATTTTGATGTGTATACGAGGAACAACTTGCGATATTGGTCCACAACTCACCTATCTATCATAAATAGTATATGTTCAATGGCTAGCACATGTCTTTGAAAATATTCTGAAATAAATATCTATTTTTTTAAAATCAGGAAATAATATAACGTTCGCACTAAAACAAGAGAGGTTTAGTATATCTATTTTTATGATCAAATTAGGCCACATGACAACATAGATATACTAGATGTAAAATATATGATATTTTACGGTAGATTTACACAAGAAATAAAACGTATATATTTTTACGGAACAACTATGCCAAAGGTTAACCTCAGGAAAATAGTCTAGGTTTTGAGTAGCTGCTCTTATGCGTACTTCGTAAATGTGAGTGAATATAGAGAGGGACATCCCAACAATAAGAATGAAAAATTAATATTGCATAATGAATTTGTGTGCAGAGTGAAGTAGTTGAGAAAACTAAGAATGATTTAGTGTGTGTGAGCTGGAGATAGTGGCGCCTGGCATGTGCCTTTTAGAGGGACCCTTGCACTGCTCACACTTGTACCCTCATTCATAACAAAATATCATGATTGGTGCAACCTCTTAGAATTCTGGCACAACCTCTTTAATGTTTTCTTGACTCTTTTTTCTTAATCTCTAAAGGAACAATTACGTTTTTTCATCCTTGCCTATTTGTGAAGGAACTCACAAAATTCTTTATGCAAATTCTGCTTTCTTCCTTAGAAATGTTGAAGTCTGAAAACAAATTATGGAGTGAGTCCATGGATTATCAGTGTTAGATATTCCTTTTGTTTTTGAGTTGTATAATCTTTATCTGTCTTTAGTAAAATAATTATGACATTTTTGTTTAATAACTTACCTACTTGGTTAATCTTACAATCTTATTATGTATAGAAGCTATATAACTAATCTCGGGGTTCAGGTGGTCACTCAATAGGACTATGGTGAGGTGCCGTTTCTTCAGAACAAGGATTTATAACCAAAGCTACATCGACCCGACATTTGTCCTATCTCTGTGATGTAAAATGTGAAGTTTTTATTACAAAGGCATGTGGAAATGATACATTTGAGCCATATTGTTACAATATTTTATTGTACGATTTTTCTAAATATCCTATCTCTGAAAACTAACACTAGTTGTTTACACCTCAACACACAATGTTCTTCCACCTGTACCTTGTGAATATTACCTATTTTTCTTATCTCAGTGACGTTTATGCTTATATGTATATTTAGCTCTTGAGATAAACTTTATGCACTACTTACTACAAGAGTCACTCCAACTAGCTGCCATAAATAAGCGTCCGCTTGAAATGAGATCTATTCGGGTCCTATTTGCATCCATCAAACGACTCTATAACGTGATAAAACAAAAATAAAAATTTTAGAGATGGTCAAATAGATGTTAGACTGATGCTAAAAATTGAAAAATAAAAAAAGTAATAATAACTATTTAGCAAAATATTGGAAAATACAAATAAAAACTAAAATAATATTTTTATTACATAATCATATTCAAGTGTCGGTTTAACCAACAAAAGCTGATTATAAATAGTATAATATAAATAAAATAAAATAAAAAATACTTTTGCTGCGTTTAAACAAATTTATTTTTTATATATTATGAGCTAAGTAACGTGGGAGTGACAAAAAATCCAATGTATGAGTTAGGTTCGGAAAGAAAGTTGAGGAGGTTATGTTCTTATATATTGTACCCACTCTTTCTACACTTCTCTTCTTATATAGTGTTATTTAGGATTTATTTTGTTGTAAGGCTTTATTCCTAATATGCTGTCTGTATTTTTAAGGTGAACTTATTCTTTCTTAATTATGAATTTCTTTCTCTTGATAATCAATACATCTCATTTTCAATATGCTACAATGAAAATTATGATTTATCTACCAATCATTACAAATGGACATTACTTACCGATTATAATTTGTAGATAATAAATAAAATAAAATAAAAATAATTTTTAGTAATAATAATCTTATTTTTCTTATTTCCTAAACAACTAATTTAAATATATAATATGACATAACTAAACATTTTTTAAATAAAAAAGTAAACAAAATAGAAAAATATAAGAAAAATATTTTTATAGTAAAAATGAGTTTTCAAAAGATAAACACAAAAAAAACATAGAAACAACTTTTATGATTAAGAATGTAAGGTCCACTACTTTATTCTGCCCTAATTTGAAGGGGCTGCCCAAATCGGTTGGACCTAGGGCTGGCCCATAAGGAGGCAAGAACTCTAAACCAGCTAACACCCTCTCATTCCTCTCACTTTCAGAAATCTGTCCTCTTCATTCTCTCTTAGAACATCAACGCTTCTTTGCTAGGGTTTAATTCCTTATCCTCTCCAAGCAAGCTCAAACTTTTCCACTCCATGTAAGTTGCTTCTAGGCTCATAGTAGTTCCCTTCTAGCTTTATTTTCGTATTTCCTTGGGGACTCACCTCAATAACCCTGTTCTGTTCTGTTTCACTGTTTTTCCAGCTCACGAAGTTGTCCCCGGAGCTGTGGTGCTCACTGTTGGGTATACGAGTCACTTGGACTAGCCCTTTCCAAGTAATGGAAGCTAGGGTTCCTTGAGTTTTGTACCATCTGGCTGATTTTATTGGTGAATCGTGTTTTAAATGCCTTATTGATGTCTTGTGTGCATGAAATCTGAGTTGGGTATGTCTTTACTGTGTTTTGGAATGTTACTCGCGTGAAAAATAGGAGAGACCTATTAAACTCGACTAGGCGAGTGTATCTTTCGCCCAAACGAGGAGCTCTCGCCTAAACGAGGAGCTCTCGCCTAAGCGAGGTTAACAGTGGCTCGCCCTCTCCTCTGTTTTGAGTTGTCGCCTGAGCGAAGGCCTCTCGCCTGAGCGAGAGCAATCTCGCCTGAGCGAGATGGGCTAGCTTGAGTGAGAATTCGAGGTGCTCATTGCTCGAGAACTCGCCAAGCGAGAGGTTTTAGCTTGAGCGAGTGATCTCTCTTGCTGAGCGAGAGTTGCTAGTTTGAGCGAGATTGACAATAGTGAGTTTGGGGGATCATATATTTCTATTGTTGTAGTTGTTGATTGCTTGATTTACTTGACTAGTTCCATTCAAAGTATGAAACATATGGATATGCATGAAATCTTCGTTCTAGTATGGTTGACACATGTTCGATTGGATTTATTAAGTTAGTAGCATGAGAAACACAAATATGCATGAGTGATATGGTTCATGGGTTGTGAATGATAAGTTTGATATGATCTTGGTATGTGACTTGAATGGGATGGTTGGTTATCAAAGTGACATGGTTATGGCATGATGAAGGATTCTATATTGGTTAATGGAAGCATGAATTGTATGTGGTTAGGGCGTAATTCCATGAGCCTCTAGGTGAGACCTTCTGGTGGTGCCTCAATTGGTTGGGACGTAATTCCATGACCCCTGTTAGTGAGAGTTCATGGTGATTCTCCATCTATATAATTTAGTAAGGATTCAAGGTAAGGTTGCATCCTAACACTCTAAAGAGTCAGTTAGTCTCACATAGAGCGTACTAACTCTGGTGGTGAGGGTAGTAGGAGGCTTGAAACTCATTAAGAGCTAACCTTGTGTGTGGGGGATGAGACATTGTAATATTTAGCTCGGTAGAGCAGGAAAATCCACCACAAGTGCAACCATCCGCTGAATTTGATTAATTATATGTATCTGAATGAGTCGTGTCGGAGTCCTTCTGGTGGTGCCTCAATTGGTTGGGACGTAATTCCATGACCCCTGTTAGTGAGAGTTCATGGTGATTCTCCATCTATATAATTTAGTAAGGATTCAAGGTAAGGTTGCATCCTAACACTCTAAAGAGTCAGTTAGTCTCACATAGAGCGTACTAACTCTGGTGGTGAGGGTAGTAGGAGGCTTGAAACTCATTAAGAGCTAACCTTGTGTGTGGGGGATGAGACATTGTAATATTTAGCTCGGTAGAGCAGGAAAATCCACCACAAGTGCAACCATCCGCTGAATTTGATTAATTATATGTATCTGAATGAGTCGTGTCGGAGTTATAATGTAATGTTTGGGAAGTCATAACATGATTGGATGATGTATGCATATTTGATTTTGGAAGTGTATATAATTGTATGATAATCCCCTTTCTGCTCTAGCTTACCCTTTTGTTTGTTGTATGTCTTGCTTGTGTGGTTCTTTCTCTTTGCGATGATCATCAACCTGTTGATGTGAGCAGATGCGAGAAATCCTCGTGGCCAATAGGAAAATGGTGACTCTGTTGCATAGCCGTTTGGACTGGATTCTTTTCTTAGGCTTTTCTCTAGGGCTATGGCCCATGTAGTACCTTTTCTCTAGATTTTATTTTGAATTATTATTGACCCCCTTTACTTCACCTTGTGACTAGCATCGTGGTATCTCTTAGTTATCTCCTGATTACTTCTGGACAATTATAAGGAGTAGCGTTTATACTCCAAGACTTGATTCTTATATTATCTTGTGTGACGTTGCATTTATTTAAGTTTAATATTTAAATGGGACGTTACAAAGAATAAGAATAAAAAAAAGTTTTATAATAAAATAATAATAATAATAAATTGAAAATAGAAAAATAGTTTTTAAATAATCAAAATAGTTTTATAAAATAAATTTGAATTTATAAAAAAATGAAAAAAAGATAACGGCACAAAAAACTATAAAAATATTATTTTAAAAGAAAAATATATTAGACTAATAAGTATGAAAAAACTAATTAAAATATATATATATATATATATATATATATATATATATATATATATTTTACTAAAGAAAGAAATAAAATTGAAATTAGGAAAAGTAAGAAAAGTTACTTTTTTCAAAATAATTTGTTATATGGTACCGTTACTCAAATACATCCTCCTTATACTCCCACAACCTAGATTCTCTCCCCAGTTCTCGTAACCTCCGCACACAGTTAATATCTTAGACGATGCTAACAAAAATAGAAAAAGGTCTTAGGATTTCATAGTCTCTTATGCATGTTCCTCGAGTTCTTTTTTTTTTCTCAACTTCATTAATGAGAAGGTTTTCACACAATACACTAGACATTTCTCCTTTATCCACTGTCATCTTCTTCCAAAGGTCAAAATATCCTTTTTGGATACTCTCATCACCCTCCATTAACGATCATTCTAGAACAACTCACAAAAAGAGGAATCACACACCACAGTACCAAACACAAAAGAAAAAGACCCTGAAAAGGACTTCTTGGAATAAAAAAGCCATCAAACAAAGAGCTCTAAGAAAATAGAAGCGAGTACTTAACTGAAAAATAGAAGAGCAACCTCGGTGAAAAATGGGGAGAATGATACAAAAAATCTAAAGCACCTACGAACGTTTATAGAGGACGGATATTGATTACTGCAACGGTGAACGGTAAATACAGTGATGTTTCTTGCTTAGATTCAATATATTATATTCATGATTAGAATACTTTCAATGCTAAGAATATTTGTTGAGAACTTTTGATGCAAACTTGAGTATTATTTTGTTTCATTCGAAAAAGCTATAGATAAAAAGAAGTATACCAACGATAATAATATAATCTCTTTTCCTACTAAAAAGGAAAAGAAAGTTTGGGGTTTACTTAATTTATTATCAAAGACCAATCTAGAAAAAATATATAACAAATTTTTATTGCTAATGTTTAATGAAGATAAACATTTTTGTCTTTGAAAAAAGAGAAACTCCTATTTTAAGAGAAACCCTATTTCTGGTTCCTTTTTAAGCTATCACAGTATATCATTAATTAAGCCTAGATTTCTTAGCATGCATGCTTACATAATATTTTATATTATTATCCTATGTCTACCACATTTTTTTGTAAAGACTCTAAAATTACTATGTTGATCGTAGTGAAACATCTTTTTAAATGCCTACTTTAAATTGCAAATACATTTTTTTTCTACCAACTTATAAGAAAAATTTTCATAAATTTTCATAGATTATCATGTCGAGTCTCGGGCTTGCTGGATAATCAAAATTCTTAATAATTATCATGTTGAGTCTCAAACTCGCTTGACAATAATTATTTTTCATAACTTTAATTATCATGTCGAGTCTTAGACTCACTTGATAATCATTATTTGCATAACATTAATTACCATGTCGAGTCTCATACTAGTTTGATAATCATTATTTTTCATAATATTAATTATCATGTCGAGTCTCAAACTCGTTTGATAATCATTATTTTTCATAATATTAATTATCTTGTCGAGTCTCGAAATCACTTGATAATTATTATTTTCCATAACTTTAATTATCATGTCGAGTCCTGAACTCGGTTGACAATAATTATTTTTCATAACTTTAATTATCATGTCGAGTCCTGAACTCGCTTGACAATAATTATTTTTCATAACTTTAATTATAACATTCCGGTAAGATATTACTTAAAATAAAAAGAATTAAACAATTATGAAAAGAAAACCTCATTTATTATCAATCTATTTCCCAAAACGCGGGAAATTTTTAAAACTTTTAAATTTAATATCCACTATAAATAAACCAAAATACTCATAATTCTCTATTACAATTTGAAAGTCCAAAACAGTAATTTAATTACATGAAAATTACATAAAAGTATTTATAAAATCTCCTCGTACTCTACTCCCTTACTCTGCCACTAAGCATCTCCTAGCTCACCTGAAACATCATCTTCTCCCGAATAACAAGTTATCCGATCATCGCCATACACAAACAGATAGGGTGAGCTATGCACAAAGATATAAATAAATATGAAGTACTACCACGTGACAATTCATAATAATTCATTCATTTAGAATAAAATTTCCCTTTTTCCCCTACTCATAACCATTATGAGTCCATGCATGCACTCTAAATCTAGGGATTTCATGTGCTTCCACGACCCTCCTCGCTCGTGGTCCAACCTACGAGCCTATCCCGCTCGTAGTCCTGCTTCACGGACTCCCTCGCTCGTCATCCGAACTCCTTGCTCAGACCTGGATACGCATACCCGTCTTTCCTACTATGAACTCCCTCGCTCATAGCATTCCTAAGTTGAGCATGAGATGAGCTCCCTCATTCACTCATCCCAATGAGAGTATCTCCGGTGAACTAAATCGTTCACGTTTTGCATGCGGTCCACACATCACGAACTACTTACTCGCGACTTAAGCTAAGCACACCCCAAATCCTATAGACTTAATCCTTCAAACACATGCATAAAATTCCCATAATTAGGAAATATCAACCAAACCATCTCAAACAGTACACACAAACCTGACTTCTCCCCATTCTCGCTTAAGCCAGGGAGGGGTCTTCACCCAAGCCATTCCAACTATCTCGCCTAAGCTGAATCACCTCGCCTAAGCTTAGGCGAGACCTTCTCGCCTGAGCGAGATCCCCGTTCGCTCAAACACCCAGCCCCTCGCCTGGATGAGGATTCGAACGTAAAATGCATCAGGTTTCATCGCAACCTCGCTTAGGCAAGCCATTCTTGCCTGAGCGAGTGAATGTGTCGCTCAACACCAAAATTTGGTCTCCTGGGCGACACCCGTGAATAAAAACCAGGGACGAGACTCTATGATTTTCGCTTGGGCGAGAGTGACTCGCTTGGGCGAAAATTGCAGAAGTTCTCTCCTTGTTCAAACACGAAACCAACCAAAATCATACCCAAAGCGCAATATCGTCGGTACCAGGCATTCCATATCACAAGTAACCCACATGGACATATTTTTTTATCAATTTGAAGTTCCAAACTTGAGATTTAATCAACCCTAACCATCCAATACCAAAACCCTTCTCCAAATCATATAAGGCATAAGAAAAACCATAGCAGGCAACATCCAACAAACCAATTCTCAATTTCATCACATAACACGAAATTCACAGTATATAGAAATCAACTGAGAAGAGAAAACACATAATCTAATTCATACGCACATAAAGACAACTTCCTCTAACCTAGAATTCTTGATTAAAATTGAGGAAAAATAATGTTTCTTTGTTCTCCAATGCTTTGCTTCAACCTTTCTCCCAATTCAGCCTCTGGTGCACTCAAACCTCACCTCTCACTATATAACTTCGTTCTTCTCTCAAAAACCAATTAACAGCACAACAAAACCCTTCCTCTCAAAAAATTGACCTTTTATAGGTATCTTTATGATGGGTTTAAGTGCTAAAACAAAAATGAGCTTAATGGTGTGTTTAGTTTCCATTCAAGGGTAATTACTTAGTGGTTTTTCAGCCCCTCTTTGCCGCCCCCCTTCTACTAGGTTTTCTCTGCCCTTTCACATTCAAGCCGAAAGCTACTTCTTATATAAAAAAATATAAGGGTTAATTCATGTCTATCAAGGTTTGAACTCGTGACCCTCCTAATGTCAATTCAATCCATCACAATTCAACCAACTCATATTGGCATACATAGGACTTTACCCAAGTCCTCTCACACAATTAAGTACCCTCAACCACTTGAGCTAGTACTTTTCCATATCACATCATCTAACATTTTTAATGACATTAAAGTTCCCACCACCCGCATTTATTAATTAATTAATTTTCACAGGTCTTACATTAATTATCATGTCTAGTCCCGGACTCGCTTGATAATCATTATTTTCATAACATTAATTATCATGTCGAGTCTCAGACTCGTTTGATAACCATTATTTTTCATAATATTAATTATCATGTCGAGTCTCAAACTCACTTGATAATCATTATTTTCCATAACTTTAATTATCATGTCCAGTCCCGAACTCGCTTGACAATAATTATTTTTCATAACTATAATTATCATGTTGAGTCCTGGACTCGCTTAATAATCATTATTTTCCTAACATTAATTATCAACATGTCGAGTCTCAGACTCACTTGATAATCTTTAATTTTAATAACTTTAATTATCATGTTGAGTCCTGGACTCGCTTGACAATAGTTATTTTTCATAACTATAATTATCATGTTGAGTCCTGAACTCGCTTGATAATCATTATTTTCGTAACATTAATTATCACGTGGAGTCTCAGACTCACTTGATAATCATTAATTTTCATAACTTTAATTATCATGTCGAGTCTTGGACTTACTTGATAATCATTATTTTCATAACATTATTTATCATGTTAAGTCTTAGACTTGTTTGATAATCATTATTTTTCATAATATTAATTATCATGTTGAGTCTCAAACTCGCATGATAATCATTATTTTTCATAACTTTAATTATCATATTTTGTCTCGGACTTACTTAATAATCATTATTTTCATAACTTTAATTATCATGTTGAGTGTCAGACTCACTTGATAATCATTATTTTCATAACATTATTTATCATGTCAAGTCTCAAACTTATTTGATAATCATTATTTTTTATAATATTAATTATCATGTCGAATCTCAAACTCGCTTCATAATCAATATTTTTCATAACTTTAATTATCATGTTTAGTCTCAGACTTGCTTGATAATCATTATTTTCATCACTTTAATTATCATGTCGAGTCTTAGACTCGCTTGATAATCATTATTTGTATAAACATTAATTATCGTGTCGAATTTCGGACTCGCTTCATAATCATTATTTTTTTAACCATTAACTATCATGTCAAGTCTCAGACTCGCTCGATAATCTTTAATTTTTCATAACTTTAATTCTTATGTCGAGTCCCAAACTCATTTGATAATCATTAATTTTTATACTTTTTAATTATCTTGTTGGGTCTCAAACTTGCTTGATAATTACTTTTTATAACTTAAAAACCTCTCTAAAACAATTCGAGTTTACAAACCCTTCCATCTTTTCTAAAAAGGTTTTTTTTTTCATCTAGAACTACATGATCCCTGATTCTCCATTCTGATTGGAGATACGTAGGAGCAAGGTCCATCCTTGTCGAGTTCACCTTCCAAAAATCACATCTTTTACAATAATATTTTTCATCTAGAACTACGTGATCTTTCATTTTCCATTTTAAATGAAAATACGTAGGAGCGAGGCCAAATCCTTGTCGGGTTCACCTCCAAAAAATTTAAAATATTTTTAAGATCTTGTTTCCAAATAGTTTTTAAAGAACTACATAACCTTGATTCTCCATTGCGAATGGAGATACGTAGGAGCAAGGTCAATCCTTGTTGGGCGCAACTAAAAATTTCAATAATATTCTCTTTAATATATTGTATTTGTTTGTTTGTTTGATTTTTGCAGGAAACTACATATTTTAAAAAATGCATTAATTTTGCACACTTAATTGAAAGGAATCGTCTTTGGATGGACGTTGTGGGGTGTTAATACCTTTCCCATACATAACCGAATCTCGAACTTAAACTTGGTTTCAAAGACTAAAGTCTTTAAGGTTTTTATATAGTTTTCCTTAATAAACTATGGTGACGACTCCTCTATTATTTTAAAATAATTTTTTCACCGTCTCGTCGTGACCCCAGTTGTGACAATTAAAATTCGTAGGTAATTCAAACTTATGTACGAATCTTTCCTACGGATCTAGTAATGTCTTGCCATCCCACTCCACCTCTAAGGAGTATTTTCATTCCCTTTATCTTAATAGTTACGATTTTCTTTCTTTGCATCTTAATAATCTCCCAAAAAATATTTCCCTCTCTTTTTTCCTTCTTTCCTGCTCCTCTTCCTATGAAACCTAAATTTTTCCGAAGCTTTTCCAACACAGCAAGTCCTTCCATACCTCACTGCCATCAGATTTCGATGTTGTGGTACTTGGCCTCACCACCACAATCGCGACACACCTCACCTGTAGTTAGACCTTACCCTGTCATACATGAACCTCACCATGGGCATCGTACTTGGATATCAAATATCGAAGTCGATAACACACACATTATTCTCTTTCCTTCTTCCACTTTCCAATTCTTGTAACTTAGATTTTTTTTTCTTTCCAGATGTACAAATTCTTGGCTCCTCAATTCCCCTTTCCCTTAGGTTGCCTTGATAAAGTTGGAGGATCATATGCATGATGCCAACAACATCGATTCCCTTGAAAATGATTTCTACACTGTATGATTTAGATTTTTTTCTCTTTTGTTGATCTTGGTTATATTTCATTTCATTTGAGTACTTTTATGTCTTTTTAGTGTGCGTGAGTGTATGATGCCATAGTCCTATATTTTGGGCATCCATTGTGTTAGGTTGAGATGTCTGTCATGAGTCTAGTGGTCATGGCAAAGTCTAAGACTATGAGTCTTATAGGTTTTAGAATTGCTCAATTAGTTATTATTGATTTAATTTTTTCTTTTTTCTTAGGCTCTGTAGGCAGATTTATAGGTAATTATCTATCAATATAATCTGTAGGTAAAATCCGTAAGTAATGTTAGCTACGAGGAATTTATTTATGGATTTTTTTTACCGTAGGTAAATCATAATTACTTACGGATTTTGACTATTACTTATGAGTTTTGGTAGTAGGTAATTGCTTTTGTTTTCTTGTAGTGTTGGTTGCTACTACTTCCCATGAAATTAGTAACCTTGTCTCTATATTACTTGACCATTACATATGAGTAATTCAAACTATATTTATTACTACATTGATTTCTACTTTAAATTATCCTACATTTGAATTTGATTGGAATCATTAAGGTGTTACATTCAAGTTCAGATTCATTAATTTTGTTAATTAATATTCAAGATTAAATATGTACGCAATAGGTGTAAAGATACAACTATCAGCACTATATTTCTTTTTTATATAATCCTTATAAAGTTTCAACTGAACCGATGCAACAATTTTATTTTTTAAAATGCAATTAAAAGTGTTACTTTTCGGGTGAGTTCGATTGTCGCTCTTTTGGTTATTAAAGAGTCCTTTTCTGATAGGTTGCATTGTTGATTTTTTGAGTCCCTTATTGTTTCGCACATATAAGTTGGATAACTTTCGTGTATGGGAAATGGGTTGGAAATTGACGCACAGCAAACGCCTTAGCGTCTGTTATCTCATTTTGAGTGAGTTTAAGTAGCATTCTAATCACATGACTTCTTTCGAGCCTTCTTTGTTGCTTTGCTTTTGCTCAGTGCTTCAATTATAACTTTTATAATCATGTATCATATTCTTTGATCACATTACAACATACCCTTCATTATTTCTGGTTTATTTAATCCCAATTTTACTTGTCTTAGAAAACTCAAAATCTAAGGATAAAACTTGCATTTTATTGAAATTTAGGTACTTTCTCTTGGTTAGTTTTTATATTTACATTTTTATCTTGTTTCTTCTCACTAATATCCCTTATGATTGCTTACTCATGCAATTCTAAGTATTCTCCTATTTCTTTATTTCCTTCTGATTACTTACTCATGCAATTCTAAGGATTATTCTATTTTGTTTTTCATATTATATTATCTTTACTTTAGGACTCTCCTCCTTTCAGTACATGTTTATACATTGGTTGGCTAGCTAGAAAATTTGTTTTGGTGTTTATATGAACTTTTATTTAAATAAAAGTGAAACATAATAGTATTTAGACATTATTTTAACAAGTTTGAGATTTAGTTATACAAACATGAGCAATGCTATAGATTATGCTAGATCACACAAGAGTGAAAAAAAAATATGGTTCAAATCAAAATTCTTTAAACATTAAAGTGCAATATAAGTGCGGAAAGATAGAGGCAAGAACAATGCACAAGATTTTTATACTAATTCACTCAAACCTAAGCTACATCTAGTTGGTCAAGGCAACACCCATGACCTTTGCACTATTTCAAAAGATTTATAAAGTTTACAACACTACACTTCAAAAATATGCAAAAAAACACCACACAATAACTCTTGAATCACACAAGAATCACACCAGCACAACAAGACACCTATTGCAAACCTGGAAAACCACCAAGCACAACCTAAAAGTTTGAGAAAGACCAAACCTTAGTGGTAGCACAACCTTACCTACCAAAACCACTTTCTCCAAGCTTCAAACATCAAGAAAAAGCTCCAAGAATGATCTAATATCAATCTTCAACAACTGCACATTTGTATGATCACAAAAGAGAGAGAGTTCCATAGATTCCAAACAATTTTCGCGCTAAAAAATGGTTTTCTTTTCTCTCTTTCAAAAAATACAACCTTTATAGTCAAACTATTACGAAATTCAACGGGTTGATTTTCAAATCAATCAATTGATTTCACTTAACTTAAGTGAAATCAGTCAATTACAAAATAAACCAACTGATTGAATATGTACCAGTTAAGACTACTGCAATAAACCTTTTAATCTGTTAAAATCTCAATCAACAGATTAAAAGACATCATTTAACCTGTTGAAAAACATTTCAACAGATTAAAAAAACAACTAAGACCTTATACATCTATACAATGCGAAATGGTCTATAACATGAACACAATTCTCAAGCTTGTTTTCCCCCATGAATAATCTAGAGAGAAAACATGCACACGAGGCTTGATCAACATGTGAAACATCAAATCTCCACCTCTTCATCAATGTAAGCATGGTTCCAACATGTTCCTAGGCAATGGCTTCATGTACCTTCATCAAATCTTCAAGCACTAAATCATCTAGGCTATTTGTGCCAACACAAGGTTCATGACTCTTATATCTATAGAACAGTTCAAACACACACTATTTCATCCAATTTTAATTTCAAATTCGATGTTTTGGTGTTTCTCGTTCTTGTTTCTCGTTCATGATTCCATTGTAATGCTATATGGAGTATTTTAAATCCATTTCCACATCCAGTTCCTGATTCATTAAACTAAGGTTCATGATTTGAGAATTTGCGTTTTACTCAACCATTTCTTGTGATTCCAATTTCTACATTCTATTAAAACCATTTCTAGGCATTATGTATCATCACACCATCATTTTATTCATTGTATAGTGATTCACGATCATGTCCTAAACATGTCATATATGAACATTCATGAGCACTTTTTTATTTCAGTTTTCTTCATATAATGTTGGTAATCCTTTTCTAGTAACTTCATTGAGTTCATTCCATGCATTAGAAACATCTCACGTTTTTAGATTGTGTACAGGATATTCACATTGTATAGTGCACATGCATACTATAGCTTAGGCATTTCATCAAACACCATATGTGCATTTAGTTTGATTTAGCATTTCATCAAATACTTTGCATTCATACACATTCATATCATTTTAAGTTCATTTTAGTATCAGTTTTAATAGATTTTGTATAGATTTCCTCTATTTCACAAAGCATAATTCAAGAATCATTTAAAATTCAATTGCTTATCCTAGGATTGATTCTTGGTTGATCACTATACTATATTAGTTAGTGAGGAAATCAAGTTTTACTAAATCTTTACGTGACTAGAGGTTTATCAAACACCCAAAAGAATCATGGTCTTTTTGGTAGGTCATTAAGCTGTTATATGACCTCTACCAAGAAATTTAAAACATTTAATACCATTGGTGCGAGTGTATGATGATGTCATTCCCTTTTTGTTTTTCTTCCCTTGGCTAGATTCCTATATAGTTATTTTTTCTTTTCTTCTCTTTTAAAATCCTTCTTTATATAAGAGTTAGGTTGAACTTGATTTCTTTAAGAAAAATATTTTCTTAAACATTGTTGTTTTACCTTGATGCACATATGAACCAAATTAGTTAAATCGTTATAAGGTACAAGCCTAACTTTATCTCTTATATGAAGAATCTAGCTATGGTAATGTCCTACTCTTCAATCATCCTCGCCTTCATAATAAGCAACTCCATTTTCTACCTATAATCTTATATAGACATATTTCTTTGTTGAAGCCTTTGGAGTTTATCCTTAAGATCTCTATTGTAGTAGGAGGAAATGTGACTCCTTCTAAGTGCATACTTAAGATCATTTCAATACTCAATGGGAGAGCCATTACTATGAAGCCTTTCTTGGACTAAAGAAGCCCACCAATACATTGCATACCTTTGAAAGCTAAGGGTTGCTAGAGGCACTTTTCTTTCTTCTCTAAGTTGGTGGCATGCAAAAAGTTGCTCCACCTTCATTTTCCAATCCAAATAGGCCACTACATTATATTTTCCTTGAAAATATGGTAGGTCAACTCTAGACTCCCTAGGGTTAAGATCTCTTCTTTTCCTCTTAATGTAAGAAGGTTATTGGTAGTAATCTCCTACTTTTAACCCTCTTTCTTCCTCAATAACGGTTGATCAATGTCGTACCCAACCAAATTAAATAGTGTAAATGTAGTACTTAGGAGTTAATCCAAGGTCGTCTCTCAATGACCAATACTTTCATCCAAAGGTTCTAGATGCAAACACAACACAACAAAGGGGGGAGGTGTAACATCCCTATTTTTAATAAATTGTATTATTTATTTTAAATAAAACAATTAGAAAATCTTATGTTTTTACTAATGTTTCATATTTTATCTAAATGTAGTTTAAACAATAAAAATATATTTTATCATGATGTAGTTTTTACTTACTAAAAATAACAATAAGAACAAAACAAAACTAATGAAATATGTATATATATATATATATAAATATTAGGTAAAATTATTTTAATTAAATAGGTGTGTGTAAAAAAAATGAAATGAAGAATCTTCTAAAAAAAATTAGAAAAGGAAAAGAAAAAGAAAAACAAAGAAAAGAAAAGAAATAAAAGAAAAAGAAAGAAGATAAGGAGATTTAAAGGAGTTTTATCTAAATACATGGAAGATAAGAATAATTAGAAGTGATAACCTTACATTTAATGCATCCATT
>Ga0214542_1003536_pt1 | contig 31775 bp, 9 predicted proteins | sample CNSS1metaG_FD_160096 | JGI IMG/M metagenome (GOLD analysis project Ga0214542, IMG submission 160096) | Root nodule microbial communities from cowpea collected in UCLA plant growth center, Los Angeles, California, USA - CNSS1 | ecosystem: Host-associated > Plants > Roots > Nodule | place: USA...
AAAAAAAAAAAAAAAGAACCGAAAGAAAGAAGAAGACAAATTGGGAGAAAATTTTCTCAAATTAATATAAATGATATAATAATATATAAATAAAATTTCATAACATAAATATACTTTTATAATATAATATATATATATATATATATATATATATATATATATATATAAACTAAATTAGAAAACTTGGGTGTCGTGTCTCCCTATCGTCACATTGAAGGTCCATTAGTGGTCATGTAGTATAACTTGAAGGTAAAAAAAAAACAAATTAGAAATTCAAGGTGAATGTAATAGTGGAAATGATGATATAGTGATGCAATCTTCATGACATCAATACAATTTGGTATTTTCTTTGTAATTTTTATTATATTTTTAATTAATTAGTTGAATGGTCACATGAGAAAATAAAGAAATCTAGAAGATGAATCATTCATGTTTTAGTGAGAGTTAATTACAAGAGGATATTAAAAGCTATTTAGTGAAAATTAATGTGGAATGTAGAGAGTCTTACATGATTGAGTTTATAAAAGGGTGTACTTATAATGAAATATAAAACATATATGAATTTTGATTGAAAATTGAGTTTTCTCTTCGTAAGAACTTTGGGGTATTGAGTTATAACAACTCCAATTTTATCTTATTAGGATAACTTTTGTCGTCCTTTCCAAAACTTGTCCCCTCTGCTTTTTCATCACATAGTTGGACCAAATCACATAGTTGGACTAAGTTCAACTGATCCAACTCTATTTGATAATATAGTTGTTTTGCTTAAATATGTTTTTTAATTCCTTAACTTAACTTTTAGTGAAAATTGAAGTTAGTCCCTCCTTAGAACTTTAGCCCAAGTCCCGAACTTTAGAAATGCATGAATTTAGTCATTTTAACAAGATTTTATTAAGTTTATTTGACGTTTCAAATATGATTCATAATAGCCTTTGAGTTGTTTACATCATTTGACACATTTTCGTTTCAATGTTAGTTGAGAAACACAATTGAAACTTCAAATAAACTTAACAAAATTTGGTTAAGATGACTAAATTTACGCATTTCTAAAGATGAGTGACTAAATTGGTCCTAAGTTTCGAAGATAGACTAATTCCAATTTTCATTGAAAGTTAAGGAATAAAAAACATATTTAACACTAGTTTTTTTGTTTACCAATGTTGATAATTATGTTAGAGATGATATAATTAGATTATTAGAGACAAAAACTTGAAGATATTGATGTTTTATGATTACGTGAACTCATGTTTTCAATGTAGTTTAAATTTGATAATAGTCATGTGTGTTAAACTTAGTTATTTTAGAACTGTGGAACTATTGTTTAGTACTTTAATTAATTATGGTGTTGAAATTTTGAATTGGTATGATTCTATATTTATTCTTTTTTATATGATATAGATAGAGCAAAATGAAAATGGAAAAATGATATTCCCTTTATTTATATGACACAGTGAAAACCTTTTTCACAAAAATATAATAAGAGTCCATTTTACTTTTAGAAGATAAGGTTTTTATTATTAAGTGATTAAGAAAACTCAAAGAAGATAATCTCTTAGGTTATCAAAATGTAAAGGTTCACTTCACAAGAGCTCAAAAGAAGAAACAATAAGATCTAATTAACAAAATAAAAAAAGAATAATAAGAAAACAACAAGAGGGGCATGAAGAATATAAATATAAACAATTCAAAAGATGAAAGAAAGAGAAAAGGATGAAAGGAAGGGAATAGGAACAACAATGGTCGCACACCACTTTGAAATTTTTCCAACTCAAGATGAGTGGTCATCTTAAACCAAGATTCAAGATAAGACAAGAAAACAGAAAAGAACACTCTCAAAGAGCACTCTAGGTCATGGTTGAATCAAATAGTGTATATTACTAAAAATGTTCAAAACTTTGCAAGAGGGAATAGTTCTCCTTATATAGGCATGAGTAGGGATCTATAGAGAAATACAAACACCTATTCTACAACCTATGGTTACAAAGGAGACAAGGAGAGTAAGGTGCACACCTATCTACCTCTAGAAGGTAAAAAAATTACCTCTCTTGACTTCTAGGTAAACCCCAATATGCTGATCTCAATGTCCAAGCTCTTTCCTCGAAAAAGGGTTCCATCATGAAAAAGGTGTTCATAAGCAATCTTGCAAAACAAAACAAAACATGAATCTAGATTTATGAAGACATAATGGAAATCCTATACAACTACGAGAAGAATGTGAGGCTCCCATTGCACTCTCCTTCATCCTTAGTAAGAGTTAAAGACTCATCAAATGACATCTTAAGGTGACATCTTTCACCTGCTTTTCAAGACAAACAACTCTCAAAATAAAATGTTAGTAGCCCAAAGGTTTTTCCATTCTAGGATTTGTGAAACACCTCATTAATAGAATTAAATATTATATTTTAAATAATTATTTAAAATGATAACATAAAGACTCAATCATTGGTGAGTTGAAATAAAAATATAACTATCAAATACATGTCATTAAATTTATGAGTCCAAGTTCGATGGTTAAAGACTCCATTTTGTAAGACCCTAGAAAATGACGTTTTAAAAGTGATAGTGGTTTAAAAATAAAGAGACTTCATTATTTCAATATTAAAAGGTATTAGTATAAATAGAATTGTTATAAACGAGTTTCATTACTTTAATAAACACCATCTCTAGAAACCACTCTTCTAGAGTTCTCTAACTTCTCTAGGAGTTCTATCTCTCTGGTTGTCTAATTGAAGAATCAAGACCGTAGGATTGATCCTCTTAGCGAGCTCTTCAAGTTGGACCGATTAGTTTCTCCATTCGCGTAAGTTGAGTTTCCGCTCTCTTTTTAGTCTAATTCTATTTTTTGTTGCATGTGAGCTATCCTTTGCTTGCATGCATCTTTTTAATCATCAGTATGAGTCTCTGTTGATCAATGATCATAATAGTATGTCCTGATCATTTTTGTGATGTTTCTATGTGTAGATAGAGCATCTTGTGGAGTTAGAGGTGTTTTGGAATTTATAGAGCCGTCTAAGCAGGATATCAGGTATGGGAAGTTAATTATACTCTATTTATCTTGTGTGAATGTTGAATTGGTGTAAATTTCTGAGATTTGATGGTGAAATTGTTTGTAGCATGAATTGTGTAGAAATTTGGTGTTAATTTTGATGTTGATGGTTAGATTTCATCTACGAAATTGATAAAGTGTTTAGATTTCCTTCATGATTATGCTTTTTGAAAATGGGACTCATGTTATGAATTGGGCTTTTATGAAATAAGATTCCTTTTTGCTAAAATCACTTTTGGCATGGATGTGAAGGGTAAGAAAACCTTAGTCATTTGAGAGATCGGCTACAAGGGCTGGGAGGACATCTAAAAATAGCTGTTGAATAACCATTAAAACCATTTTTAATGGCAATTTCATTTTTAGAAATTAAGGCTTAGTTAAGTGAAACGAAGGAGCTGAATTGGGGGAGAGCTAAGGGAAGCCATTGTTGGTCAAGGAGGAAAAATAACATACTCAATTTTAAGTAAGGAATCCAGGTTAGGGGTACTGAACTCGTAATTCTATGGTGATTGGTAAATTGTATATTGTATGAAATGAATTTTGCATTTTTCTATTTGCAAAAATCTCGAGTTTCTAGATTTATGGAAAATTTCCAAAAATCACCTGAGGGCCTCCAAAGCCCCCAAGTGACATATACATTTTTTTCCTATTTTCTGGTTTTTGCCAGAAACTGCCTAACGACATGAATGGGCAACCAGGCGACACAACCTGTTCAACCCAAATTCTCAATTTTTTATGAACCGCCTGGCGGTGATGAATAATCGCCAGGCTACGCGGGCAATTTTGGCTCGATTTTGGGTTTTCTTTGTTCTGGGCTGCTTTTGTTCGATGGAAAAGGTGTTATAATCATGGATTGATAAAAAGGAAGGGACTAATTGTGAAATTATGAGGTGATGCGAGAAAATTGGATGATTAGGATATGTACTTGTGTTAGGGTTTGAGTAATTGGGGGTTTTGGATTCAGGGATAAATTGCAGGTTGAGATGGATTGAATGTTGTTCGTTTTATGTTAAATTGACAAGTGGCTACAATTGATGGTATGAACTAGCAAAGTATGGGATGGGAAATACGGGTTCTCGGGTGTAGGGAGAGATTATGGGTTTCCCAGAATTTGGATGCATCGCCTAATGGTGGCTATATGTCGCCAAGCGCCAATGCAGTCGATGATAACTCTACGCGACTGTGAGGAAAATTAAGGGTTTTGGAACTCTTTGGGGTTAATTGATTTATGATGGTGAATTATGGGGCCATTAGACCAAGGTTGAGTGGAAGGAAAATACATAAATTATACATAAGTTATGATTTTAAAGGGAAGTTGGAATGGGAAGAATTATGATGTGAGAAATATTGTATTAGAGGTTGAGATATCATTATGGTGCATAATTTAATTGCAGTTGGGATATAAGAATGGGATACTCTTTGTTTGGATACCTTATGAAATGTATGGTGGGATTTTGGGTTAACTATGGATGGTTGAGGCTAGAAATGCAGTAGATTGATTCATAATGGGTAATTATTGTAATGTTGGTAATGAGATGGAAATTGTGCTTAGAGTACATGTTATCATTGTAAGGTGGTGTTCCTATGATTGGGTTTTACTTATGAATAGGTTAAAATATGAGATTAGTTCCTAATGGAAAAATTATAAGCGTATAGTCACTATTTTAGGCAATGGGGTTGTGGATTTTCAAGTATGGACCATAGTATATGGAGTATCAACCAACTTAGAGAGTAAGATGCGATTGCAATAATGAAGCAATGGGTGGAAGCATTCTGTAGGGATTGAAACCAGTAAACTCGTTGTACTGGTGTAGCGCCTGGCGAGGAGGTTGAATCGCCAAGCGATAGCTACAAAAATAGTGGGGTTCTAGAGCGCGTAACGCCTGGTGGTGAGTGGAATGAGTGGCGCCTGGCGGCATGAGGGTTCCGCCAGGCGGTCTGGAACTGAATTTCACCTTGTGGCTCGGGAGTAGTGTCAGGCGATAATGCAAAGGCAAAATGGTTGGTTGTTTGCTTTGGATGTGCGTGGTCTACAAGGTTTGGCTGATACCTTAAAGAGACACTTGTTGGAGTGTTCCTTGAGGTGTGGCTCGGGATGACAAATGAATACGAGGAATCTTGGAGTTGTGGCTCAGATTGGCGAGTGTGCTAGTGTAAGTATACAAGTTGTGGCTCGTACGGATGGGTCCAGAAAGATTGTCATCCTTGGTATTTAGCCGACAAGTTTGGTAGTCTTGGGACATTACGAATTATGCTTCTTATTGGAAACTCCACCTGGCGTTACAGAGTGTGGTCCATATCAGGTTTCCACACGTGTTCTACAAGTTGTGGCTTGTAGGTGTGGCATCAAGGGCATCTTGAGGTATTCATCCAAAGGATAAAGTTCCTTTGATATGTGTATGTGCATATATTGTGAATTGTCATTCGTTTATTTGTTAGTTCACCCTATCTGCTTGTGTTTGGCAATGATCGTGTAATGTGTTACACAAGAGCAAATGATGTTGCAGGTGGTGCTGGTGAGGCATAGAGCTGGAGCGAGGGCAACTTTGGGAGTTTTCTTTTTACATAGTTGTATTACTTTATGGATTTTAAGGACTTTGTAAACACTTATATTGTCAAACTTGAAAATTGTATTTGGTATTTATGTTTTTGTGGATTTTGAATTATTACGATAACAAAGGTTTTAATTTCTTGTATTTTGGGAAAAGACAGCATAATAAATGAGGTTTATTTCTATATTTTATTTTTTATTTTATTAAAACTTAGTAACATCCAACTTGGATGTTACAAGGCAGAATTTTGATATGTAGAATTATGCATAATTTTGATATGCAAAATTCTATAGATTAGTATATTTGTTTGGCGAGTATGGGCTCGTTGGGTGAGATACAAGTCAAGGGTTCACTAACTTACGATTCGTTGGAAAGTATGAGCTTGCTGGGTGAATTATAATTCAGGGGCTCACTGATTTGGGTGTTGTTGGACGAGCCCTACTCGCTGTGCAAATTATGGGAAAATATTTTCCCTAGAGTCCCAGTGATGAACTCACTAGGCGAGCAATCTCGTCGCTGGTCGAAAGAGCAACTTTCGCCCAACGTGAAGACATACTCGTTGCGCGAGTTGATCAAAGCATAAGCAAATCGTGGCTGATTTATTCTAGAGAGTATTGGTTCATATAGAGATGAATGTTATTGATATTTGATACAATTATATGTCTGTGAACATGGAATGTGAGCTGCTTAATAGATTTCAAGAAAATTCTAGGTGATGTGTTTTTAGTGTATGCCTTGATATAGGAGATGTCTAGAATAGGAAAGTATCCTAAATTATGATAATCTTTCACACTCATATAGAGTAGAATGAATTATGTGGTGAGAGTGGTAGGATATCTTAGTCTTGGGACATATTAGGCCTAAGGCACAAGGGGATTAACCTTGTGAGTGGTTGGGTGATAACCCATTTTGTCTAAAACTCTGTAGAGTTTAGAAACCATCACAGATGCATACTTCCTTAGTATTCTATATCAAGCACATGATCCAGATAATTGAGTCTTGTGTTAACTGTTTATGTGATTATAAATAAGAGATGTGTTTATATATATATATATATATATATATATATGTGTGTGTGTGTGTGTGTGTGTGTGTGTGTGTATGTATGTATGTATATGTGTGTGTGTGTGTGTGTGTGTGTATGTGAATATTTCTTGTATACATTAACTTACCCTATCTATTTGTTTTCTTGGTTGTCTTGTGTGTTGTTCTTTTCTTTTGCGATGATCACCTATTTTGATGGGAGTAGATGAAGTTGTAGGTGTAGCTTGTGGTGAATGAGGAGATATTAGCTAGAGTAGTGGAAGGTCTCAGAAAGTTTAGTAAGTGGTTAGTCTTGTATAGGGTTTTCTTGCTAGTTTATTTTAAGTGTATAAATGATATATTTTTATAGTTCTATTTTTTTTGTAAGACTATAAATATATTTTGGTACATCGGATTATCTATTTTGTACATTATGATTAAACATCTTATTTTATTAGTTTTAAGCTGCTAAAATTTGGATGTTACACATTTTAACACAAAGTTTATATTTGAGTAATTATTTTTAAAATTCATTAAAGATCTTCCATTCTTATGAAAAAAAAAAATGAAAGTCCAAATATATCAAAAACTATTTAGTTACTTAACCATGTGTTTTATTTGAATTTCAAGTTTAGAGAATTTATATACTTATGCATATATCTAAATACATAAATATGATTTAAATATCTTATAAGTCAACTATTATCACCATATTAATTAGTGATCATATAAAAGATAAAGATGTAATTATAAAAGATAAAACATAAACAACTTACTATCATTATTCATATGTTATATCTTACAATAAAAGTTTCTAATAGTCTATATAATAACATCTTCGTCACATTACAACAAGTGTAACTTCAAAAGAAAGATTTTGTATCATAATCATATAAAAACAATTTTTTCTTACTTTTTACAAATGAATTCCCTAAGTTTTATTTTATTTTTTGAGATAGTTGTGTCCAAATTGAATGAGAAGAAAAAAAAAACCATATTAAAGTTACTAAAGAAAAATAATAGTACAAATAATAACTATTATTATTATTATAGTATTTAAAACATATTATTTTTAACATTAATTTTTTTTACACTTTGATAAATTAAAACACCTATTAATTAAGTTTTCAAGTTATAGAATCAAATATCCAAATGTTATATTTAACCCTTTATGTTATATTTTCATTTTAAAGAATACCAAGATGTGAGGAAAACATTGTGGTGTTGAGGTTAGTGTGATCCACTTGTTTGCAAGTTAGGTAAGTGTGAAGAAGAAGAATGGTTGGTAGTTACAAAATCCTAGGCAAACTAACTTGTCACATGTCCCTTTCATAATACTTGCAATTCCTCTTTGCTTTCTTTTGGAGGAATAGTGCACACAACAGAAGCATGAACTCAGAGTCAGGGTACCAACCACTTCTACTTGGTCTTCATTCACACTCCCACATTCCAGATTTGTCATCAGACACCATTGAAGAGTTCTTGAAAGAAAGGTCCATTGAGTTGAGATGGTGGCCCCAACTTGTTGCTTGGGAGTCAAGGCTCATATGGTTACTGTCATGGGCCTCCATTGTTGTCTCCATTTTCAACTACATGCTAAGCTTTGTCACCTTGATGTTCACTGGGCACTTGGGCTCTCTTGAGCTTGCTGGGGCATCCATGGCCATTGTTGGAATTCAGGGTCTTGCTTATGGGATTATGGTATGCTTGCTTGCTTTATATAGTCTCAAACTTTTACCTAACATGTCATTTTGAGTGAGTTTGGTTTTACTATTACCTATTTTTGTCCAATATTTGTGAATGTTTTTTCTTTAATTATTTCTTCTCCAATGTGATTTATATATATTAACAAAACTCAATTTGAATAGTTCCCTTAAATCAGTGTTATCATGTCATTTTGGCATTGGGATTAGAAAATAAGCATGTAAAAAGAGTGATGATTGTACTAATAGATATCAGCTTATCATCCTTTTTGTCCTTGGGATTAGATAAAGAACGGAAAAGATGTCGACTCATAGTTCTTTAAACACGGAAAAGATCCCATTAAATTTTTTAAAAAAATATAAAAATTACATTGACTTAAGAAAATAATTAGAGGGAAAACATTGAATGATCCTTATAAATATAAGGACCAAAAACACCATCAAGCCCTGCTTTTGTTCATAAATGTGCTTTGATTTGGGGTGGTTCTACAATCTACATATTCAACATCAATTTGTGAAAATTTCTAAAAGTTGCTTCTTACTTAGTTATCAGAAAATACATGGGTAATATGTGTAAACAAGTAGTGAATGTGGGGTCATATTTGGATAGGAGTCAGTATAAAGAAGAAGAAATGTAAATACCTAGTTTCAATTTTACAATGGGAATTAGTTGATGACTTTCACTTTGCACATTGTTCTTCTGATGTACATCTCTTTACCAGCAATGATAAATAACAACATATTTTTTATATATTTCTTGACACTGTTATATGTTAAAAAGAATTAGAAATTACAAAATCTTGAATGAGTTTAGTAAACAAGAAGTGAGATTCTAAAAATTTGGTGATTTCTTTGGTATGCAACTTGAGTTTAGTTTTGTAAGTTCAATCTATGAAAGTGGTTGTTGAATTCTCCTTAAACAGTTGGGGATGGCAAGTGCAGTGCAAACAGTGTGTGGAGAAGCATATGGGGCAAGAAAATACTCAGCAATGGGGATCATATTGCAGAGAGCAATCATCTTACACTTGGGAGCTGCAGTGATTCTCACATTTCTGTATTGGTTTTCAGGGTCATTTCTGAAAGCCATAGGTCAGTCAGAGAGCATAGCAGAACAAAGTCAAGTTTTTGCACGCGGAATCATTCTCCAACTCTATGCATTTGCAGTTTCCTGCCCTATGCAGAGGTTCCTCCAAGCACAGAACATTGTGAACCCTCTTGCATTCATGTCACTTGGGGTGTTCCTTCTGCATCTGCTTCTCACTTGGTTGGTTCTCTTTGTTTTCAACTGTGGACTTCTTGGAGCTGCCCTTACTCTCAGCTTCTCATGGTGGTTTCTTGTCTTGTTGAATGGTTTATACATCATTCTTAGCCCAAGATGTAACCAAACTTGGGGTGGCTTCACTGTCAAAGCTTTCAAAGGAATTTGGCCTTATTTCAAACTCACAGCAGCTTATGCTTGGATGCTGTGGTATAGACAAGAAATCGACTTAATTCTCACCCTCTTGGCCACATAAATATTTCTTTTAAAGTGCATCTCTTTGGAAAAAAATTTATAGTTTTAATAATAATTAGAAAAAGTACAAAACTTAGATCTAGTTTTTTAATTATTTTTTGGTTCTAATGCAGTTTGGAGACATGGTATAATCAAGGACTGATACTTTTATCTGGGTTGATCTCCAATCCCACAGTCTCAGTGGACAGTATTTCTATTTGGTATGTTATTATGGCAGCATCCTTTTTTATTGGTATGGTCAATTAATGTTCATCTTGTTTAACCATAATTTCCATGACAATGGATTCTCATTCAGTATGAATTACTTAAACTGGGACCTGCAGTTTATGTTGGGTCTAAGTGCTGCAACCAGGTCAGTGTAAGAAAAAAATGCTCTGATTTAGCTCAAGTCAACTTAAATGGTGTTAATGAGAAGTTGGGTGATTGTAGTGTCAGAATCAGCAATGAATTAGAGGCAGCTCATCCAAGAGTAGCAAGATTTTCTGTCATTGTAGTGAATGGAATCAGCATTGTCATCAGTGTAGTTTTCTCTGCAATTATTTTGACATGCCAGAAGCCTTTGAGCAGGCTTTTCACTTCTGATTCTGAAGTCATTGAAGAAGTTTCTAGTTTGACTCCACTGCTTGCTATCTCAGTTTTCTTAAATTTCATTCAACCCATACTGTCAGGTAACAAAATCCACTCCCACTAAACTTTGAAAAATGAGCTAATTCTTGCTAAAAAAATTGATTAATATATTATGTAAGGCAACAAAAAGGTTTGTACAGTGATTCTTCCTTTTGTGTATTTTTATTTGGAAAAATTCAGGAGTTGCAATTGGAAGTGGATGGCAGGCTGTTGTGGCTTATGTAAATTTGGCTTCTTTCTATGTCATTGGTCTCTCTGTTGGGTGTGTTCTTGGCTTTCAAACTACTCTGGGAGTGGCTGTAAGTTCAAAACATTTCTGATAGACATCTGAATAATTTTTTTTCATAAATATTTCTAAAGAATAAAAATAATAAAAGATAAATTCCTTCAAAGTTAATTTGTTTCTTATGCATTGGCATGAATATTTGTAGTATTTGGGTTTGTTACAGGGTATCTGGTGGGGGATGATCTTCGCAGTTTTAGTACAAGCAGCAACTCTAACAATTCTGACTGCTAGAACAAATTGGGATGCAGAGGTAACGAAAATTAAAAGAATACTAAATGTTACAGAACTTGCTTGTTACATGCAAAGTGAAGCAATTTACTACGCAATTGTAGGTTGAAAAAGCTCTTGCTCGCATCAAAAGATCAGCAGAAGATGAGACCCTAGATCTCTTGATTACGAATATTTGACATTTTCTTTTTTCATTTCCTTCAGGCTTTAAAATAAAGTTGCTTAGCTGCACCATAAGTTATGGGCCACGGGAATATCATTTGATTCGTTGCTATATTTGGTATCAACTTACATAATTTTGGTGGTCAAAGAACTGAACCAACTTTCACTAGAGGTTAATTATTGAAGAAAATTCCAAAAATATGTAACAACGTGTGCACAAAAAAAGAGGGCAATTAAAAAATTGAAAATTCACGAGATTGAAACTTGGTGGTATTAATAACTCGTTTATGTCCTAGTGAAAAGTTTTATAACTCAATAATGGTTAACCAAACGAATTCAAATAATTGAATAAAGATAGGAATAATGAGAAAACTGCTTCCTGCATGTGAAATTTGTGAAAACTTCTATAATAATCCTGTCTGTTTCCGAGCCAACACTTTTCGCAGCTGGGAAATGTCTGAGTGTCGTAAGTTCCACATGTGGAATATATTTATTTAAAGTATAAATTATTGCATGAAACAACGATCACGTGAAGGTTTGTTAAAAATCATATCTAAAAGACGAGAGAAAACAGGAATTGGCACATTTTTATCGTGCATGCAAATATAAAGTTGATGAGTCCAGAGACATTCTCAAAACTAAGAAGCACTTCACGAAAGTAAAGTTGTCAGAGCCTCTTAGGTACACAATATAATATTCATATAACCAGTTCATAACAAACATTGACTATGGATATGCAACAGAAAAGGTGACTTCAACAAAAGACTAGAGACTATTACCAAGAGCATCACTATATATGGAGCTAGATAAATGGCAGTGAAGAAGAAAACAGAGGTTCTGGTTGTGTCCACTAGTTATGACGCAAAGAAGATTAGATTACATACGAGATATCTGAAGAGGGATAGACAAGGAAGCCTCTTCTCCCATGACTGGTTGGAACAAATCAAGCTCTCCATAGCGCTCCAGAACCCGCATCCGGCAATCTTCTGCTGCCATCATTCCGGTGGAGAATGCCCCATGAACAGAACCTGGATAACTCATACTTGTTGCTTCCCCAGCAAAGAACAAATTATCCACTGGGACTCGTAGCCTCTCAAACAGTTCATGGGATTTTCCTACAGCATCATAGCTATACGAACCTAGTGAATTTATATCTGAGCCCCACCGAGACACAAGATACTGAATCTGCACAGTCGCATCAAATTACCAATTAAAATACACACACCATACTTTGCATCTCACTTAATTGTTGAATGACCAAAAATCATACACTTGTAAAGATTAAAAAGTGGAAGGACAGGTAGACTATGCTTTATGTATCTTAGACAATGTATTTACAGATTGAAGCATTGGTTTCTTTTATATTGCCGACTAAACATGATAGTAACAGGAAAAATTAATATGGGTACCGGTGAAGAAGCATCTGGAAGAATCCTCTGGAGCTGCATGAAAGCGAAGTTGGCAGCTGCTTCATCAGACATCTTTTCGATGTCTTTGGCAAGCCGCCCAGAAGGCATGTAAACAAGGACAGGATGACCTGCGGCCTTGTGGAGATTAAGGAAGTAGCTGCATCCATAAGAGGTATCAGCAACTACTCCCAAGAACTCCACATTAGGCCAAAACACATTTTCGAAGTGTAAGATGATTTTGTTCTCAATTCCAATTCCAAGATCAGCTATGGCAGCTTCCTTCCAGTCTGGGAGTTTTGGCTCAAACACTATTCTCTTTGCTTTAAGCACCCCAAGCGGAACAGCAATGATAGCAGCATCAGCAAAAAATGTTTTACCATTTTCCACTGTTACCTTTACTCCATTATATCGCCTAATTACTTTTGTCACCCTGAAAAAGGGGCATCACCATGGCCAGAGGATTCATTACAAAAAAATAGTACATAGGAATCTAACTAATAATTAAAAATATTATCTACCTGTGCCCCAAACGAATATCAAGACCCTTGGCTAAGGTATTTATAACAGGCAAGTAGCCCCGGACCATTAGACCGTGACCACCGGGGAGCAGCACTTCCTGTAAGTACATGACAGAAGTAATTACGAAGAAAAAAAATATATCACGTGTTAGACAAAAGGTTTCATGTAAGATGCTATAATTAGGGTAATAAAGTTGCCTATTTGTAATATGGATTCCTTTTTAACAAACTTTATGGTAGGCCGGTAAAAAGTGCGTAACAATTTTGAACCCTACATCCCGTAAAGGTTGAGACCACCTTTTAACAATCATGCAATAAGATGGTATATTCAGATGATAGAGGAATCCTACACATCCCACTCCAACCACTTTAACAAAAAAGCACCACCAATTCGTAGTGGAGTAAGAACGTTATAATGATTGTGTTATATATTAAATTGACACCTGTTTTAAATCTTAGGCAGCCATCGTTCATTTAGTTGTATATAATGCAATTTGCCTTAAGATGATTTATTGAGGTACAAAAGGGTTTCAATCAGATACATACTCCTATATGTAGATCAGGAAACACATTTTCATGATTATCGGTCATAGAAAGGCTGCATGTTGAAGACTCATGCATGCACCTGGCTATGAGACGACTTTACAAACTATTTCTTTCACTACCTGTAGGTAAGACCAAAGAGAATAGATCGTTCAGTGCGTAAATTGGGGTGGGTAGAAGGGTGGGGGATTTGGAACTAGACCACTAATACAAACAAAATTTTCAACTTGATTTATCAAAATTACCTGATCCCATGCTTTTAGTGAAATAGTATCAGAATCTGCAGCAAACCAACCCTCCATCCTGCACAAATACCACTGAAGCACCTTATGAGCAAGGCCCTCCAACCTGGTTTCAAGTGATGAAGAAATGTTATCAATTACAAGGCCTAAAAGAGTAATAATGGTGCTAAGGAAATTATTTCTTATGTCCATAATAACCTTAGTTCAGGCTTCCTATCCAAAACAATTGAAAGACCACGAAATACGGACATGTCTTCACTGAATTCTTCTCTTATTTTATTTGTCTGCATTTAGTCATGAAATGATCGTTTAGAAATGCAATTTATGCCTAAAATATTTCTTCCAACTATGAAAATAGAGTTTATTAGGTAAAACATAAGTAGGAAAATTAATAAACAAAATGAATTACCTCCTCTAAAATTGTCTCAAATATTCCACCAACTTTTGTTACCAACTCTTGGGGAACCTGATTCCCATCCGTATCAAAAAGTGCATAGCTGCAAGAATTTAATGAATTTCAATTTTCAATTAAAAAAAAAAGAGAAAAGTAGTCTATAGTAATTTCCAACGTGCAGAATGACCAGAAAATATATTAAAATAAGTTGCCAAAAATTATTTGAAACCAATGATCACTATTTAAGTGTGACAGAATTAGCTATATAATAGTTATAAATCATGAAAATCTATACTTACCTCTCCAAATCATGGTCATAAAGTACGGAGTTATCTCCACTCGTACGATAAAGGGGTAGCCCCAGCCTCGCAATGACCGAAGCCAGTGGGTTTTCCTTGGAAACTCCATGCAACCTGAAAAATGAGTACCTCTTATTACTAAAGTAATGGACAAATTCTGCATTCTCATAAAAACATAAACATTATAAATTTATCAGAAAAGAAGCCTCACCATGAGGCTCCCAGGTCAACAGGAAAACCAAATGAGTAATCAGTGTGAATTCGGCCACCAATTCTATCCCTTGATTCTAAGAGAACAACCTAACAAAATTTAAGAAAACAAAATACACGATTTAGTTCCTCAACTCTGAAAAATCATATTAATTATTTAACTATTGACCACAAAAACATGAAGCAAGTTCAAGTTTCAACTACAAGCAACACAAATACACAATCCTTAGCTTAAAAGTTAAATTATTTTGCCACTTCATGACTCGCATTATTCGCGCAAACACATGAAATTATCAGGTAACAGGTTCGTCAAAGTATAAGAGAAAATGTGACCCAATTCACTTGCTGCGTGCGTGCCTTTCGTGAAAATTGATTCACCCATATATGTACGTACAACATCAGTCCAATTCTGAACTACCAAATGTCACCCAGGACCCTTCCCCGGAACCATTACAAGCTGCCATTCAACAAAGCTCATAATGATGTAGGAAATCATAATGATGGATTGACCCACCAATTTTTTCCACTGAAATAATGCAACCTACTTCAAACTACAGGAAAAGGCTGAACAACCATCCACTATGCCTACAATATTTACTTAGAATAACTCTGTTCATGGACTTAACAAAAATCAGATACAGTTCTTCAAATACTTTGGGTAGTTCCCCAATAATAGATTAAACTAGCATCCACTTGCATTGAAGGTTAACATAGATTAGAAGATTTAAAACCCTTATTGAAATTGGAGATCTGTCCCAAAAGTGCCTACAAAACTGCATTCAATTTTGTCCTATAAAGTACTGTTTTACATTAGAGTAGCAAATACAAGTTTAACAAATGTTCTTAAAAATCCATATAGTTAAAGTAGCGCACAGTTGTTACCTGAAACGAAGCATCATGGAGTGCACGTGCCGCAGCAACCCCAGCCATGCCACCACCAACAACAATAACAGATGGTGACCTCCCCTCCTGCTTGTTGTTTCCATAGCACAGAGCTACAGGAAAAAGGGAAAAAGAAAGGAAATATGATCGAACGGTCCATAAGTTAATTTCACTTTGAAATTATTCCCTCAACTTTTTATATACCAGAGTGATCATGAGTGTATTATATATCAATTCAAATAACTTTTTCTCTCCTTAAATCGTCTCTTTCCATTATTTATCTTATCTTACAATTCTCTTTATTATCCTCATACGAACATTTCTTTTGGCCTATTATATTGTAAAATATAGTAAAAGAAAAATTCACAAGTCATTCCCTTACCAAAAACCACTCAGTTTCAATTTCAAAAAATATACAACACTCGCTTCGCAAAACCATCTCACGTAAGTGAGATTTGGTCATTTGGTACACACAAAACAATAACATTAATATAAAAATAATTTAATAGCCGCGTGCATAATTGTAAGTCAAACATTTAGACTATGAACTAATGTTTTCTGCAAAAATATTATTATAAAACTAAAAACAATTGTTATAAAAAATTAAAATACAATAAAATACTAAAAATTAAATCACTTTTCTATAATTTGAAGTATAATATGAAAAAAAATATGTGGGATATGGACCATGTGACTCTAAAAATATTTATCGTAAAATTAATAATATCTTAACTCAAACAATAGAAACTAGAAGAAATTAAAATAATATGCATAAAAATTAAAATAGATTAAAACAATATATATATGTATATACATACATAAATATATATATATATATATATATATATATATAATTAAAATAGATTATTATTACATACACCACAAAAAATAAATTGATGGACTACAAAATTTTCATTTTTGACTATGCAATCTGAAGGAAAATAGTAAAATTTGAAAACATATCCTACCAAAATACCTACTATTCCTGCCTTTTTCTTTCTCTCATGGAGAAAGTTGTCCTCTAGTATTTTAATTTAGTTTAAAAATCTAAATCGTATCCTATAAACTGGCTTTCTAATACTAAAGGTACACAAATTACTTCTTTCCAAAAGTATTTGAAAAACAATATATAAAATACGGAAATTACTTTTTATCCAAAAATATTTTTAAAAGCTTTATGATAGCTTGTTTAATTTAATTCAAGTATAAAATAAATTATTCAGAAAAAAAAAGGTACAGCTTCGTGCCTGGTAGACACGTGCCTCCAACTATTACTGACACAAACTTTTTAATTTCACCAATAAAACCGTAACACGGATTTAAAAATTAAAAACCTTCTTTTCATTCCTCACCACAACTATACATCGTCAAATAAAATAAGGTGCACACGCAGTTACCACCGACATTTGAGAAAAGCAGAGAATAATACAAAAAATTCAGAAACGGGAAAATCGATTAAAAGCTAACCTCTGGTTAATTGAGGACTACGCTTATTTCTGGACTCCATAATCGGACGAAAAATTCAGATTATTGTTAGTGAATAATTCGACGTCGAAATTCGAAGCGAAAGAGAGCGATTGAGGCGAGAAATGGAGGAAGAAAATCAGCAAACACGTAACGAAGTAGTTGGAATTCAAGTTTGAAGACGACGAATCCAGCTTCACGAACCAGTTCATGCAGCTCGAGCCACGATATCGAATCGAGTTTCCGCCAAAACAAACGAATCGATCAGGCGGAAGGTTCTGGAAGCTCAAAAGATTTTCTGAGAGAGAGAAAAGGTGAGAGAAAATTCTGGAGAGAGAAAGAGATAGTGAATTTTAGAGAGAGAAGGTTGAGTTGTGATTTCGGAAAGCAAGTTTCGTCTGAGATTTATAGAGTTGGTTCGTCACGATCGTCCTTCGTCTCAGCCGAACTGCACCGTCATTTCAAGCGCGGATGGGCGCGTGGGGAGCACTTCCTATGGAAATTGGACACGTGGATTGCGTTTTTCTTTGTAATTTGGAACGTGCACGAGGGTATTCTTGCTACGCGTCGGTTACGGATGCTGAGGGATCAAAACCTGATTAAGACATTAGAAGGAGTTGAAGTTATTTATAGATAGTAATTTGGAACTCATTCTCTTTAATCACGTCTATGCTTTTTCTTAATCAAATTATTTAAATATTTATTGGTCACTTTATAATTAATCTTGAACTTAATCTGATGTATTTTTTCTAACCACGTTTTTTCCATTTAAAAACCTTAAATTCGAAATGTAAAATCAACTGTTTTACCGGTTTTGGTCTGATTTATCATTAATATGTTAAAAGTAGGGTTAGTTGAAAAATCCTGTCAATTTTTTTATAATATTTTTTCTTTTAAAATAAATATATATATATATATATATATATATATATATATAATATTTTTTAAAATTTTAGTTGATTAATTAATGTATATATAATAAAAGAAATTAAGAGAAATTATTACATGTTTAATTTATTTACAATAATTAATAATTAGAGTTTAACTTTTAAGGATTAATTGTGATATCTCATTTTAATAGTTTAAAACTAACAAAATATAACACTTCATTTAGGATATAAAGTATATTAATACAATTTCATAAAAGATAAGACTATAAAAATATAACATTTATACACTCAAATTAAACGAGCAAGCCCTACACAAAATTAACAACTTACTAAAATTTCATGAGACCTTCCACTATTCTACTTGATAATTCCTCATCCTTCATAGGTGTCTCTAAACTTGTAATTTCGTCTGCTGATAGGTGATCATCACAAAAGAAGGAGACTAACAACACAAAAAATACAAAAACACACAAAAGAGTAAGCTAGTGTACGGAAAAAGTAATTCTAAAATAAGTAAATCTTGTTATTTTCACACCAACATAGATAAAATAGATATGTATATGAACACAAATGAGTTGACACTAAACTCAATTATTCGAATACATGTCATTGACATATAATTCACTAGAGTGTGCACCTATAATGGTTCTTAGACTCTACATAGCCTAGACTCAAGGGTTTATCATCCAACCACACACAAAGTAAATTCCTTTCACACCTAAGACCAAAACAATTTAGTGACTACCACTTCTTACGACTCTCACCACATAACTCATTCTACTCTATTTGAGTGTAAATGATTATTAGAGTTCAAGATACCTCCTTACTAACATCTCTTATGTCAACTCATACACTAAAGTTACCACCACCAAGATTTTCTCCTTGAAATGCCTTTAACATCATTATCATCATACATGCTCACACGACAATTTCGCCTTACTTTAATAACAATGCAGAGTCATGAACATAAAAGGTCCATCACAATATTTCACACCAAATACTAACAATCAAAGCCATATACATGAATCATATCCATCACAGAACTATTTATAACAACTAAAGAGTAAAATAGGGCCAACATAGGAAACTGGCGCTCAGCAATGCCACTCAGCATCATTCTCCTTGCAAAAGGTAGTGCCTAGAGGTATTGTGTCATTATTCAATGCCAAACCACTCGTAAAATATGTCGCTCAACGGTGAACTCTATCGCTCAGCACCATGGAGCCAGAATGCTCCTAGACTTGTAGTGCAAGCTGCCGCTCAGCACCACTCTAATATCGCTCAGCATTGTATCAATTGATAGTAAGTGCATTGGTTTGAAATAGTTGTAAACATGAAAACTCATACTAATTTGTTCATGAACCCAAGCATACACAAGTAAAAGAAACATGAACAAATCATTCAAACCATGCAAACCAAACATCCATACTCACCATAATTCAAATTTATCAAAAACATTAAAGCCCATTCTCAACATAAAATCAACCAATGAAAAATTGTGAATTGGGGAAATGGAACATGTTCAATTGATCAATTTGGTTCTCCTTTCTTAGTGTTTTGGTCAAAAATAGTTTTAAAACATTAGGCTCATACAGATTTTTTCAATCGCTCAAATTCCAATTCCTTCAATTAATAGAAAATCAGCCAAAACACTCAAGCATTAAACAATCATTCAATTTAAATCATTCGTACACACCAATCAGATCCATCATAATAATCCAATTCCATACTAAAAAAAATCAATCATTAACATGCAAAACAAAATTATCAAACTCGCGCACACAAAAAACAACCAGCTTCCCTTACCTGACAAAGAGGCTCTATAGACCCAAAACATCTCTAAGAACTCTAAACTACCTCCAACCACACAAGATGTTCTATTTACACATAGAAATATCACAAGAACGATCAGGACCTACTATTATGATTGTTGAACAGTAGAGACCCATATTAATGACTAAAAAGGCGCATGCAAGTGAAAGAAGGCTCACATGCAACAAACAATGATCAAGAAAAAGGGTTGAAACTCAACTTATGTGAACAGATAAACTGATCGCTCCAAATTGAAGAACTTGTCGTGAGTATCATTCCTATTGTTTCTAATCTTCAATCAGGCAAATAGAGAGAACTCATAGAGAGAAGTAAGAAAACTCTAGAAAAGTGGTTTCTAGATAAATGATGTATTTTAAGATAATGAAACTCGTTTACAACAACAAAAATTTATACTAAAATCTTTTTATATTAAAATAATCGAGTCTTACTATTTTTAAACACTATCACCTCTAAAATATCCTTTTTCTAGAATTTTATATAAATTATTTAAGACATAATATTTTTACATATTTACGTTCTTTATATAATAAATTTAATTATGTAAAGTATTTAACTATTTTTATTTTTAATCTGGACTAAAAATATAGTAATCGAAGCCATTGGGCCTAATTTACTTTGTCATTCCTAAACCTTGTTTAGGAGAATTTATTAACTATAAAAGTATCTTTAGATTTTATCAGTTTTTTAATAAAATTTAAAATATATATAAATTAAAGCTAATTAATGCATAAATTAATTTATAAAAAGTTCACTTTGAAAATAATTTTTAATTTTAATTATTGAAGAACTTAATGCTATATTATAGAAAAACTATTTTTTCATATTTTTATTTTTTTTAAATATGTATAAGAAAAATATGTTTAAATATATATTATTTTTATATTCAGTATTATAAAACAATTCTAATAAGTATTATCTAGTAAATTAATTTTAGTGGTAATGGAATATAATAACCTTTGATTTCATTCATAACTTACAATGATATCAACAATTATCTCACTAGAAATCAAATTATATAATTGTGACTCAATACACCTAGTTTAGGTCACAAAATAATCGTGCAACTAGCAACACTATTTTTATGAACAAGCGTATTGAGTCAAAAGCTATAAATGATCATCAAAGTACAACTTTTTCTACTTAAGAGGGAACAAGTCTCACAATTCGATTGTGACATGACTCTTTTAGTCTCTATCACGAGACAACTGATGTACCCTACAACACCCATGTTTAGTGGAAACATTATAAAATGTGTGTGATTCAATTCTCATTTAATATCTTGATACCTTGTGAATATTGTTCATTATTTCTTGTGGAGTTGAATTTTTCTTTTAGTTCTAAGTCTAAAACTTCATGACCAAGACCTATCCAAGTTCATTCAGGAAGATTCAAGAAACTTTCATCGATTAAAACACTTACAAGTAATTATTGTGAATTATTCTTCAATGGAAACACATATTGATAAGTTAGTTTTGTTCCTACTATTTGTATAATTGATTTGACCAATTGAGTTTATTTTTTTATTGAAAATATTTTTTAGTTTTTGGTTGATCATTGATTACAAGTTGTGTTTAATTGATCTTACTTTATAATTGTTAAGTTAGACCTTCTTACCTATAAGTTTAAGGATATTTGGATCCATCATTGATTTTTGTGCTCTCGTATCTAAATAAACAATATCATTAATGGCTTTATCACATTTGGATGAAAGAAGTTGGATTTCTATGCAAGGTTGTGGTGGTGAAGCCCTAATATGATGCATTTATTTAAAACAGAATACTAGAATTTTTTTCTGACTCAGAATCGAACTAGGGATTCATCTAAAGAACTTTTCTCAAAATAGATAGACTCAACCTCTTCATTATCATTGAGATTGAGTGTAGAGATGACCTCTATTGCTTTTACCTTGTTTTGGGGACAATTCTTAGTTAAATGACATCTTTTGTTGTAGATGAAACATCTTTGATGATTGGATTTTCCTCTAACTTTCTTCCATTTGAAGAATTTGAAATTCTTCTTTTTCTTTTTCTTTTCTGTTGACAATTTTCCATGTTTCTTTTTTCTTACAATTTCCACCACGGTTATTGAAGCAGTTTTGAGAGCAAGACTTTTTACATTTGATTTCCAAATATGACCTTTTGCAAGCTTTATTGAAATTTCTCTTCTGGCTCATGATGTCTGAGAAGAATTCATGTTATAGCATAATTTGTCCACTGTTTCTAATGCCATTTGGTGGATTTCTTCCAACGTCAAGGATGTGAGATCCTTTTGGATATAGATAGCCATCCTGTTTAATTCAGTTGAATCTCAACAGAGAGAGATGCAACATAAATGTTGAGTGAACAATGGTGGCTTATGGCTTTCCTCCAAGCAAGCTTGCATTCAACATGAGAGATGGATAGAGTATGAAGATGTAATGGTGTGGAAGCATTGAAATCAGGTTAAAATTAGTGTATAAAGGTTTGGCTATAATGAGAAACCTAGGAAGATGTGTAGTTTAAAATTTGAAGCTAAATGGAGACATGCGTCTAGTGTGACTTGCCATGTGGCAATGTCACGCTTTCATGCCTTGGGACACATAACGAGAAGCTTGACCTAGCTTGGAGAGCAGTTGATGCATAACTAGGTAAGAAAACCCTAATTTTAGGTGTCTCACACAAAACCCATCTCTTCAAGGACCAAAACTACATTATTAGGTCAAAGCCCAAATCAACTCCAAATACAAGTCCAAGAAAATCCTATAATACTTGGCTCAAAATAAACCTACTCTAATTATTTAAGTTCAACACTACAATTGTCATTAAACTAAATTAAAGAAAGAAGAAGGTTAAGTATGTTTTTAGTCCCTGAACTTTGATCCAAAATTGGAATTCGTCCCTATCTGAAACTTCAATATATTTTGGTCCCTAAACTTTAAAAATAAATGAATATAGTCCTTTTAACTCAATTATGTTAACATTTTTTTAGGTATCAAACGCATCTCTCAGTAGATATTGAACCAAAAATGTGTCAAACAATGTAAAAAATTTCAATACTAACATGAAAAGCATTTGACACGTCAAAAAATGTTAACATAATTGGGTTAAAATGACTATATTCATTCATTTTTAAAGTTTAGGAACCAAAATGTATCAAAGTTTCAGACAAGAATGAATTCCAATTTTAAGTCAAAGTTCAGAGACTAAAAACATACTTAACCCTTAAAAAAATATAGAATGAGAGTAAATGGTTGCTCAGTCATAATCGCTCAACAAAATTAAGCAATATTATAATAGAGACAAATGGTTGTTCAATCATAGGTCATCAAGTATAAAAAAAATAGAAGACTATACATTGTAAAATACTCAAAACATACAAGTATAACTTCAATTCAATCTAGATACTAAACTTGTTGATGACATTACATGTTCTCATCAAAATCAACAATCAATCACACACTTTCTAAACATATTCTATTCATTGCAAATCAAAATGTATTGGTCTAAATTTAATTTTGAATTAAATTCAATATTTTCAATCATTATAAAAAACTTATTTCATTATGAACAAATACTAAGTCCAATTGTCACAATAACTAATATTCATACATAATCGGTCAATAAAGATGTAAGTTCAAATTAATAAAATTATAAAACTCCAAGGTATATACAAAGTTTGTTTACTTATCAAATATACTCCATCTAATTAAACATAAACATACATTTCATCTCAAATATAAAAGATGTATATAAACCATGTGCATATTTCCAAGTTTTCTACCACTTATATGAAAAACTTCTCACACCAATAAAAGTTAAGTCATAACTTATTCGTACATAGCTAGTTTTAAAAACACTTTATTCTAACTAAAAATCTCTTATCTGAGGATAAAAAAGAAAGCATTGAAGTTCGAAAGTTATAAAAAAGACAACAGAAAAATAAAAAAAATAAAAAATGTAAATTAGTAAAATATAAATTGATTTTACACCTTACACACTTAAATACTTGAAGAAGAAAACAAAAACTTCTTTATTCCATTAAATATCCAGATAAGGTCATGTTAAACATCATTATGATTCTTGACATTCCACTGTGTTTGACACTCTAAAATTCATCAATCATTTGTTATCACATGAAAATTTATCAAAAAGAAAATAAAAGAATTAATACAAAACTTGGGGGATCACACTGAACCTATAGTAAAATTTATACCAACTATTATTCCAAAGATTAATACAATCACCCTTAGTGTTCAAAAAGTATTTTCTAGAACATCATATGCATCCTTAATATCATGCCTATTTAAAGAACATTATATATTTTATATGAGTTTAGTTCAAATTATTTTGTCATAAGTAAACTCACAAACTAAATGTAGCATATAGGCGTTATTCTCCAACTGAATATTAGTAACCTCCAAATCACCATTCAACTTAGAACCATACAAGATGGACCATCTAATAGTGAGCAATTTTGTGTATCTCCCAAGTTCATACAAATTTTGAATCCATTATTCCACCTCAAGAAGAAGCTTAATAACTTATTTATAAACCTGAAAGCGACAATAAGTCAACAATTACCGAATTTATTAGTTGAATTCTTTCCATCATACTAAACAATTTCTCTTCCCAAAAAATAAACTTATAACGAATGTTATTAACCAAAGGTTGAAACAAACGAGCCTTGAAAGCTCCCACAAAAATTGACACTCCTAATAGAACCAATTATTTATGAACATGTATACATAGTAAATCAAAGGATATAATGGAAATCATAACTAATATATCTAACTCTAAAAAGTTCAAGAGATGCAACATTTTTTTTTATGCATATAAAGTAATACATATAAAACTCAATGAATAGTCGATATTTGTTGATACAAACATATATGTTTTTTAATTAAGTGATTCATATTTAAATCTTAACAATAGCATTTTACATACGAAATAATATATTAATAAAAACATATAAACCTTATATGGTATTAAGGTCTTCAACTATATTAGTAATTTTTTTATGATAAATTATTCTATCACTATTATAAAAAAATGAAAGGAATTAACCTGGTGATTATTTACCTATGTTCTTGTTATATTGTAGGAACTTTAGATTCGTATGAGTTTATAAAGAGGAACAACTTGAAAAGTTTGAGAGACCTAAAACAAACTTAAAAAATGAAGTTTTTTATTTAAAATTTATTTTTTGAACTTTTTTTTTATGCAAGCTTATTTATTAAATTGTATAATTAATTTCATTTAATATTTATTTTTTAATAGATAATAAGGTTAATCCATTTAATCTTTTCTTGAGAGACATTCTTCATCCACCTGTGTAATACCCTATTTAATTTATAATCATAATTAAAGGAAGCGTCACACAGAATAATACAGAAACGCAGTCCTAGAGTTTAAACACTACTCCATACAATATCCAACGCACACAACTATGCCAAAACTAAACCAGATACAATGTTCATCAGTAATCAAAATAGGAATTTAAAAGATAGACTAGTACATGGGTCATAGCCCTAAAAATAAAGTCCAAAGCAGAATCCAGCCCAGGTGGGCTACACAGCGGAACCATCACCTCCCTGTTGGCCACAGGTGTTTCTCGCATCTACTCACACCAATAAATTGATGATCTTCGCAAAAAGATAAAACCACACACACAGGACATACAACAAACAATAGAAGGGTAAGCTAGAGCCAAAAATAGTGTTATCATACAATCATATACATTCTCACAATCAATTATACATACGTCATCCAAGCATGTTCTGACCTTCCAAACAATACACTAAAACTCGACGTGACTCATCCGGATGCATATAATCTAGTCAGATTCAGTGGATTCTTGCACTTGTGGTGGATTTTCCTGCTCACCCCCGAACTAAGTGTTACGATGTTTCAATCCCTCACACACAAGGTTAGCCCTTAATGAGTTTTAGGCCTCCTACTACTCTCACCACAAGAGTCAGTCCGCTCTATGTGAGACTAACTGACTCCTTAGAGTGTCAGGATGCAACCTTACCCTGAATCCTTACCAAATCATATAGATGGGGCACCACCATGAACTCCCACTAATAGGGGTCATGGGATTATGTCCCGACCACTGAAACACCACCCAGAGGTCTCACCTAGAGGCTCATGGGTTTATGTACTGACCACATACAAATCATACTCAATCAATCAAGAAAGATTTATCATGCATAAATATATCACATACCAACCCTTTATAACCTCTTTCATATTCCCAGTGAATCCATACCAACTCATTATTCTCAATCCATGAATATAGAATCATATCTCATACCAATACCATGCAACTTTAATTACCAACCATATCATTCATTTTACATACCAAGACCACACCAACATCCCCATCCAATTCATAATCACAGATATTCCATGCATTTCACAAGCCTCAAACTTTAAATATAGTAAATAAATAAATCAATAATCCATAACACTCAAGTGGAGAAAACAACGAAGCTTGTAGCAGGTCTCGCTCAAGCCAGAAGCCCTCGCTCAGGCGAGAGGGATGCTCTCGCTTAAGCTACAAACTCTCGCTTAAGCAAGCTCGCGACAGAGGCCCCTAGGAAGTTTTGCGAATGCTCGCTTAGGCGAGCCCTCCTCGCCTGAGTGAGACCACCCCTCGCCCAAAGGTGAGGTTCCTCGCTTGGGCTAAGACAACAACAACACACCAAGGCTCCCACACGTTCTCGCTTAAGCGAGCATTTCTTGCCTGAGCGAGATAGTGCCTCGCTCAAAACAAAAGCTCTCCGCCTGAGTGAGAGTTCGAGTGTAACCCTGGCCTACTTCTGCATGTCTCGCCTAGGCGAGTCAGTCTCGCTTGGGCGAGAGTAACAGGTCTCGCCATTGTTCTCCATGCAACAACCACTTTTTCACATCCCAAACAACAATCCAAGCATTTCATAGTTCAACCACAACACATAAGCTATAAACCATGCAACAATGACAAGGACAACTCAAAAATCGAAGTAAATACACAAGCCCTAGCTTCCCTTACCTGAAAAGGGATTGGCAAAGGACTCCGACACCAGACTCAACAAATCTAGCAGCTTTAATAGCGAACTTAACAACTGAGAACAATAACAAAGGAGGAATAACGAGGTTACGATAGTGAACCCAATAGAAACCACTAAAACTAACTTAGAAAGAGAAGAGCACAATTTAAGAACAACTTACGTGAGTAGAGCGAGGTCGAGCGAAACTTTGATCAGTTTGAACCCTAAATCCTAGCATAGCTCTTTTGGAGAGATAGAGAGAAACAATTGTGTTTCTGTAGATTGAGGGAAAATGAAAGCGTTAGGGCAGATTAGGGTCTTTAGCTCTCCATGGGTCATCCCTAGGCCTAACGGATATGAGCATCCCTTTAAAAAAAAGGACAGAAAATATTGGGCCTTACAACCTGTATTTTTTTAATTCATTTTTATATTTTTATAAATTTATTCATAGTTCCTTTTTATGATGCAATTAAAGCCTCAATTCTTCTTTTCTTTTAGATTTTTTAATAGCCTGATTCAAATTTTCCAATTGACATATTTATATATTTTTATTTGAAATAAAAAATTATAATATATAAAACATTACTAAAATAATTATATAAAGCGAATGAGTTCAAACAATAAAATATGGTTTTGGTTGTCAAGAAAGTAAACTAGTAGATTTGTAGTGTCTTGAAGTTTCAAGTCTCTTTCTCCTTCTCAAGTTTCAACTTTTTTCACAAATCTAAAGAGTTTATTTTAAAATTAATCATTAATAAAAATAATTTTAAAAAAATATTATTCTCTTTAACTCGATAGTAAGTGTTTTTTTTCTCTAAACTTGAATTGTCTTTGATAAGAAAACTCAACTTTGAATTATGCTCAAATTAATCTATTATCCACCAAAAGACAAAACCTTTATCTAATTAATAGTTTTGTAGAAAAGTTATAATTCCTCCTCAAGATATACAAAAAAAAATACTCAAAACTCGTAAATCGAAAAGTATCGAAAAATAAAACTAGACAAAAGAAACACATTTCTAATTCTAATACAAATCCATAACAAAATAAAAACAACAACAACACAAAAAAATATACCAACCAGAAATGAGGATGAGAAAATTGGTATACATGGGCAATACACGATTCAATCATTTGCCAAAACCCTAAAAAAATGACTCTTAGAAGAGGAGAAAGTAAGGAAAGACAAGAGAAGCCACATAGACATACAATGCAAAGATAAAGGGAGAGAATAAAATCAAGATTGATTCTAAGAGAATAAAGATAATTAATCATTTCCTTTTTTGTAAAAAAAAATTATAATTTACTAAATAAAGGTTTTAACTCATTAATTATCATTTTTAATGCCAATAAAAATTAATAGACATTAATAATAATTTAATTAAATTGTATTCTTAAATATAAACTTATAATTAAATTAATAGAGTTGTATTAGTAATAAAAAAATTTAATTTTTTTTCTTAAACATAATTTTATAATTAATTTAATAAAAATATATTAGTAAAAAAAATTATCTTTTTTTTAAACATAATTTTATAAACTAATTTTAGTAAATAATTTTATAAACTAATTTTAGTAAATAATTTAATTATAATTTTATAAACTTATAATTAAAAATATTATTAATAAAATAAATTTTTTTCAAAAATAGTTCACTTACTTTATCTTTGACCCCGACTTATAAACTGAATACAAACTGAATACAAAAATAAATGACAGAATAAAAAGGTAATACATATTAACTAAAAAATATCTCTTAATTAACATGTCAGAACAATAGTCTCGTATTCTACTTTATATAGAAAAGTAACAATCAATCACTATTGGGTGAGATATTATTTATTTTCTTACCTTTATGTTTTGAATATATGAGGTCACCTTAAGATTCATGTCGATGATAGATTTTCTCATCAATCTTTTTTCTCATAATTAATGTATCAAAATAAAATATTTTTTTTTTTTGTTTTAAGAAGATATTGTTAATATTTGTACACGACAAATGTTTTCATCATAGTTTTAGACGTATGAAAGTGACGGGAATATTAAATATATACAATAATTATTTTAAGAAAATAATATTTGAAATATCGTTTTATGTTTTATATATTAGGAAGAAAGCGAAAAGAAAGAGAGAAAGAAAAGAAAAGAAAGTAGAATTTGATTTGAATAAAATCTAAAGACAAAAAATATAGTATATTTCAGTGAGGAATGTTAAAAAATAGTTTTTTTTTATAGATAAGAAACTTTTAGAAGGTAATTTATTTTTATAAACAATTTAGAATGTTTTATAATAGAATATGTAAATAAAGACTTTAAAAAATTAGATTTTAAAAATTTAAAAGATTATTTTTATTATTTAAAATTATAAATTTTATTTAAAAGTATAAATTTTAAATAAAAAAAAATTAAATTTTCATGGCTAAATTTATATTTCCCTTCTTCGTATTCTGTCATTGGTTGGATCTTAATCGAGAATCATTAGGTCAAATATTATATATTATTGAATTATTTAAATTAGTTTAATAATAATTTGTTATAATATAGTAATATAAATACTTTATTAAAATGAAAATGAAAAATATACAATACATTTTATTTATCTTATATAAATAAAATATTTCAAAAAGTAATTTATTTGAATAATAAAAATTTAAATTTAATATATTTAATTTCATTGAAATTGTAAAATTTTATTCAAACACACGGTTAAAAGTATATTTGATTTTCATTTTAAGAAATTTTATTTAATTTTAACTTTTACAATAATAAAATAAAATAAGTATTCAAATAATTGGTAAGGTGTAGGGATGTCAACGGGGCGGGTAGGGCACCAGTAGTAGCTCCTCCATACTCTACCCGCTGGATAAATATTCGCCCCGTACCCATACCCATATCCGTTGGGTATCCGCTATACGGGTACTCGTCTATTTTTTTCATATTCGCGGGTATCCACGGGTATTCGCGGGTATTTACAAAATTATTTAAAAACAAATATTTGATCATAAATTCAAATAAAATAGAATAAAATACATCATTTTCATAAATTTTAAATAAAGTTCAAATAAACTCAAATTCATACAAATCCAAATAATTATAAAAGTAAATATAAAATGACGTTCAACACAATTGAAAATTCTTTAATTAGTGCTTTGATAAAAAAACACAATTTCTCTGATTGATTCCTAAAAATAAACAAAATAAACAAATAATAAACCTTAATCGTCACGTGCCAAGTATTCTTATTTTAATTTCATCATTTGACAACAAGCATACCATAAACGTCATTGTCGATATAGGATTTGATGTATATTTCCAATTTCAAATAAAGGAAAGAGAAGAATGTCAAAGGGGTGCATCTCAAAGAAGACAACGTATCAATACTTGAAGTATTGAAGAATGAAGACAAGATGTGCAACATAGAAAAAATTAGGCCACAATGTTTTTTACTATTATATATATATATATATATATATATATATATATATATATATATATATATATATATATATATATATATATTATGAGGGTATTTTTATGAATTAAGGCGGATACGGGTATCTATGGGTACGGATACTATGATACCCGTACCCGCTCCGTTAACATGCGAGTATCAAAACTATCCGTACCCGTGAGTAACAGGTATCCATTTTTAATATTGGTTTTCTACCCATTGCGGATTTTATCTATGGATATCCGCGGGTACATATTTTTTCGACATCCCTAGTAAGGTGACACATGACACCAAAGTGTAGAATTAGGAAAAAAAACGTTTTCTAAGAATAAAACAAAAAGAAAATGAGAAAACACTTCCTGTTGTTTATCTCTTTAGGTTTTACAATATTTATTTAATTTTTTTCAATATTAATAAGGCTTAAATACCTTTTTGGTCCTCATTTTCGTAGTGTTTGTTGCGGATGGTCCTCATTTTGACATAATGTTTAAAATGGTCCTCATTCTTACCGAATGTTTAAAATGGTCCTCATTTTCGTAATTCGTGTTTTATTTGGTAATTTTCTGTAACGCCGTTTAAATCATTAACGGAGCATTGTACAGGTGGGTTTGTATTAGGGTGTTGCTACGTGTACTGTAAAGGTGTGGTAATTAGATATTTGGGGATAAATAAGTGAGTTAGGATTTTGGTAAGGAATGTTTGGGCAGTTGGTGAGTTTTGGCAATCTTGTTTCTCCATTCTCAATTGGTGTTGATGCAATCTTCTTCTTCCTGCAATCCCATTATATAGGTATGTTACGGTCCCAAACTTCTTCCTTTACCTCTGGTTGTAATCGTTGGAGGCAACCGTGTTGTATCACTTCGTGCACTATGGTTCAACGAGAAATGGATTAACCCCGATTTGTAGCTGCAGAGAGATGGCATCTGTGAGGATGACAAGAACTCCAAAGAATATTGATAGAAAATTTTGGGTACAATATGTTTTTATTTTTGTATTAATAATAAATTGGTTTTAATTTTTGGTTTATTGATTTATAGAGTGATGATTCCAATAATGTGGGCTGCAACTTTTTCAAATGGTGATTTTGATGAAAAGGATGTCATCATCATGACACAAATGAGGCGGCAGATTAATGATTTGGAGAAGTCATTGAAGGTTGCTGAGAAGAGGCTGCAATTAGTAATAGGGTTCACTTGTTATTGTATTATTCGTACTGTTATATTTAAAGTCCAATTTGTTTTGTACTATTTTTAAATAAAGAAATGAATTAGTTTGATTATGTTGATATTAGTCCCTGTCAGGTTCTACAGAGGGGGGTTTCACTGGGGAGAACAACACCAATGAGATCTGAGCCCAACCACATAAGACATTGACACCACTCTCAACCCAAAACCTTAAGGCAATGGGTTTATGGGTCTTTATTCTTATATAGTGCTCTACTTTCTCATTTCTGGTCAATGTGGGACTTAGACTCACACTTGTATTCCTAACAAT
>Ga0214542_1003537_pt1 | contig 31774 bp, 26 predicted proteins | sample CNSS1metaG_FD_160096 | JGI IMG/M metagenome (GOLD analysis project Ga0214542, IMG submission 160096) | Root nodule microbial communities from cowpea collected in UCLA plant growth center, Los Angeles, California, USA - CNSS1 | ecosystem: Host-associated > Plants > Roots > Nodule | place: USA...
GAGTGATATTAATCTTAAGATAACCATGTAAAGGAAGCCGTAGACAAGCACAATGAATGTAATTTAAATAGTGCATAAAAATTAGAAGAGTGTTTATCGGATATATATATATATATATATATATATTATGTTTTTAGAATGAAATATAAAATTATGATATATTTTCAATTTTCAACTTTTAATTCAAATCATAAGTTTATAATTATGTAATTTTGAACTAAAATAATAAAATTTAAAAATAATAAAATGATATGTTGACAGAAATAAAAAATAACAGAACAGATAATAATCATTTAATTCAAAAATTTTAAATTTACGAAGAACTTAAAACATAATTAAGTAAAAAACAAATTAACATTACAATTTCTTAAAAAATAAATTATTTATCGAGTAAAATTATGTGAAAACCTTTTAATTTCATTTTTTTTTTCACAAATAGAATAAGAAGTGTGAAAGTAAGTCACGTAAATTAAAAATAAGTCAATTAAACTCACTCACATTTTTTTTTGTTGTGAGACGAATTTTGTATTCATCATAGATTAATAAGTGTTAAATGATATAACTAAATAAACAAATTAAATATTCAAATAATATATTAGTCTTAAGAAAAATAAAATATCAACCTATATAATTAAAATATGATAAAATAATTAAAATAAAAATGATAAAATAAATTATAAAAATTGTGTTGAGGGGTTGCAAACTAACTACATAAACTCATTTAACTCGGAGTAAACTAGGCTTAATTTGATTATATTCAAAAAAACTTTTTTTTTCAATTCAACTTCGTTTAAATTTACATTAAATCTGATTAATTCGAACATATTTTGATACCTTTAAATCAATTTATTGTTAATATTACTAATAACAAAAATAATTTATGTATTAACATGCAATTTTGAAATAAAATACTACTTTTTAGATTAATGTACTTTTGTTTTTGCTATTCAAAAGTTACAGCTAAAAGTAAAACAAAATGACACAGAGACCCAAGATTTAGGAGAAATGTATGCAGTTTTTCAAATGTACAAACGGTGTGCTTTCGACAGACCTTATACTATTTCAGACAATCTTTTATTCGGTCTCCTTTCTCATATTTAGCTTCACTTGTTCTTTTCTTCTCTCCAATCTCCTTTTCTCTCACGCTAATTTTGACATCAGTTCAAGTTTTATTTTATTTTTGTTGATTTTTTTTTCACTCAAGTTTGTGTGCTTTATATTTAAACTTCCTTTTTTATAAGTATTAAAAATATAAGTTAATCATTAATCATATATAAACAAACTTGAAGATTTGGTCAAAAAAGTTGTTAATCATCCCGGTCATTGTTATGATTACAACAATCTACGAAAATAAGAATCTGTCCATGAAGCACACGGGTGGGGTTCCTGCATTTAAAAACATCGGTCAATAAAATTCTGTAAACGAAATTGTATTCTGTAAACGAAATTGCTCCGCTCCCATGTGATAATCGTTAATCACGAAGACAAAAATATAAATAATTAATAAACTTGAAGATCAGTTTGGACTTTATCTGCGTATTTCATTTTTGAAGATCTTGTTGTGCTCATTAAAATTTTGAAATTAAAAAACTGAGTGATTTCTAAGTGACAGCCGTTAACAACGTACACAAGAGTAGTAAAAACAAGAGTAGTAACTATGTTAAAGTATGACCATTTTCATCAATTTTCACTAGGTCATGCACCTCTTAAACTACTAAAATATGTTAAAAGTCGAAACTAAATTTGGTGAATTTTGTAAGCCGAAAAAGCTTAATCCGTTTTTACTGATACCATGCCCCCATTATCCCAAATCAAAGATCCAGCCATGGTCTTCCAGATTCATGTTATGCCTTTGATACTAGCAAGAAATGCTTTTAGAAGTTTGCCTACTTCAAAAAATAAAACCTTTTCCATATACCTTTTAAAAGTCGTTCAAACTTTGCACCTAAACATTCTCATAATCTAGATTTTACAACTAATCCTTAAACATGTGACTAGTTGAAGTAAAACTTGACAGTAATAAACAATGGTTGTGTATGTTTGACTGGAAGCTAAGGGGTAGCATGAAACCTCGTTGACAGAGTTAGCTGGGATAGTGAGATCCCAGACTTTATGATGGACTCAGTAAAATAAAGTAAAAAAAGTTAAAATGTGCTGTCTGTTCAGCTAAGATCCTTTGGTTTGGTCCAACTAACTGACATGTCAGTCCTCTACTTCACCCATACATAAGTATTGAATGATGCATGCACAAATTATCCTTATATACTATTTCTTATTTGATGTAGATACAGAGCACGTTCGAAATAATGTGGAAGAATTCAACAATTGTTTTTTACTCCAGAAACCAATTTTCCGTATTTAATTTTGCATATGAAATAAAACAATTTGGTTGAAATTTCAAAAAAATACTTTTCCAACATCTACCAAAACATAGCCATGACCACTATCACGTTTTAGGCGAACCCACTAAACATTATAGCAATTAGATTAAACATAATATTAATACGTATGAACCATTTAGGTCCAATCCACATATTTAAACGCTTCGTAAACGTGGAGAGAGCAAATGGAATAAAATAATATAAAATAGTTGAGTATCTGTAATCTGACACAATCATAAACAACTTTAAGTGAAACTAACCGCAAGAATACAATTTGCAATAAGCACTTAAGAGTGCATTGAAGTACCTAAGCACTTGTTCATGGAACTTGAAGCTCACTGAATTCCAAGCCGAAATTGAAACTAGCATTTGCATGACAGGTCGCCTGCAATTCTCTTTACAACATGCTCCTAAAGCAAAAACAGAAACTCTATATTATACTGATTCTGAAAGTTTATGATCAGCAGCATGGCTCAAAACTACTGCGAAAGACTTTAAGAAAGAAGGTAAACTCTTACTTTAATGGAAGCTTAAAATTTCAGCTTCAAGGCTTGTGAAGTTTGAAGCCAAAAACTCTTGGAACATAGCTCTGTGATGGTTTCTGTGGTTTTAGTTGTCCATAAGTCATGAGGAACAGGTGAGGAAATGTAGTTCCAAAATAAGCACCGTCAATGTCTAAAATAGAATTAAGGATTTGAGAACAGGATAGTGTACCACTACTAATATAAGCCACAATTATAAGTTGCAAAATATATAGAGAATAAAAGACAAGCAATCTTAGTTGAATTCACACATTTCACGATTTAATTATCAGTTAAAGTGTTCCTTGTTCTGCAGATTTTATCCTGGAAACTACTAGGATTTCAATGATTATGATAAACAACATTCGACAGGCGTAAAGGTTGAAAGATATAACACACACACACACAGCGAGAGGAGGGACCAATTTACTCCCAAGAAAGTCACTCCCATTTTCACTGTTTATTTTTTGAAATCTGACGGTGAAGATTAATTATTCATTAGAATCAATAGATCTCAAGAAAATGAATGGTTACGATAAGGAATTATTCTCATGAAGTTCCTCTAGGATGAACCTGGTCCCTCCTTTATATATAGACACATTCTCAAAAAAGAAAACAAAACAGTGTTTCCAGACGTTCACGAAACACTTTTCAGATATCTAATATCACTTGTAAAGTGATTAATAATAAACCCCAAACCATATAAATCATTCATATTTTAAAGTTAAACTCAATTCCATTATAGATCAGCTTAGTATTGCGTAGATTAGCCATGTATTCAATTGAGAGTCATCTTTTAAGAATAAGTAACACGAATCCCCAACCTTGCTCTTATAGGCATTTGACATCTACATGCAAAACCTAGACCCTAGAAAGATCAATATATGCATTTGCAGTAAAAACCAAGAGAAAAGATGAACGAGCGTTACTTCTAGAGGGATGTGGATGCATAATCAACTAAAACCCATTCAATAATATAATATGTACAAGGATACTGCCTTGATACTTGGACCGAGGATAGTAAATGTCTTCACACCTAGGGCAGTATATTTTCACAGTACTGGATCTCGGGATGTCTGACTGACCAACTGGAATACAAGGTTGTCCAGAGCAGTAAACTCTCGGGCATCTGCCAAAATCATAGTTCTTGTACTTGTCCAGCTGTGGAAATTCCAATATCATCAACAATACAAACCTTAACTGAAGGAGACTACATTAAGATAGAAATTAGTGAGAGAGAGAGGTCTAACCATTGCAGCCATTCCTTTGCTTGTCAATATATACCGGGCATGAATCAGACCATATAGCATTTCGGCTGCTGATTCAATTAACTCATTTTGTTCCTCGGTAAACATGTCACCTACACAATTTCACCAATCCAATTTAGATTTCAAACATTCGGTTCTGTTTGCATAAACTTCTTATAAGTACTTATAGGAGAAGGAGATAAAAACATAAAATGAATCAAGCTTTTCTCATAAGTTAAAATTAACTTATGCATAAATTAAAATCAGCTTCTGAAGAAGCTAAATAAGAAGAGTTTTATAAATTAACTTATGCATAAGCTTAATTTTAACACATGAAAGAAGCTTATTCATTTTACCTTCTTATTTCTTCTCAAGTGTTCATTGAGAAATTTATCCAAACAGGGCCGAAGTACAAAAAATGATCAAATACATAATCCACACTGCAGACATGCAAGTGCACAATTTGAATCACAAGGAGTTAGCATGCATTGCATAGTTTCACTAACAAACAAAGTGATATTTTGCAATTGAAAAGTATAACGCACATATTCATAAGCTTACCATGGGAGGACTCAACATCCAAAATCAAATCCAGAGCATAATCGTAGTAAGGCACTTGACTGCTTAATCCGCACAGGTTGAAATCGTCCTGGATGTAATCGTCATCAACCTCACAGAAAAACTCATTTCCTCTCAAATTGCAGAACCACGAGATCCAAGACGTGTCATCACCATCGGAACCGCTAACATCAGACTCCTCGCTGTCTGTTTCAGACTCTTCTGCATCCAATAACGCATGTAAAACAAAGTCAGCTCAATATTCACTCTACATCAACTGTATCTCTCTAAATTTCTCGTCCAATCAATTTCACCGTGTTTTACCCCCTTCCACGTCTCAAAAACCCTACCGGAATCAAATTCAGCGTCTCTACGCTATTCGAGCAATAAAAAACAGTAAAAACAAAGTCAAGAGTTCTACAAAGCGCGTATTAACATAACCCTAAGTCTGTAAAGATACGGCCAACTCCGAAAAGGATTAGGATTCGGTTGGCGAGATTGGCATTGAAAAGAGATCAGATCGTAAGAGAAAAGGAGAAATCTCGAACCGTCAGAAGCGTTGGAATTCTTGGAGATAGGGGCGGTGACGGAGGCGGAGCGGGAGTCCTTGGCGGCGGCTAAGAGGGAAGAGGAGGATGAGCGGTCCTTGCCGTTGATGCCGGCGGCTCTAGATGTGGACGGCGAGGATCGTTCGAGCTGTTTATCGAGGACGTCGTTGATTCGCTTCCGATCAGCGGAAGTTACCTCCGATTTGGATCCTACTCCTCGCTCTCTGTACATAACGAACGCCGGTGCTGTCTTCCTCTCCGCGATTCGATTTGATTCGGTTCGGTACGATTGTCACCCAATCATAACAACGTTACTGATACGACGCCGTTGTGGCTCGTGTTGCAGGAAGCTAGGGTTTTGAGGTTGAGTTTCAGGGAGAGGGATGCAATTTTCAATTTACAGACGCAAACAATGATTCCCCGTTTCGGTTCGTTTCTATTCCTTCCAAATAATTTTCTTTTTTTCTTTTCTACATTTAGTGCTTTTCTTTCGGGGAAGATATTTTTCATTCTTCAAGGTATTTTCTTTTTATCATAATCATAAAGCATAAATAAATAAAAAGTTCAAAAATATATACAGCTCCAGTTAACTTAATTAAATTCATTTCCTTACTTAATTTAAGTTGAACTAGATCATGTTTTTCCTCTCAAAACAAAATTAGATAAGTAACAAACACAGTTTTTCCCACTAAAAAACTCATGTTTAATGATACAATTATTTAGCTAAAAAAAGTTCACACTATATCTCACATTGATGTTAAATGGTGTTTTTCTTTTTCATTAGGTTCGACAATTAGGGTGACCTAGTTTCTACCTAATAAGAATATTTAAGCAAATTTCAAATGGTGCGTACTACTGAATATTATTGTCCAACCCTGCTTGCCAATAAGTATTATTTTCTTCGACTCGTAATTTAAGACTGTATTAGTATTTTATATAAATGCATTTTTTTCATTTTCTGTATTTTTTTCACTGTGTATTTTTGTGTAAGAAAATAATTTCAATTAAACGAGTTCTTTACTCTGCTGCATAGTTGCATTCAATTGTTGTAAGTCAAACAATCTTTTATTAAGGGTAATAAGTCTTTAGTTTTGCATTATAATTACGAGGTTAAACAAATTTTTCTATAATTAAAAATCTAAATAATACTACTGTTGTTATTGGTTTCATCAAACTTGCATTCCTTGTCTCCTAATGTCATAACAGGACACCACCCAGTTGTCTTCGTATATTTTTCGTTATTCATTTTTCAATCTTGTTCAGGATATTTTGTTCTTTTCTAAACACATAGAAAAGCAAAAATATACGAAAGAACAAAACACCTCTTTTAAGAGTTAAGGTGAAATTTTGTAATATGACAATTTGGCCTATAATCAAATTTCGCTGTCACCTACCCTTCTCCAAATAAGATGTTGGAGGATTACGGAAAAGAAAAATAATTTTTTGACCAATATATTCATAAATAAGAGCACAAATAAAATCATAAATTTAATTAATGTGAAGATTTGTTTCACGGATAAGAAAAGTATTATCATCTAGTATGTAATTTTTCTGGCGGAAACCATACACTTTTCATATATTTTCTTACAAAAATTGCAAGTTTTGTTATCTAATTTTTTTTTACGAAAGTTGCAAAAGTACAAATTTCTTTTTACGAAACTCAGATACTCTTTCTAAAAGTAAAATTGTAACCTTGGTGTGACGCATAAACATTCAAGTCTTTTATATATTGAATAAATACTTTAAAAATACCTATTCATTTTTATAGTATTTTTATTTTGTTTTCTTGTTATGTGAGACTGTACTAAACAACTACTTTAATTCTTAAGTGAGTATTCGTCAAAGTTTCATACAGAATAATATGAAGAAGAGGACAATAGAAAATTATTATAAAAATAAATAGTTGTTTTTGGAATTGTCACCACTATTGAGAATATTACTTAATATCTTTTTTATTTAAATTATTTTTTAGAAAATATTTCAGTTTTAGAGATATGTGTCGGTTTTAGAAATTTGTTATTATTTTAGATTAGGAGTGAGATATTCTAAATATTTTATACTTGATATTTGTTATATTTTGCTCTATATATAAAGTATATCAATAAAATACAAAAACATGTTCCTTCGTATAACATATCACACATATCTCTCATATTTCTCATATTTCCAAAAGCCCAAAAAATCCCAATAACTGGTATCAGAGCCGATGGTTCGGAGTGACTGACCGCATAACCACATAACCATAACAAAAAGGGGTCACCGAAGTAACTGACCGCATAACCATTACCAAAAAGGGGTCACTCATACACATGAAGGGAAATATATCCATATGAAAAGAAGAAAAAGAAAACAAGGGACTCACACTTGAGGGGAGATTGTTGGGAATAGTCCAAGTGTGAGTCAAAGTCCCACATTGGATAGAAAAGACATAGTTAAACACTATACAAGAATAAAGACCCATAACATTGCCTTAAGGTTTTGGGGTAAAGTGGTGTCTAAGGTCTTATATGTGTAAGACTAATGTCATACAACCATATAGAACCACAATCTCTCAATGACCATGACCATAACCATGTCTATAACCATAGCCCATCTGAAAAAAAATATAACCCAACAACCACAACTCAATAGGTCTCTTGAGTGTATAAAGTTATATGGTTATAGGGTTAATGGTTTTGGGGGGTTTGGGTAGTTATGTGTCATTAGAACAAAAATTGCACTATGAAAGGTTTGTGATTGGTCCACAAAAAATTGCACTTGAGTGAGAATAGTTTTTGTTGAGTATTTGTGGATGTAGACTTTTAGCTGCCGAACAACATTAGATCTCTTGTGTGTTTTTATTTATTTTTCTGCTCTTATTTTGTGGGTGTGCTTGCATTTGAAGATATTATTTTCTTACTGTGTAATTTCCCATCAAAATCCAACATAAGAAAATTACAAAAATATATATATCTGTTTCTTTTTTATTTTACATGAATATCTATGTTTTTTTTATTAGTTTCATCATTGTAATTTTTTAAAAGATTAGTAAGTGTTCTTACAAGGTTGGATGAACCTCAACCAACAAGTTGTAGTTTCCTTTGTCTTTATCTTTGGTCTTTGGTTTCGGCTGTCGATCTCAGTGGTGTGAGTATTTGGAAAGACACTTCGATGTTAAACTCAATATTGTATTAGTAGTTCGTTTTCGGAGGGGTAATCTAGTTTAGAGAAAACTCAACACCTTTTTACCTTGGAGTTTACCTTTTTATAACATTTTTTATTGGACTTTTACACTTAAGGTGATTAAGGAGGACACAATCATGGCCTAATCATGATTTGTATTTTGCTTTGTGTCTTATATCCATTTAGTCATGTTAAATATCGGTTTGTTTCTCGTTCATGTGGGCCAAGAAAGTGCAATGGAAGTATTTGTAAGGTTGAAGATATATTTATGTCAGGACTTTCTCGGCTAACAAAATACGTTCGGGCATGTTATTATTTTGAGAGACCAAGAAGTCGAAAAGGAGAGGTGTCAAGTGGTTGAGTCCGAGAAACTAAAGTGTCAAGGTATTGCGTGAGAGAAACTAAAGTGTCAAGGTATTGCGTGATCACATGAATGTGTAGAAGACCTAGACAACATCGAAGTGATAAGTGGTCAAGTATGCGTTATTATTAACCAATATAATGAAATGAATGCTCGTTACTGTTGTTAGAACACATTAATACTATTTTTAATAAAATTAAATAAAATTTTCATATTTACATGATTGGATTGAGAGAGATTAATGTTGAAAAAACCATGAAAGAAGAATGTAAAGAGACTCATGAAATTTTGGTAACTTGAGATTTCAAAACTTAGCAATTCAATTATAATTCCATTAATATATTTACAAATTTTAAGAAATTCAAATAAATTAAATTGTTTTTATGTAGATAAAAAAATTTAGTTACCACTAAATATTAAATGTTTTTAATATGAAACATATTTCATAATGTAAAACCATGAGTTATTGGTGTTGGTAGAATTACTTTTTTTTGGGACTAGAATTTGTAAAAACCTTAACTTATTGATAAGATTTTTTCTCAATTCACATCAACTAGATTTTGTTGATACAAAATTTATATATTTTTAATTTATATTAATCTTAATTATTTTTACTAATATTAATCCGATCATTATTTTTTTTCTACATCGTTCGTAATAATTTATTTTAAACAACTTTTCAATATAAATACAATGAAATTTAAACAAAAAATACTTATACCCAGATTGATCAAACATTGCCCAAATTAACAAACATGTAAAATTTACCCGCAACTTTAGAGAAAAAGATAATATCAGTGATATTGATTAAAAATATCCTTGCAAACCCAACAAAAATATAAATGTAACACAACAGTTTCCTGTGTCAGTCCATGTCCTATAAAATCTAGTTAACATACCTATGTCCTCTATTTACCTAGTTCTTAAAATAAATTCCATGAGAATGATTTTTCAAATAAGTTTAGAAAATGGAAGAGCATAAAGCTGAAACAATAAAATGAAAAACAATAATCCAACTGAACAAGGCCATACATAACATTTCGGAGAAATTCTATGAAGTTGTGAATGCAATTCTCAGTACTAATACAGGGGTAAACCCTATATTAAAAAGGTTCGTGAAATGATCAAAGTAACCCTATTCCCTTACTTCGCGTACCAGATTGTGATAGTGGGGCATTACCAAACCCAATGTCTCAAAAATTATCTTTGACTGGTCTATGACAGTACTACGTTGTTAGAACGTTAACCAGGTGTCACAATACGAATCATCTTTACTATGTCAGTAACAAACTCAGATTGTTTAGATGATAATTGTTGTTAAGGTCTCCAAAATTTCACAACAGCTCCAAATGACTAGTAATTACATCTGGGCAGGACTGTGCTTGCAGAAGCTCCAAACGGTTGAAAGGTCGAGCAAACCGCAAAATGTAATCTTCATCTGAAAACCAAAATTACACACGAAACGAAACAACAACCATTGGTCCCTACTTCAACTAAATCAAAACAGAGAGGCTGTACGTCTAGTATACTACTCACCTTCTTTCACTGTTCCATAGAGCCAGCATAATACCTCATCTGCAAAAGCCAAGCACACTCCTCCCTGCCAGCAGATTTCGTTAATTATGACAGATCGGTTAGAAATTCAAATATAAGTCTAAGTTCCATATCGGATAGAAATCTGTTGTTTTAAGGTTTTGGGTTGAACATTGAATAAGGATAAAGAACCATTAACCCATTGTCTTAAGGTTTTGGGTTAATAGTGATGTGAATGCCTTGAGTTCAAGTCTCATTAGTGTTAGATCTCACCGGTGAAATTTCCTCTATATAAATTTGATTTTCTCATATTTTATCCTAATGATGCGTTTACATGCTTAGCCCCCATGCCCCTTACACCAGTTATACCTGCCAGTAGTTCTTCATTTTTACTCTCTCAGTTATATCTTCGGTTCTAAGTCTTTCTGTCCGAACAAGACGACCTGCGTCGTCCCTGTATCACAGTGAAAAACGAACAATATAAATACGATAGTATAAACCACTAGCAGTATGAGTTTTCAGCTGTCATGCATGCATGCCAGATGTAAGAACAAGACGTTAAAATGAGCAGAAATCAATTTCTCGAAACCTAGTTGAATTGAGTAACTTTCCCACACAATGCTGAGGAAAATCAAAGATTTTGTAATGATATGAAGCAGAAACAACAGTTACCTAAATCCTATGACAATATACGGAACACCTGCCAGAAATGACTGAATCTGCAAGCACAAACAGAGCCTTGTTGAATATATCACAAAAATTGAAAAAGGAACACGTGCAGATGCAAAACAATGGATTGGTTTCAAAATATAGGAATCGTACCCAAATCTTCAGCAGTTTTTCTCTCTCGAATCTTTGCTCAGAACGATAATTTAACTGGACCATAAAAATGACAGTTGAATATTATAAAGCCAACACAAACGTGTTATTAGAAAAGCAAAAGAAGATAGCCAAAACTACGTGAACCTCACGACTTGTCTTTAACTCCACATAAAATCTCTTTCCATCATTAGTTGAATCACAGCAATCCATCTCAGCACCCATTAAGATGTTGTGAGCTCCTAATGTTGTCTTAATCACAGAACAGAATTCAACATTGGGATTAACATGATGTATCCCTTCTCCATCTCCTCTTCTAGGATCTTCGGTGGCAAGGCTCTCAAAACAATATCCTACATAACATCTAATTGCCAAACTCATTAAGTTTAAGGCTTATCCCAATAAAATCAAAGCACAGAAAGCAAAATATCTTATTTTATTTACAATAATATTAGGCAATATTTTCGACCAGGGTGTTTCTTTCTGCATCTCCACGATTTTCTTCCTGCACCCCATCAGAGTGGTACTTCCCAAACTATCTCTCATTAAAAGTATAATAAAAATACTTACACCTTATTTTTAATATTTTTTGGATTGATTATTTGGAAAGATATTTCCAAATCTGGAAAATACCTTTCGGAACTACCATTCCTAAATACAAAAACGAAAAAATGAGTGTTCCGGATTCAGAAACATCTTCCAAAACACTCATTCCAGAATTTCAGATCCGGAAATGTCTTCGGGAACGGCCAATCTAGAACGTGCTCATTTTATCTGTTCCAATACGGAACATAGTTTCCAATATTGAGCAAGAGAGAAAACTCATTCCCCGTGCTAGTACAGACGTTGACCACATTCCCCATTGTAGTAAACTCATTCCCGCGGAGGAAGGCTTCTTGCATTCTATTTAACATGGTGCGGTATCGATAGGGATGCCAACAAAGTTAGAAACGGATAATGTGTACCCGGCAACAAGTCAGACCGGGTAAAAGTAGTCTCTATCTCACAACAAAAATAAATCTAACTGTTACCTATCGATACACGTTTAAAAATATTCACAACGGTAACGGTATCTATGAATACTAACAAATATTTAAAAATATATATTTAATAAATTTTAAAATAAAATTAAATATAAATTTAATTTAATAAAATATGAATTAAATTTTAATTTTTTACATATACTAAAAAAAGTCTGTGACATTCACATTCAACTCTTTCGTGAAAGAAGTGTTAAAATATTCATTATCCATAGATAATAAATACCGACGGACTTTATTCTAATATACCCACATGCAAGGGCATTTTTACCGTCCTTTGGTGACATCACAACTGCAAACTGCAATGAGTTTGCAGAAGAAAGTACCTAAAGTGGAGAGATTTAGGTGCAACGAGCGTACAACGAAGAAAGGATTTCAGTGAAGGCATGCGTAGAAGGAAGAAGAAGGGATAAGGTCAACTAATTATTTCTTTTTTTCAATATAAATTTGTACCGTCCAGGGAATGGCCGACCTCAATGTGCTCATCAGGATTCCGACTTGATAAATATTTTTCATAAAACAACGAGTTTTAGTCATAGGCCGAGGTGACGAGCATTTGGGCCGAGGTGACCGAGGTAACGAGCACTTGGGCCGAGGTGGCCGAGGTAACGAGCACTTGGGCCGAGGTGACCGAGGTAACGAGCACTTGGGCCGAGGTGGCCGAGATAACGAGCACTTGGGCTGAGGTGGCCGAGGTGACGAGCAAATATCACTGGATTTTAGGAATAACCACCCACATGCGAGATTTCAGGAGAGAATAGTGGAGAAGTGGGTAGGTTGGTTAGCTAAAGATCTGGCATTAAAATAGCAGTTTAAAGACTGAAGGACTCTATATATGCATAGGGGATTAAGGAAAAAAGGGGGGTGAACTCAAGAGTGAGAGAGAGAATTATTGTTCTGGTTTGGCCATCATTCCTAGACCGGAACATTGGCGCCCACCGTGGGACCCGGTAAAACGAGGTCCCAACCATAATAACGTAAAAAAAATCACGATGATAAAGTACTCCACGAAAAGCATTTACGGCGGAGTTGGCAACGTAGAAGAGACGACAAAGGTCTTTTGATTCTCGACGACAAGGGCTCATGATGATCTCTAATGAGGTTTTAGCGATGGCAGTCTTGACAAAACTGAATGGAGAGGTGAGCTCTAGGCCGACCTCGAGCAAGAAGGGGTTCGACATCAGTCAGCCTAAAATCTCCCCCACAAGCACAATGCTAGACAGAGAGGTAGGCTCTGGACCGACCTCGCCACGAGCGAGTTGAAGCCTCAGTACACTGAGAGCTGGCCGACCTGATCGACCTCGCTACAAGCGAGGTTAAGCCTCAGTATGCTGAGAGCTCTCCTCGGTCCGACCTCGCTACGAGCAAGTTGAAGCCTCAGTACGCTGAGAGCTGGCTGACCTAACCGACCTCGCTACGAGCAAGTTGAAGCCTCAGTACACTGAGAGCTGGCTGACCTGACTGACCTCGCTACGAGCGAGTTGAAGCCTTAGTACGCTGAGAGCTCTCCTCGGTCCGACCTCGCTACGAGCGAGTTGAAGCCTCAGTACGCTGAGAGCTGGCCGACCTGACCGACCTCGCTACGAGCGAGTTGAAGCCTCAGTACGCTGAGAGCTCTCCTCGGTCCGACCTCGCTACGAGCGAGTTGAAGCCTCAGTACGCTGAGGACTCAACTCGGATCCGACCTCGCTACGAGCGAGAGAATACCTCAGTACGCTGAGTACTCAACTTGATCTGACCTCGCTACGAGCGAGAGAATACCTCAGTACGCTGAGGACTCAACTCGGATCCGACCTCGCTACGAGCGAGAGAATACCTCAGTACGCTGAGGACTCAACTTGATCCGACCTCGCTACGAGCGGGAGAATACCTCAGTACGCTGAGGACTCAACTCGAATCCGACCTCGCTACGAGCAAGAGAATACCTCAGTACGCTAAGGACTCAACTTGATCCGACCTCGCTACGAGCAAGAGAATACTTCAGTACGCTGAGGACTCAACTCGGATCCGACCTCGCTACAAGCGAGAGAATACCTCAGTACGCTGAGGACTCAACTCGGATCCGACCTCGCTACGAGCGAGAGAATACCTCAGTATGCTGAGGACTCAACTTGATCCGACCTCGCTACGAGCGAGAGAATACCCCAGTACGCTGAGGATTCAACTTGATTCGACCTCGCTACGAGCGAGAGAATACCTCAGTACGCTGAGAACTCAACTTAATCATTTTATTTTACTTGTCTTATGTTGAGGTCTCCCTTAGGCCGACCTCAGCTTGATCATTTTACTTATTTTATGTCGAGGTCTCCTTCGGACCGACCTCAGCTTTACCATGTTATATATTTACTTGTCCTATACTAGAATATGTGGACAGTTTATGACAACCTTTCATCCCAGCAAGTTGAGGACTCAAGGTTGGAGGACTGTGTACCGTCCAAGGAATGGCCGACCTCAACGTGCTCATCAGGATTCCGACTTGATAAATATTTTTCATAAAACAACGAGTTTTAGTCATAGGCCGAGGTGACGAGCATTTGGGCCGAGGTGACCGAGGTAACGAGCACTTGGGCCGAGGTGGCCGAGGTAACGAGCACTTGGGCCGAGGTGGCCGAGGTAACGAACAAATATCACTGGATTTTAGGAATAACCACCCACATGCGAGATTTCATGAGAGAATAGTGGAGAAGTGGGTAGGTTGGTTAGCTAAAGATCTGGCATTAAAATAGCAGTTTAAAGACTGAAGGACTCTATATATACATAGGGGATTAAGGAAAAAAGGGGGGTGAACTCAGGAGTGAGAGAGAGAATTATTGTTCTGGTTTGGCCATCATTCCTAAACCGGAACAAAATTCATAAGGATAAGGATAAGGAGGATTTTAGAATTTAGTGGGATGCAAGAGGATGGAGGTGCAAGAAGAACGACCATGTAGTGTAACATGAACAATGTTGCTAAACTCGAAGATCTGAAACGAGACAAAAATTGTAGCTCTAAAATTGTAACTCAACTAGGAAGTGAACAGATGAAAAATTATATTTAAAAAAGAAGTATTATTAAAAATAATATAAACAAAAAAAACTAAGTGCATAAAACAAGTTCATAATTAGTAATATAATTAAAAAAGCTCATAATTCATAAAATGCTCAATATAGAAAACAACTAATAAATTTATAGAGTCATAAAAACTGAACAAAATGAAGAGTAAAATTGCAAAAGAGCAAAAGCCTTCAAATTCTAAATAAATCCTAGACAAAACGCAGTGGAGTAGAAGTATCAGAGGTGTGGATAGAAAACGGAGTAGAAAATCATAAGCAGCAGCGAGGGCAACGAGCGAGGATGAAGAGTGTCAGCGACAGTGACAACGATCAAGGTGAAAAGCGTCGATTACAACGGGAGCGACACTCACATGGGATTACAAGAGCAACAATCATAGGGGATTACGAGGGCGAAGAAGAATGTGAAGGCAACAACCGTCGATCAGTGCAAATGCAATGATCATCAAGAGTGTATCGGTGGTGTCAATAATGGAGGTCGTGAAACTCGTGCCTCGTGTGGGTTGGTTCTGATATGAGTTATCAACATCCTCCAATCCAACGAGCAGCTATAAAGTGTTGTTTCCGTGTCCACACAACAAAAGTGTGTACGACATCGCATCGAACACCTTCCTTTGAGCTAGACATGGCCTTGTTCTTGAATACACAAAAAAGACATTGCCCTGTTCTTGGATAGACAAGAAAGACGCAACTTTATCTTGGGGACACACCTTCCTTTGAGCTGGCCATTGCCTTGTTCTTGAACACACAAAAAAGACATTACCCTGTTCTTGGATACACAAGAAAGACGCAACTTTATCTTGGGGACACGTTAGAGAAGACGCACGAAAACATATTTTGCTGTAAATTGTTGATAACGAAAGCATCTTCTATGATGGAAAGTAAGCTTCTGAGATGAAAGAAAGGAAGGAAGGAGAAGAAAGAGAAATGGAAGAGAAGATTATGGAACATAGGATCTAAGCGTTTTATTGTTTGAATGCTCCTCCAAAAGTTTTTTTTTTTTTAATTAAATCACTTTCTCAATCAAATTATTATTATTTATGTAATTTTAAAACTTAAATCATATTTTCTAATTTATGTTTAAATGTAATTTGTCATATATTTATTTATACAATTATTGTTATTTTGTATATTTCTTTCATTTGAATCATAAATTTTTAATTTATTTAATTTTAAATTAAAAATATCAAATATAATTTTTATAATATATTTTTTAAATAATAAATTAAAATTTTATTACCAATGAATAATATAAATAGATAAATTAACACTTTTTATTATATTGATTACTTATCTTTTAGAACAGTCGACATACCAAAATAATCTGCCTTCATTGCCACTCTGTTGATTACATTAAATATTCACAGATCCAAGAATCAAAAAAGTCAAAGGTAGTTAAGCCTACCTCCTACGATCTAAATCGCTTTCTGGTCTTTCTGGTAACGTATGCACATCAAGATACACAACACCATTCCTTTTGTGCACCCCCATTTCCCAAGGCTCGCGACGAATATAAGCTGTTGCCAGTATCTGCCAAGACAAAAGTACTTAGTTAATACTCATACGCCCCGGCAATCGCAGTACCACAACCACAATTTGTGTCTGACCTGGTGATTATTGGGAAAACCAGGGCAATGCCAAAAAAAGTTCACATGCTAGTCAATTGCAATTAAATTTAACAACAAAGGTTATCACTAATTGGGTTCGAGTTTTCTAAAAAACTAAGATCAGATAAGATTACCTTGTTAAGATTGTTACGGAATGTCTGCAAAGATAAAACAAGAGTGATGCACAATGATCAGAAATTACTTTAGAAACATATTAAAATATTTTCAAAATAAAGATCATAATGCATATCATACCACAAAATGAATGTTTTGAAGAGGGACAGTTTTGTCTCTAATGCAAGCAAGAAAATCACCAAAGCTGTCTGAGCCGAAGTCTGCATTACAAATTAAAAAACAGAACCAAAGTATTGTAATATAGATGGTGGTGTAACACTGGACATTGTTTCTCACGCACAAACAGACCAACTAGAATTCCATAATCCAATTAAATTCACAAACCAGGAATATAGATTAATATACAAATCATGTACCTTTCTTGGGAATGAATGTATCATAACCTTCATTCAGATCAGCTCCAACATCCTCAGTAATATGGCGCTTAAAAGGTCTCTAAATAAACAGGGAAAAGAAAACACTTAAATGAGCATAATATCATGGCAATGTATTTCAAATAGAACGAAACGAAAAGCAATAAAGTAATTGAGGATATCAAACAGCTTACCAAGCTACGATCATCAAAGTATACTTCTCCGCTTTCTACACGACTATAGCAGGCAATTTCACAAGGCTACCAGAATAGTCAAGATAACATAATGTCATAATCAGAAAGTATAAATCAAAAAGGCGATTTATAACATTTCACTTAAGCATCGCATCAAAAAACCATCACAGGAAAGAAAAAGTAGTTTCAATTTTTAAATCAAACAGAATAATTTGTTTCTCCATTAATTAATTCATTTTCCTTGGCTCAAAAGTTTCAACACAGTAAAGTTTGATATTGACACATAAAGTTCTATCTTTGTGATAATTTTTCAAATTCTTAAAGAAAATTGAACAATAAATTGCTGGATGCAGCAGCAGATAAATATAGGAAAATAGCATTCCCCGACCTCCTGAAAAGCAATGCACTTTCTTGACAGAGTTTCTTCACTTTTTGAAAGCTTCAACTCAGAGACAAAGCGCTCATCATGGCGACCGACCTGAAACCTATTTCCATATCCAAAATTCTGCCTCTGAGGATAACATCCACGACGAGGAAGAAGGCCGGCTCCTCTATCATTTTGATACCCTTGCCGCCAATGACCGCCGCCAGAATCCCATCTATTATTCTGCCTCTGAGGATAACATCCACGACCAAGAAGAAGGCCAGCTCCTCTATCATCTTGATACCCTTGCCGCCAATGACCGCCGCCGGTATCCCATCTACCCTGATCATTCAAATTGCGGGTGGCAGGCAAAACTGCCAGAGAAAATCGAATCTTGTCATAAAACGAATTAAGAAATAAAATCAACAACGATATATATATATATATATATATATATATATATATATATATATATATATATATTTTTAATTCATCAACATGTTTAACTTATGCAGAAAAACAGAAGCACCACTATGAATACCTAAAATTCCCGGCAACAAACAATCAAACTTTTTTCTATTAAGTAGGGCTGACTAAAAAAGTCAAACGACCCACAATGATTTATATTAAATCACATCATATTTAAATATAAACATTAACCTACAAATCGTTCCTAATGATTTCGTTCATAAATTTTCTCGGCCTCCCTCAACCTCTAGTAATAAGATTGTCTTCCACCTTATTCACTCTCTATTCTTCTACTCCTTTTTTTTTTTTTCTACACATGCCCGAACCACCTAATGCGACATTCTATAAAAATTTTCAACTACATAAGCTACCCGAAATTTCACTATAATAGATTCCTTTTGCAAGTGATACATACATGCGACGTTCTTTTGCTATCGGGCATAAAAATTCATCATCGCATAACAGGATTCGTTCACACGGAGCAACAAGACTAGCACTCACTATATAATTTTACTAGCCATAAGTTCCTAAAATCGTTCAATCCATACTTTAAACCAAAAGAGAGAAAGGTAATTTACAAGGAATAGGATAAGTACTTCTTGCTAAACCCTAAACCATAAATAAATAAAAAAAAGGCATGTAGAACAAAGACAGCTCAATATTCACTCTACGTCAACTTTATCTCTCTAAACTTTTCGTCCAATTTTCACCGTGTTTTACCCCTTACGACGACTCAAAAATCCTACCGGAATCTAATTCAGCGTCTCTACGCTATTTCAACAATAAAAAAAAAAGCAAAAACAAAGCCATGAGTTCTACAAAGTGCGGATAAACATAACCCTAAGTCTGTGTAAAGATACGGCCAGCTCCAAAAAGAATTAGGATTCGTTTGGCGAGATTGGCGACACTGAAAAGAGATCACATCGTAAGAGAAAACGAGAAATCTCGAACCATCAGAAGCGTTGGAATTCTTGGAGATAGGGACGGTGTCGGAGGCAGCGCGGGAGTCCTTGGCAGAGGCTAAGAGGGAAGAGGAAGATGAGCGGTCCTTGCCGTTGATGCCGGCGGCTCTGGATGTGGACGGCGAGGATTGTTCGAGCTGTTTATCGAGGCCGTCATTGATTTGCTTCCGGTCAGCGGAAGTTACCTCCGACTTGGATCCTACTCCTCGCTCACCGTACATAACGAACGCCGGTGCTGTCTTCCTCTCCGCGATTCGATTTGATTCGGTTCGGTACGATAATCACCTAATCATAACAACGTTACTGAAACGACGCTGTTGTGGCTCGTGTTGCAGGAAGCTAGTGTTTTGAGGTTGAGTTTCAGGGAGAGGAGTGCAATTTTCAATTTACAGGCGCAAACAATGATTCCCCGTCGGTTCGTTTCTTTTCCCTCCAAATAATTTTCTTCTTTTTTTTTCTTTTCTACATTTAGTGCTTTTCTTTGGACAGCATATTTTTCATTCTTGAAGGTATTTTCTTTTTTATCATAATCATAATCATAAAACATAAATAAATAAATAAATAAATAAATAGTAAGTTCAAAAATATATACAACTCCAGTTAACTTCATTTCCTTAATTAATTCAAGTACTTCAATTTAAGTTGAAGTAGACATGTTTTTCCTCTCAAAACAAAATTAGATAAGTAAAAAACACAGTTTTTCCCACTAAAAAAACACGAGTTTAATGATACAATTATTTCGCTAAAAAAAGTTTTGAAAAGAAAAGAAAAAGTTCAGATTATATATCACACTAATGTTAAAACTGATTTAGGGTAAAATGGTGATATTTTTTTCATTAGATTTTTCTCGATGTATTTAAATAATATAAGAAAGATGAAAGGTCGCAGGTTTAAAAGAGGGAACGAGAGAGATTGTGTATGGATTTTCACAACAATAAAGTTGCAAATGGAATACTTCCACATAAAGTTGTAGCGAATTATATAAGGGAAATAATATTTTGATAAAGTTTCGTTTGACAAATAATTTTTTTTGATAAAAAAAGTTCTAAAATTTTATTATTTTATTTTATAACTTTTATAAAAAAGTAAAAAAGTATTCTATTTAATAACTATGAATTTTATCACAAATTTATTTGTGAAAATAATATTTTCCATTATATTAGTGACTTGGCGCCAGCTTTGGCAAGAAAGAAAATTGGATCTTTGATGAAAACTAACTGAGCTGTTTCTTTGTTTATTTTTTTCATCCAAACTTTGATGAACACTAATTTAACAGGACAACACCCGGTTGTCTTTATATATTAATTTTAATTGATTTTACTCTATTGTTCAGGATATTTTGTTCTTTTCTAAACAAAGAGAATCCAAAATATAAGAAGAAAAAAACACCTCTTTTAAGAGTTAAGATAGACAGTAATGAATTTTTGTAATTAGGTCAAACAAATTCATTTCTGTTTTGAGATGGAATTCTCACATTAATCCGGTATAGGTATAGATAAAAAAGATTCATGACATTTTCTACCGGGTATGGGAATATCCATATTCGGTCGGTTCCTGTCTTCATATCCGGCATAATATTACACATTTTATATTTTTATTTTTTCATTCACATTTTTAATATATTTTTCATCTTATCATAAATTTTATGCAATTATATTCAATTGGTATATGTCAATTAAATGTTTTTTATGTCTCACATATGAATGTTTCTATTCCTTTTTAATATTTCTCCTTATTGTATATTTTTTTTTTCACGTGAAAATTTATAACACTCTAGATTGAAGTGTTCAATAGCATAAACCTTTTATTTGTTAGGTAATATAAAAAAAAAAAATCTTTTTTACTCTACTACTATTAATTTTTGTTTCATTTGAAAAACTCTTTTGTTTCGTTAAAATAATTTTTATTATTTCTCACCATTGACTATGTTAAATTCTCCGTGTCTATTTTTCTCTCATTTATTTTTTTCTTTATTGCCTTAGACCTAACAAGTGGTATCAGAGCCGATGGTTAAAACCGGCTCAGACGAGTGTAGTATGGTCCTAGTATCGAAAGTCTTCTTGGTAAGGGTCCTAGGTAAAATGAGTATTCCTTAAGGTTTTGGGTTGAGAGTGGTGTCAATGCCTTATGTGGTTAGACTTAGGTTTCATTGGTGTTGGCCTCCTTATAGACCTAACAAATATTTATTTTATCATCCTTTTAATTATATATTTATTTTTCTTTGTACGACTTCATTAAATAATTTTTCAATTTGTTTCTAAGACACATTTGATAATATTTTAATATTATTATTTGTTGTTTATTTTTGTCACGTAGAATACTATTTTGAGATTAATTATTTTTTATTTTCTAACTTATTATTATACTATAATTTTGTCACTATAATTGTATAAATAAATTTTATTTACTATAATGTAAAAATTAAATGTAATTGTCATGATTTCTTTTATCACCCTCCAACATATATTGAAGTTCAAAAAATACAAGATCTATGTTAAACTTTTATTATTATTACAACTTTTAGTAGTCTATAAAAAAGATATTCATTATAATTTTAAAAAATTGAAGTAAACAAACATTTAAAATATATTTTAGTTTGAATATTTGTTTACATTTTATATTTTTAAAAAAATATTTTTAAATATTATCAACTGGGTTTTATTAATGTTCGCAAATTTAATAAATGTTTTGGTTCTCGTGAGATTTTATTTGGTATTCTAATTTAAAATGCATACAATTGTAATTTGTTTCTAAATATTTCATATAAGAGAAACAACTCTCCTCTTAATATTTAATATTTGATAATATTATGTTTTCTTTACCGTAATTTTTTATTATTTTATAAAAAATAGTTAATTAATATTGAAAGAGTAAGAAAACGAGTATATGTATAGAAATGTGTACAAGTATATATCCGTTACTCGGTGGGGATGAGGATGAGACAAAATTTTGATACCTGTCAAATTTAGCTATAGGGATGAAGATTAATTTTTTTTTTATAAAAATGAGTATGAAATAACGAAACTCGATCTCATCCCACCCCATTACCATCCCAGTATGTAATGTCAAAATTTGACTAAAAAAATTTCTCTTACGCCAGCACCTTCCCTTCTCAACATTAGAAAATTACAAAATAAGATATATGTTTTTTATTTTACATTAATATCTTTTATTTCTTTTATTTGTTTTGATGATTGTAATTTTTCAAATAAATTAGTAAGCCTTATTTTATTAACCAATGGCTTAAGGTATATAATAAAATAATTTTGCTTGTAATCGTTGCTGGAGTACATTAATGAAAAATTATAAATTTCCCATATTTATTGGACTGAAGTATCCCGGTTCAATAGATATCTATTAAAATGATAATTGATATTACATAATTAAATAAATGTATATTAAAATCATTTCCGAAACTTTCAGAATTTGTGAGGATTAAATAAACTTGAAGAGAAATTAACAATATATTAAAGTCCGAACGTAATATGGAAGAACAACATAACATACCACTTTGACAAAGATACTCTCTCACTAGACATTTTAAAATTTTTTGGTTAAAATATTTCGTTGGTCTTCGATTTTGTTGCAAAATCTTAATTTGGTCATCATATTTTTATTAGTCTCAATTAGGTCCTCATTTTTGTAAATTAGTATCAATTAGGTCATTTCCGTGAGGAAAGAACTAACATCGTTAAGTAGGTGTCACATGTCAACTCCTTATTCTTTTGAATTTTTTTAATTTTTTTTAAATCTTTTTTTTTTTAAATATTTATGCCACGTGTCACGTCTGTAGTGTGTCACGTGTCAATCTAATATGGTGACATGTGTCAAATTATTGTATGAATCTCAATTTGACCCTCATATTTGTTAATTTGATTTGATTTGAGTCCCAAATTTTTTAAAAATTTTTCAATTTCAGACACTCCAAATTTAGACCAAAATTTACTTTTATATAATGTTATAATTATTTTTATTAAAATTGATATTTTTATTAAATATTTTAATAATATTAATTGTATTTAATACTAAAATTTTAAATATATTTATTTTAATTTGTTATAAAATTATTTTAAAATTTTACTTTTGAATTTATAAAATTGTTATTTTTAAGCCAACTCTAAAATATTGTTCATATTGAATATTATACAAATATTTTGAATATAAATTTAATCTATATATTTATAATTTTAAAATAAAATTTAAATAAAATTTAATGTAAAATATAAATTTAAATAAATTAAATATTGTTAAAAATATGTAATAGAAATATCACTTGTAATAAAAGTATCATCATTACATTTATAAAAAAATTAAATTTGTTCTAAATTTGGAGCACATGAAATTAAAATTTTTTAAAAATATTTGGGATTGAAATCAAATCAAATTAACAAAAATGAGGACTAAATTGAGATTTTGCAAAAATGAAGACATAATTGAGACTGATAAAAATACGATGACCAATTTGAGATTTTGCAACAAATCGAGGACCAAATTTCACCAAACTTTTATAACAATTTAGCTGTCATTTCATTAATATATTTACAATTTTTACAAAATTCAAATAAATTAAATTTTATACGAGTTTTTCTTAATTGATAACAACTATTATTTTTTTTTTAATTTATGTTGATCACAATTATTTTTGACTAATATTAATTAGAATTTACAGTTTTAATCGGACTTTCGGGATCTAATAAAGTTTAAAAAAAATTATACTCAAGATTGATAAAACACTTCCCAAATTAACAACAAAAGATGACAACTAACTTTAGAGAAAGTAGTGATGTTGGTTTTGAAAAAGACAACAGTATAAATTTTTTTGAAAAACATTTATCAAAAAAATAGTTCGTTAATATGGGTTTCTTGGTCAATATTGACCACTAAATAACCCCAATCTAGATGGTTTTAAAATAATCCCAACAATTTCAATTATATTAATAAAAAAGTTTTATAAATATCAACAAAAAATGGAATTATAATCAAGGCTTGATTAAAAAAGCTCTGGTTGATATTGTTGGAAAAATATAACCAATTTACATTGATTAGAAATAAATTTAATCGACATTTTGGAAAAAAAATGCCAGTATCTTAGTTAACATCAAGTATAATTAAACCCTGAGAATAGGAAAAAAATCATAATCAAAAAGAGGAGACATAAATGAGTATAAACTAGTTTTCAAATTTCATTTTAAAATAAAATTAAAAAATATATAATTTCAAGCAATGCAACTGCTAATAAGGTTTCTAAAACTTAATTTCTTTTAGAATTTCTTAGCTAAACGTTATATTTTTTTATCATAAAACATTAAACTTTCTATAAATACTACTCCATTCCGTAAAAGGAGATTTGGAAGAATTTTAGATTCAGCTGAGTGGCAATAATGGCCATTTCTTCTTAGGTTTTCATAATTTCAACCTTTATTTTCACACTAATTTATATTCCAAAATATATAATCTAAAATATATATATATATATTTTTTTTTTATATTTCAGATTGTATATTTCTAAATACAAAACCAAAAAATATATTCAAAAAATATATTCAAAGTTATATAATTCAAAATTTATTTGTATGCTGAATTATATAAATGTATTCTCTATGTAGTTAGTGTTTTCCAATATCTAGGTCTTAAAAAGTAAACTTCAAGTGAACGTTTTTTCCGGTAAGTTTAGAAAACGGAAGAGCAGAAAGATGAGAACAGTAAAAATGAAAAACTATATTCCAACTAAACAAGGGCATACACAATATTTCAGCAGAATTCTATGAAGTTGTGAATGCAATTGTCAGCACTCACAGAGGGTAACCCTATATACTAAAAAGGTTCGTGAAATGATCAAAGTAGCGGGGAAAACACCAGAGTTGATTCCCCTTACTTTGCGTACCGGATTGTTTAAGAGATAACTGCTAAGGTCTCAAAATTTTCACAACAGCTCCAAATGACTAGTAATTACATCTGGGCAGGACTGGGCTTGCAGAAGCTCCAGACGGTTGAAAGGTGGAGCAAACTGCAAAATGTAATCTTCATCTGATAACCAAAAATACACACCGAATAAAAGCAATTGGTCATTACTTCAACTAAACAAAAACAGAGAGGTTGTACGTCTAGTATACTACTCACCTTCTTTCACTGTTCCATAGAGCCAGCATAATACCTCATCTGCAAAAGCCAAGCACACTCCTCCCTGCCGCCAACAGATTTTGTTAATTATGATGAAAAGGAAAGTGATCATACTTCAGAACTTACAGATATAAATGGGATTTTCTAATATTTTATACTCCTAAGATGATATTGAATGATCCTTAATTAGCTATGCAATGATTAATTGCACGTATAAGTATGTACTTTTTATCATTGATGTTAGAGAAGGAAATAACATCTGGAACGTCCTCCATGAGCCACAGGTGTGCTTACTGCAGTTTTAATTAACTAATGATGCAGTATCAAGCCACATAAAAGATTAGCCCCCATGCACCCTACAGCAGCAGTTATACCTGCCAGTAGTTCTTCATTTTTACTCTCTGAGTTATATCTTTGGTTCTAAGTCTTTCTGTCCGAACAAGACGACCTGCATCGTCCCTGTTCCACAGTGAAAATAAACAATATAAACACTAAAGTAGAAACCATTAGCAGTATTAATTTTCAGTTGTAATGCATGCCAGATGTAAGAACAAAACGTTAAAATGAGCAGAAAAACCTAGTTGAATTGAGTAAATATCCCACACAATGTTTGGAGAAAATCAAAGATTTTGTAATGATATGAAGCAGAACCAACAGTTACCTAAATCCTATGACAATATATGGAACACCTGCCAGAAATGACTGAATCTGCAAGCAAAAACAGAGTCTTGTTGAATATATCATAAAAATTGAAAAAGGAACACGTGGAGATGAAAAACAAATGCATTGGTTTCAAAATATAGGAAATGTACCCAAAACTTCAACAGTTTTTCTCTTTCGAATCTTTCCTCAGTATGATAATTCAACTGGATCACAAAAATGACAATTTCATATTATTAAGCCAACATAAAGGTGTTATTAGAAAAGAAAAATAAGAGCCAAATTGAAGTATAACACAAGAAAGACAGAACTATGTGAACCTCACAACTAGTCTTTAACTCCACATAGAATCTCTTTCCGTCATTAGTCGAATCACAGCAATCCATCTCAGCACCCATTAAGATGCGGTGAGCTCCTAATTTTGTCTTAATCACAGAACAGAATTCAACATTGGCATCAACATGATGTATCCCTTCTCCATCTGCTCTTCTAGGATCTTCGGTGGCAAGGCTCTCAAAACAATATCCTACATAACATCTAATTGCCAAACTTATTAAGTTTAAGGCTTATCCCAATAAAATCAAAGTGAAAAGGTGGGAGAAATTTTTTATTTTTTATACCAGTTAAAGCTTGAACAGTAAGCAAAACATCATATTTTTTTACAATATAAGGAATTATTTCCAACCATGTAGAGGTAAAAAGGTAGTGTGACATGGATGCAAAACCATTTCAATCAGCTTGATACTACACGTCCCCTTAGCGAAATTCTTTCCATTTTCCCTAACATCTACTCTCTCTTTTTTATATTGATTACTGCTCTTTAGCAAAGTCAACATACCCAAATAATCTACCTTGATTGCTTCTCTGTTGATTATATTAAATATTTACAGATCCATGCATCTAGAAATTCAAAGGTTAAGCCTACCTCCTACGATCTAAATCACTTTGCGGTCTTTCTGGTAACTTATGCACATCAAGATAGACAACACCATTCCTTTTGTGCACTCCCATTTCCCAAGGCTCATGACGGATATAAGCTGTTGCCAGTATCTGCTGAGACAAGTATTAGTTAATATGCGGTGATCAGAGTACCATAACCGGAATTTGTGTCTGACCTAGTGAGGTTTGGGAAAACCCGTGGCAATACCAAAAAATGGTTCATATACTTGTCCATTGCAATTAAATTTAACAACAAATTTTATCAGTAATTGGATTAGAGTTTTCTAAATATCAAAGATCAGATAAGATTCTGACCAAAAACAAACCAATTCATAATGTATAAATTACCTTGTTAAGATTGTTACGGAATGTCTGCAAAGACAAAACAAGAGTGATGCACAATGATCAGAAATTAATTTAGTAACATAAAATGTTTTGAAAATATAGATTATAATACATATCTTACCACAAAATGAATGTTTTGAAGAGGGATATTTTTGTCTCTAATGCAAGCAAGAAGATCACCAAAGCCCTCTGAGCCTAAGTCTGCTTTACAAATTAATAGAACAAAAGTATTGGTAACATAAAATAGTGGTGTACAATACAACTAGACTTTGTTTCTTGTGCACAAATCATCCAAGTAGCATTCCATAATCCAAAAAAATTCACAAACCAGAAGATTAGATTAATAGACAAACCACATGCCTTTTTTGGGAATGAATGTATCATAACCTTCATTCAAATCAGCTCCAACATCCTCAGTAATGTGGCGCTTAAAAAGTCTCTAAAACAACCGGAAAAAGAAAGCACTTAAATGAGCATAATAAGTATTGAAAAGAGAACGAGACAAAAAGGAAAAAAATAATTGAGGACATCAAACAGCTTACCAGGCTACGATCATCGAAGTATACTTCTCCTCCTTCTATACGACTATAGCAGGCAATTTCACAAGGCTACCAGAATAATCAAGAAAACATAATGCCGTAATCAGAACACAAATCCAAAAGGGTAATTTATAACATTACACTAGACCAATGCGTCAAGAAACCACCACAGGTAAAATACAAAACAGTAGCTTCAATGTTTAAATCAAACAGAGTGATTTGTTTCTACAATACAACCAATAATTCATTTTCTTTGGCTCACCGGTTTAAACATAATAAGTAAAATTTAATATTGACACAAATTCTATCTTCGTGGTAATTTCCCAAATTCTCAAAGCAAATTGAACAATCAATTGCTTGATGCAGCAGCAGTTAAATATGGGAAAATAGCATTCCCCTACCTCCTGAAAAGCAATGCACTTTCTTGACAGAGTTTCTTCACTTTTTGAAAGCTTCAACTCAGAGACAAAGCGCTCATCATGGCGACCATTCTGAAACCTGTTTCCGTATCCAAAATTCTGCCTCTGAGGATAAGGTCCGGGACGAGGAAGAAGGCCGGCTCCTCTATCATTTTGATACCCTTGCTGCCAACGACCGCGGCCAAACCCCCCTCTACCCTGATTATTTGCATTGCGGGTGGCAGGCAATACTGCCAGAGAAAATCACATCTTGCCATAAAACGAATTGAGAAATAAAATCAACAATGATATTTTGTTTAAATCACCGACATGTTTAACTTCTGCCGAAAAACAGAAGCACCACTATGGGACGAATACCTAAAATTCCTGGCAACAAACAATCAAACCTTTTTCTATTAAGTAGGGCTGACTAAAAAAGTCAAACGACCCACAATGATTTATAGTGAATCATATCAGGTTTACGTACAAACATTAACCTCTAAATCATTTCTAATGATTTCGCCCATAATTTTTCTCGGTCTCCCTCAACTTCTAGTAATAGGATTGTCCTCCGCCTCATTCACTCTCTATTCGTCTACTCCTTATCTCTACACATACCCGAACAACCTCATGCAACATTCTACAAATTTTTTTCATACCCGAATTTTAACTACAATACATTCCTCTACAAGTAATACATGCTATGTTTTTTGCTATCAGACATAGTAATTCATCATCGCATAACAGGATTCGTTCACACGGAGCAACAAGACTAGCACACACTAATTAATTTTCCAATCCATAAATCACGAAAAAGTAGCAAAAACAATTGTTCAGCGCATACTTCAAACCAAAAGAGAGAAAGAGAATTTACCAGGAATAGGATAAGGACTTCTGGCGAGGGTTTTACAGTAATCTTCGTTATCGGAGTCAAACAGATCTTTGTCTTCGTAGTCGTGAGGGTGATCGGCGCGGTCCTTAGTGCTGTCTACAACGTCTCCATTCTCCTCCTCGTCCTCGGCTCCGCTGCTGCCACTGCCGCTAGCGGAGGAGGAGTCAGCGGCGCCCTCGCTGGATTTAGAGGAAGAGGCGGAAGACGACGAGGATGAGGAAGAGGAAGCGGCGGAGGAGGAGGAAGAGGAAGCGGGGGAGGAGTGGGACCCATTGTCGTTGTCGGAATCTTCGCCGAATAGGTCCTTCTCCGTGAAATCCATTGAGCACGCTTTTCGCGTTTCAGTGGGATGCAATGCTCATCAAGCATTCTTCGTTTCCAGTTTTTCTCTCTTTTATTTGGGCCACAACTTACAGTACTATCACTGATTGCTTTTTGCACCCATCTTCTAAAAAACTTAAAATGGCCATCCTTTAGTTTTTTTAATTATAAAATTTGAAAACATATTTCACAATTTATTTTCTTATCCATAAATATATTTCACATCTCTGAGTTACACTCCTAAAATGTATCTGCTAAATTCTAAAATTTTATTTTAAATTATGTAACCTAAAATATATTTTCAAATCTATAAATATATTCTGAATTCTACAACTAATAATATGCATATGAAATTTAGGATATATTTATTAATTTTATATAATTTAGAATAAATTTCTTAATCATGAAATTTGAAAAAAAAAAAAATCTCTTGTAAAGGTCTTAAAAATGACTTTTGTTATTCTACTACAGTAGAAAGTTGCATAAAAGTAATTATTATGAAAGTGACAAAAGCATTGAGAATACATAGTAATAATTGATTATGAAATTAGTCAATCAGAGTTTGTCGTGTACATAATTTTATAAGATTTGGGATGAATACTATGTATAAGTAACATATTTGGTAGTTTTCTTTTCTATTGTAGATTTTTGTTTTTTGAGTAATTAAGTTTGTTTGAGTTCAAATACTTGTTCTACAATTAAACAAGATTTCATCAATAGTTAATGCACAATATACACTTAATCTAAGAGGATTTTAATGAAATAAAAAGTTTTATGTGAGGTATCGTTACTTAAATTTGCCACTATTATAACTTTGAAATGATTGCTTATATATTTTGTAAGACCCATTAAAAATCTGTTTACGTAACTCTGTCCTTAATTCTGAGGGTTGTCCTGCAACAGTGGGCCTAAAGGCTGACCCATGATATAAGAACCCTTAGTGTTGCCCTAATTCCACATTTCATTCACTTTCAGAAAAGAACCAGCCGTCATCCCCTTGCTCTCACGTGACGCTCTGCTAGGGTTAGGGTTCTGCCGTCTTCGAACTAGTTCGAGATTGTTTCCTACTCCATGTAAGTGTTGTGGCAAGCCCATACTTGTTTCTTTTGCTCATTCTGTTCTTTTCCCAACTAGGGTTCCTAGTGACCATATCGTGCTTCTGTTCAGCCACCTTTTCAGCTCTTACGTTCGCTCTTTTAGTCGCTGTGCTCGTGTGTTCGGTATAAAGGGCGTGTCAGGTCTTTTTGCTAGCTATTCCCAGGTAAGGGAAGCTAGAACCCTCTTGTTCGGTATAAAAATGCTTGCTTGGATGTCATTTTCGTGGTTTTCGTGCTTATATGTGACTGTGAATGTATGGTGTGAATTGATTTGTTGTTTGAAAATGGAACTGTGTTGATGGCAGAGAGGAACAGTGGCAGAGTCTGATAGACTCGCCCAGGCGAACCTGTCTCGCTTAGGCGAGAGTTACAGGGACTCGCCTAAGTGTTTCTTCGCGAAGGGTCGCCCAGGCGACCCCCTGTACGTTTTGGGCGAGCGAACGTCTCGCTTAAGCGAGGAGAGTCTCGCCTAAGCGAGAACGCGCGCAGGGTTCCCAGGCTGGAAGTCGAGCTCTCGCCTAGGCGAAGGGAGCTCGCCTGAGCGAGGGTCCTCCTCGCTTGGGCGAGACCTTTCTGCCTGAGCGAGATGATGGGCGAAAAATGGTTTGGTCTCGATGTTTCTTGGATTTTAAAAAGTGAACAACATGCTTGTATGAGTTTTATCTTTAAATTTATGAACTGGATTGCCTGTATAAATGGTGTGGCGGGCGAGTGGTGAGTTGTGAGTTTTGACGTGACGGGAACATGATAACGGTATGAGATGATTCATGAAATTGGAGTGACAAGTTTAGTGTGAGTAACAATAAATCTTGATGGTTGGTAAACCAGGGGCATGGTTATGCTATGAGGAGAAACACTTTACTCATGTTTGGGAATAACGAGTTGGTAGCGATTCAACATATGAGAAATGGAATCTTGTTATGGGTGTTGGGTTGAAATCTTGTGTGTAACATATGTATAAATTATTGGTTGTTTATGTACGTTGGTCCATGTCAGTGCATAATTTCTTGGGGTCTCTAGGTGGGACTTTCAGGGTTGCGCTTCAGTGGTCGGGACGTAATCCCATGGCCCCTGTTAGTGGGTGTCCATGGTGGTGCCCCATCTGTATAACTAAGTAAGGATTCAAGGTAAGGACTGTATCCTGACACTCTAAGGGGCC
>Ga0214542_1003538_pt1 | contig 31766 bp, 12 predicted proteins | sample CNSS1metaG_FD_160096 | JGI IMG/M metagenome (GOLD analysis project Ga0214542, IMG submission 160096) | Root nodule microbial communities from cowpea collected in UCLA plant growth center, Los Angeles, California, USA - CNSS1 | ecosystem: Host-associated > Plants > Roots > Nodule | place: USA...
GCAACTAAATGATTAAGTGTGGACAAAAATCAAGGAAGGAGGATAAGATAAAGAGGGTACGAAAGAGAAAATTGCACAAGATATATATTGGTTCAGATTAAAAGATTCTACACCCATTTGTTAATCTCTCTAAAATGATATTAAGTCAATCAGTAAACTAAATCACAAATACAATAACAGATAAGAGAATTTGAGGTTTAGAAAACACGTCTATTGAAACCATAAGAGATGAAAACACCTCCCTTGAAATCCACAAGGGATGAACATCTCTCTTGAATCACACTAGAGATGAAGAAACACCTCCGTTGAATAATGAACACCTCCTTTGAATTACACAAATGACAACCTACTTCTCCTAGCAACAACAAAAACACTCAATCACTCAAGATTCCACTTTATGAAAGTTATCGCTCTACCCACACCAGATTTTTCAAAACCTTCCCAGAGAGAGGTCTCAAGTACTCGAACTTCTCTAACTTCTATATCTCCAAATGAAAGCCTACCACTTTATAGAAGCCTATTTAGAAATTAGGTTAAAATATGAAAAGGTAAGTCACTACCACAATTAATCGATTATCATAAATGGTAATCGACTATCACAAATTTTTTCTGAACATTTTTCTCGCTATGATAATCTATTGTCAGCAGGTGATAATCTATTATCAATAGTGATAATTGATTATTTCAATGAGTTTTGCAAAAATAAAACTGTCTCAGTACTCTACTGCTTGAGTTTTGCCTTTTGACTCTTGACTTACTAATTTAACTATTTTAAATAACATACACAAACTACAAGACATAAACAATTATTGCCTTTTGTCTTTTGACTCTTGCCAACATTTATGTTTGTCATTAAAGAAGATGCGAAGAACTTGAAATGACACGTTGATGGAAGAAAGTGTGATAATATTCTTCGACACCCAATTAATTCTCTATAATGGAAAGTTATTGATGAAACATTTCCAGAATTTGATATATAGCCAAGAAATTTAAGACTTGGACTTGCTATAGATGACATGAATCCTTATAAGAACTTAAGTATCAAATATAGTTCATGGCCAATTTTGTTGATGATTTACAATCTCTCCTTTTTGTTGTGCATGAAGAGAAAATATATATGTTTTCTATAATGATAGGGTCCTAGACAACCTAGAAATGACATTGATGTGTACCTGAAGCCATTGATCGATGATTTGAAACTATTGTGGGAAGAAAGTGTTGATGTATTCGATTCATACTGTTAAGAAACTTTTTGTTTGCGTGCAATGTTATTTTGCACAATAAATGATTTCCTAGTGTATGAAAACTTGAGTGGTTACAATGTTAAAGGTCATTTTGCATGTCCCATTTGTGAAGAAAATATGAGTTATATTCAATTGAAGTATGATTAAAAAATTGTGTATATAAGACATCAAAAATTCCTTTCTCATCCTTACAGTAGAATGAAAAAACATTTAATGGAAGTCCTGAGGATAAAGTTGTGTCGAGACCCCTCAATGGTCAAGAAGTATATAACTAGGTGAAAAACAATGACATTGTGTTCGAAAAACATCAAAAGAAAATGATCATTGAGTAAAACATCTGGAAAAAAACGATTAATATTCTTTAATCTTTCATATTAGTGTAAACTTGATGTACGTAATAGTGACATCGAGACTTTACTAAACATATAAGTGTAAATTGTGCTGGAATATTTTTTTGCTTTTTAGGTTTGGGTAAAGTGTAAATACAAACAAAAATTTAGAAAAAAGAAACATTTAACATTTGTTAATGCACTAATAGAATTCAAATGTTGCCCAATTTTAATTTGAAATGACACCAATTATCAGTAAGTTGTAAAATTCATCGTTGAGTAATTGAACTCTTACTTGATATACATTCTTGAATGTTTATTTTTAACTTTGATATTAATTTGACACCTCTAAATAAGACAAGACGTCAAAATTTCCTATAACGTCTAAATTTAAAAATAACATGTCAAAAACTAGTTTTGTGTTAACATATACTTAATTATATCTCGGAGGAACAGGGTATATGCATAAACATAAACGTAATAAGAAAATAAAAACTACCATACTTATTGACATATTGACTAGAAGGCTCTATAATATATTTCTGACTTTCCATAAATCTAATTATAAGTTGTAAACAATAAATAAATAAATTGGATATTTTGTACTATATACTCGTTAATATATGAATAATGTATCTACCCAATTTGAAGAACACATGTCCTTTAATGAGTATTAAACTCCACTTTTCAAGCATAGTTATAATAAGTTTCTTTTTTTTCCTTACAAGTTTATGATTATGATTATTGTGCATTGATATCAATATTTTATAACATTGGAAGGTAAAATATTTTATACTTCATTTTATACATACACTACAGATCCAAATTATGGAGGTTGGTTCCGTACATGTCTATTATTGATACAATAAGTTTTTTTTTTCTCTGCTGCATATCATTGAGACATGAGTTTACTGATAAAAACAATTTAAAATTTGTAAATGATTTTAATTATAAATAAAACCTCAAAATTATTAAAGAAGTTTTTCAATACTTATGTTCTAAAAAGGCGAAGAAAGTCAATGAATTTAACCGTATTATTCTTCATTTGTATATAAAATGACAATTATTTATAAATATTTGTGGTTACAAAAAAAGTTCATTAAATATATGGATATTGATTTAATGACACCCACATGGGAATGGAGCAAATTACTGATAAACCCGTCATATATTTATAACTCGAGGTGTGAAATTAATTACACTTTTTCTATTACTAATTGAAATAGTATTTTTCAATAATTAAATTAAACATTAACTGCAAACATAAGCAACCAAATGCACACATATTTTGGTTGTTTCATTTATAAAAAAATAAGGGAAAATATTATTATTTATTTTGAATATAGAAATGGAAATTCATCTGAAAGAGGAAGAAAGCGTGAGTGATAAAAATTGGAAGGAAAAGAAGAAACTGTGAAAAAATGAGTCATTCCATGACAAATCGAACCCCACCAGAGGCTGGTCCACACCACACCATTTATCACTCTCTCTTCTGATTCTTCCAACTTCATTTCTTCAAAACTCTCTTTTTCTTCATCCCCACACCTTTCTTTTTCTTTAACCTTTCTCTCTCTTCCTTCGTGCATGGCGTCGTCGGCGTGCGTCACGGACTTGGCTCGAACGGCGGCGTGTAGGGACGGTGTGGCGGCGGCGCATCTCAAAGTGGTCTCAATCTTCGTTATCTTCCTGACGAGCGTGGCGGGGATGTCGTCGCCGGTGCTCCTGGCCGGGATCTTCCGCGGGAAGCCGCTCTACGACAAGGCCATAGTCGTGATCAAGTGTTTCGCGGCAGGGGTGATTCTCTCCACCTCGCTGGTCCACGTGCTCCCAGACGCGTACGCCGCACTCGCCGACTGCCAGGTGGCGTCGCGCCATCCCTGGAAGGACTTCCCCTTCGCGGGGCTCGTGACGCTTGTGGGCGCTCTTCTGGCGCTCCTGGTGGACCTTGCGGCGAGCTCGCACGTGGAGCACGCGCAGTACGCGCCGGTGGTGGCGCAGGAGAAGGAGTTGGAGCTCGGCGGTGGGTGCCATGGCTCCGGCGGCGACGGTGAAAGAGGTGAAGAATTGGTGAGACTGAAACAGAGGCTGGTTTCGCAGGTGCTTGAGATTGGGATTATTTTTCACTCTGTGATTATCGGAGTTACCATGGGAATGTCTCAGAACGTTTGCACTATTCGACCTCTCGTTGCCGCTTTGGCATTTCATCAAATATTTGAAGGCATGGGTCTCGGTGGTTGCGTCGCTCAGGTTCTTTCTCTTCTTCCATTACTTTTCTTAAATCTTTCTTATTAGATTTTGTTCCAATCACTATGTTTTTAATTAGGTTTCTGAAAATAAATTAATAAATAATTGCAGGTTCTTAAATAATCTGTTGATTATAATTATAATAATTAAAATTTGAACATTGGAAAAATTTGAACTGGATTATATTTATTGCCTTCTACATTTTTTTCTTGTCAAAATTTATATCTTCATACCTGTTTTTTATGAAGGAAAATAGTGTAACAGGTGTCGCGTTTATGGGAGTTTCTAAAACATTGTTTATAAAAAAACACATTTTTATTTCTACTTTTTTTTTGTTCATTTGTTGTCTGAAATCTGTGTTATATTATTAGTTTCCCCTTTCTGGTAATTAACGGGGCTTAGAGTGTTTAAAGGTTATAATTGTAAATCATCATCTAAAATTATTGGGATAAAGACCCTAACTTCCCAAATTAACATTACGTGTGACTGATTTTTCAGTAATTTTTGTGGATAAGTATGGATTTGTATTCAGGCCATTTTAGTGTTATTTATAGAATTGAAAACATAAGAGTATATATTGTGTTCCTTTTATTTATTTTTAATTTATTATTAATGACCTCTCCAGATTATCTTATCCATTAATTCAAGCATGGGTATAGTTAAAAAAGAGTTAAATAGGATTTTGCAAAGATAAAATGTGTATTTAGAAAAGAGGCAATGGAGGAATATTTTAATTAATTTATTACATGTGTTTGTGTGGCTTGTGCAGTCACGAATTGGAAACCGTGAGATGTTTGTGAGATCATAGTTTCACCGTGACTGCTATGATAATAATAAAAAACATAATAAATAAATATTCTATTGCTTCTTTATCTCTCTCACTCCCCAATCAATAACAATGTTTCAAGTGTTCACAAAGTCATTTTGATCAGAATAAAGTATTAATGCCTTTTTAATCATGATAACTATTAATGTTTGATATTCTTTCGTAATTAATTAAACAGTAGCACCAATTACCCTCCACCTCTCAGGTATGTGTTAAAGTTTTCCCAAAATAAAGTAATTAAGAAAAAAATGTTATATTATTAGCCAATTGAAATGTGATATGACTTTTTAAAACATGAAACTATATCAAAGGTAACAACTTATTATTCTGCACATGCTAATTTATTACTCCATAAATATAAAAAAAAAATGTAAGTGTATTCCAATTAATTCATTTTATTGAATTCTGTACTGTTTAATGTTAAGTAATTGTATTATTCTTTGTAAGTTTTTAAGAATTGTGGAAAGTTGTATGATGATTGTTACAGGCAGGATTTAGCTTTGGAACAACAGCATACATGTGCATGATGTTTGCAGTGACAACACCAATGGGGATAATGTTGGGGATGGCATTGTTCTCTCTGACAGGGTACGATGATAGCAATCCAAATGCCTTAATCCTGGAAGGGTTACTGGGTTCAGTTTCATCAGGAATACTAATTTACATGGCCCTTGTTGATCTCATAGCAGTTGACTTTTTTCACAACAAGCTTATGAACTCTACTCCTCGGTTGAAGAAAATATCTTTTCTTGCTTTGACCCTTGGTTCTGCTGCAATGTCTATTCTTGCTCTTTGGGCTTGAAAATTTTGTACCTTCAACTTTCTGTCAAATGTGCAGCTTGCTAATGGACAAAACAAACCTACACTTCAATCATATATAAACCATTTCAAAATTTACCTATGTCAACTTCATATGTATGTAATATAACTTAGGAAGAAAAAATAACAAAATTATTGGAGTGAATATTTCTAGTGTTGAATCCTTTAAATTCAATGAATCAACTTAAATGTGTTTAACTAAAACTTATTGTTGAATAATATAGGAGGAGTCTTTCCCTTTAATATTCAAAATCTTACTTAAGGATATTAGTTTTAATGTATATCAACAAGTTCATGATAATTATATGAATATCGTTAGAAAGAAATTTTATTTCACTAATAAATATTAATAGAAATTCTCATATTATATGAAATATTTTTTGTAAATTTGTTAAAAAAAATTGTAAGAAAAGACTTTTTTCTAAAAATTTTAATTGACAGATAATTTTTTCGTGGGTAATCATTTCCTACAAAATTATAAAATTTATAAGTATTTCTTACAATATTTGTAGCGAAAAGTGTTTTATACAAAATATTTTGCAAGAAAATTTGTAGTAATTTCTTGCAATTTTTTTTTACAACAAAACTTGTAAGCATTTTCAACGAAAAATATTTCAAAACAAAATTGAAAGAAAATATGAATTTTTTTAGTAGTGAAATCATATATTTTGTATCGGAGAGTTCATATTTAATTTTTCCGATATGTACAATTTTGTCACATAAATTAGTCTTATTAATGGTGTATTTCAACCAATAATTTTGAAGGTTAAAATAATATTGTTAACTTAAGTATAATTTTAATGTCTAAAACTATTAGAGGTCATTAAGGTATAGATTAGAGAAGCTTATCTTAGTGTATAATTTTAATATAGTTCGCTTTTATTCTCTTTAATCACCACTAACACTAATTTTTAACTCTATTTTTATATATATTGTTTTGAAATGAATGAATCCAGCGATGAAATTAGAAAGCTACTCTTATAAGTTTGATGAGTGAGTTTCATAAAGTATGTTGTCTACAATGTTAAAGTTAGAGTAGAATAAAATGGGTAAAGGCAATTAATAGTTAGGCACTATGCTTTTCCTCGCATTTGTTATCTTCAATTCTGAAATTAGTGAAGTTAAAAGAAAGAAAAAAAAGGTAAAATGAGCATTAATTAGGGGAAATTGAAAAGGTTGGATGCCTAGTGGAGTAATGTGGATACCACTATTTGGTCTCCAAGCTTGGAGTATCAAATTAATTTATCATTATATTAAAATATGGCCTCTTTGGAAGTTTAGTTGAAAGTATATACACAGATTCCACTAAGTGTTTTTCAATTTGGGAGGAATTTGGAATCCTATGATTTTGGTTCCTAGTGCTCATCTTTATCTTTCGTAAAGTTACGTTCCTTCTTTTTCTCTTTGATTATCTTCATATCCAACCTTCATCTTCTATCAAAGAGAAAAGCCACATTTCACTTCAATTACAAAACATGAGTATAAACCGTTAAGAAAATATGTTGATAACTAATTTTAGTAATAACAAATAATTAGTTCCTATAATAATCTATTTAAATATTAATTTATAAACTTAAAATTATTAGTAACTAAAATAGTTTTTAAATTGATTTCTAAATTGATATAAATTATGATATAAATTGGTAACTGTAATAATTATGTTAAATTGAGAATCTTACGTGAAATGTCTGATTTTGTTGAATAGTGTCAGTCGTGGTAATATTTTTATGAATATATAATATATGGAAACTTGAGAAAATGTTGTTGATTTAACATGTGGAAGTATAGATTTTGGTAGTAGGGAATCTATTGAAATTGAGAGATTAATTGTGACTAAAAAATGTTACTAATATGAGATGGAATGAATGCGTGTGCCTTTGATGATGTTGTTACTTATATTTGAAAGATGAAAATATCTTGGATGTTGTATTTAGATCTTTAATTAGGGACATACTTACACTCTTAATTCTTGTGAGATGAAAAGAGTAAACACACTTGAATGCTTTGATTAAGGTATTATTTGAATGTGGTATGTTGCTTGTATTTGTATGAATGTAGTATGTGTATGCGAAGTGTTATAACATGTGAATTAAAAAGTGGAGGCTTTAAAATGTTGATAAAAGGCACTACTTGCATTAACCAAATATTCATGTTGCATTGCAGTTGGGTGGTAACTACTACCGTTAGGTGCCACTACGTATTTTGGCAAGCAGTGAGCCTATGATTTTGTGGCGTTGGGCGGTGGTTCTTTGGTGTTGAACGGTAACTCTGATATTTTCCATACTAGAAATGGTTTATATGTTTTTAAATGATTTTCATTATATGTTATCTTTTATAATTATGATTGTTTATCATTTGTTTGACAATGCATGACTAAGTGTGAATGTTCTAGTGTTAGGATGGTCAAATTAGCTATTTCTAAGAGAAAATGTTAATCAAGGATGAGTTTAAGTGTACTGAAGGAAACTTAGGAGGTGAGACTATAATGACTCTACTGGTATCTGACTCATATATAGTAGATAACTAGGTAGTGAGAGTCAAAGGAACCTTCACATGGCAGAGAGTATGATATGAAAGAGGATCATACTCATGGAACTAGTGAAGTTAACCTTATTAGTAGCACATGAATTATATGATTATTCCACTTGGGTTATTGTTGTTGAGAAAAAGGAGAAAAAGGAAAACATTATAGGTGTAGAGTCTTAGAAGTCCTTTCAATATACTAATTTTTCAGAAACAAGGGTCTAGTTGTGTTATGGTACTTCTACATTGATCTTGGTATCTTCCTTTTTATATATATATATATATATATATATATATATATGGGAATAGAAATCGAAAAAAAAAATGATAGTAGCGGTAGACGGAATTGGGAAAATGAAGAAATTAGTCTAGAAATATTATAGAGATGATAAATTATAGTTTTTTTTTTCAAAAAAAATAAATAAAAATCCTTAACTTATATTTTGAAGTACATGTGTTTACTTTCATGTTTTTACTTTAATGTATTTTGATATATCTTTCTTTAAGATTGTCAAGACAAGAAAATGGATTAAAAAAAAAGAACAAATTAAATTTTTTGTGCGAATAAAATTTGTTTTGTACAATTGTATGTATAAATATAAAAGAAATTAGTATTTTAAAAAGCTATAAAAGATTTTAAAAAACACATGAATATGCTTTGTATGTTTTGAATAAAGGGCTAAACTGTAAATAAAATTTCTATTGTAAAGTTTAGTTTACAAAAACTCAATTCTGTTATTAAGAATTGTAATGTGAATTAGTTCACATATAATTATGGGACCATATGATAATTAAGTATTATTGAATGTTTGTTGTAGAATTTTTGGGTTGTTATAATTGGTCAAGAATTTTTTCGTTAAATTATTAATTAATATCTAATCAATAAAGAGTTTATATTTATTAATTATTTAATTAATGTGTTTTAACAATTTCTGTACATAAAAACTTAAGCTATAAATTTAAATTTGTTTTGTAATAAATTTTAATGAATAATCGGTTTAAGGAACAGTGTTAATATTTTTATAGAATAATTTATTATTATACATAATTTATTTCATTTAATAAATTTATCATCAATAACTTTATTGTTACTATTTGATTTTCTAAATATTTAAATAAACTTTATTAACGAAATATTAAGAAGTAGAGAATATCCACCACATATTAAATACTAGGATTATTTGTACCCATCCATTAACTAACATTTAATTAAAAAAAAATATATATTTATCACTTATAATTATTCATTAAGAACATTCATTTGTCATAAATTTTACTTAGCAAGTATGGACTTGTATCATCTCTAGGAGCAGACATTCTGATCACAAAATTATGAGTTTGATGTTTAAGGGTTAACAATTCTCAAATCAGTTAATAAATAATGATATAATAATCAAATTAAATAATTGGTGGTATATTTTTGAAAAATTTTAGACTCTTCAACTTTCTTGCTCATATTACTATTGTTTATTTATATTGTCGTTTACAAATATGCATGCTGAAAATCAATTACAAGTTTATAAAATTTAATTTCATCTGGTTTCAAATCAAATATTAATTCCAATTTCATTCTCAACTCTAATTTGCAATACCAATAATCACGGTGGACAACTACTATTCTCACATTCATTACAAGATTGATGAACCAATCTCAAGTAAACAAAAAAAAAATTATTTCAAAATAAAAATCATAATCATATTAACTATTCATATATAAACAATGAATATTATACATTATTATACTCCCATTTAAAATATAATTACTCTGACCAAATTTTTTTCACTTTTAATTTATATCAATTACCTCAATTACACTTCACTTAAAATAATAAATTGACTTTATGTTTCATAAAGTCGTATAGTAAACGCAACTTTATGTTTCTAAACCATCACACTTAAAAAAACAAAAAATGTGTCATAAAACACATCTTTTTAACATAAAAAAGAAAAGTAAAATATGGTTGAGAATTTAAAAATAACACTCATGGAAAAAATTAAATTTCAGCAAATAAATGAGACGGAATTAACGGTGGTGAAGACAAACATGAGAAGAGACAAAAAGGAAAAAAACGTGTAAGGCCCAAAAGGTTGAGTGTGACAGAGTGGGGTTCGATCCAATTTCTTGTAAGACCCAAAGCTCTTTTTCTTCACTTCTAATCACAAATTTCTTAATACCAGTTCATGCAATAATATTAGCAATACGTGTACATTATTTAAGCCACATAACATATAATTTAATCTTTTAAAACTATTTAAGATACATTTATTACTGTTTTAAGTCAATAAGGATGTAAGGCTCTTTAATATGTGATAAATAAAAAGATAAAATATTCCCACAAACTTGCCTAATTAACAATTTATTAGTTTAATATAGAATTGATGATTCGTTTGAAAAATGATATTGATATTTTTCGCTTTAATTATTATTTTTGTACTTTTAGAAAACATTAAAATTAAAATATTCTATCGAGAAGTCTGTCTTTTAAAACTTGACTTATTTTGTTTTTTAAGGAGGTCGTGATATTGGGATTGTGTTTGAATAATTTATTTTCTGACTTTAAAAATTCATTTAAAGTTACCAGTTTAAAAAAAAAAATTTAAAGCTAACGAACAAGTTGTTTGTTAATTTATAATTTTTATTTATATTTCATTTTAACATTAAATTTGTTTAAAAAATAAATTGAATTTAATAAATTTGAAATATATTTATGAGAATTAGAATATAATTCAGATTATGTAATTTAGAAATGTCTAAGAATATAGTATGTCATTACCATATAGAACACTAGAATGTATTCGCTCCTACTAAGTTTGTAATATATACGATCGACGATAAGATTTGTCTCAAAATCATGAGAAAATTATTTTATGAAATTAATAGTACATTGATGAGATGTCTGTTTTACCTTGTAAGTGAATTTTTTTTTTCAGTTTGCAAACCCTATTATTTGGGTCCCCAACACAAAGTTTCCTGGTTGTACTATATGGATTGTTTGATCAATGTTAGCATTTAGAAATGTTGTCTTGATATTCATTGGATGGAGCACTAAATCATAATATTCAACAAGAGTCATACTTGTCTTAAACGAGTCTTTCAATGAAATTAGAAAGAATGTTTCTTTAAAGTCAATCACTTCCTTTTAGGTATACCCTTTGCCATAAGACGAGCTTTATACTGTCTACATTACCTTTGCAATGCCCATTGGTCTTAAATATCCATTTTCATCTAATGGGTTTCATGCCTTTTGGTAATGGATCAAGTTCTCAAATCTTATTACCTTGGATGAACTAATGCTCCTCATTCATTGCTTCCATCAACATTTGAATTGGAATTTTGCATGGCTTGACAGAGTTTGACCGAATCATTTTCCACCATACCATTATTTTCCTCATGTTCTTGGATAAATATCAATCATCTAGAATATCACTTCTCATTTTTCTTGTGGATCTGCAGAAAGGTACTGAGTCTAAAGCATAGGTTCTTAAGGATCTTAAGTTTGATCTTCATGAATGACCAAATCATCTTGAGTGGGAATATCTTGCAAAGGTTAAAAACTTGCTTTATCAAAACCAACTATATCAATTGATTATGGAATTATTACCGATTCTTCATCTAGGACAAAGTTTCTAACCTCATTCTTTCATCCAAGCTCAATATCGTCAAAGAATGTTCTCATCTCAACAATTGTCTTCAATTTGGAATCATAAAATATATAACCTCTAGAATTTTTAGAATGACCAATAAAGTAGTTTTTAATGTTTATGAGTCCATTTTTTTTTTCATTTGGCTTATAAAGCCTTGCTTCAATTGGACATTCTCATACACAAAAATGATTTACACTAGGCTTTCACCCAACCCAAAGCTCATAAAGGTTTTAGCAACTGTCTTGGTTGACACTTTATTCAGAATGGAAGTTGTAGTCTTTGGTGTCTCTTCCCGAAGTGACTATGGCAAGGTAGAATGACAAATCATGCTCCTTATCATATCTTTAAGAATTTAGTTTCGTCTTTCAACTACTACACCATTTATGCTAGGTGACCATGACATTGTGTACTATGAAATAATTCCACATTCCCCTAGGTACTTTGCAAAAGGTTTTAGACGTTGTTTACTTGAGCCATCATGTTTGCCACAATATTCACCACCATGGTCAAATTTGATACTTTTAATTCTTTTGTTGAGTTTATTTTAGTAATCATTAATGATTTTAGTTATGATTAATATAACAACTATTGTTTTAGTTGTATGTATTGATATCACTGACACAATTATTTGAATATGTCCTAAATATATAATTGCAAATTTTGAGCTCATAAAGTCAAACACATTTATAAGAAAAGGTATGTGACTAGTGGAAGATTGTTAGTATTTTTTTTATATATTTTATTTAAATGTGTTAAGACCATTACTTAATTAGCTAAAATCATAAAGTTGTATGTTAATATTAAATTTATGGTTAATGTCATAATTGTGAGGAGATATCAGTGTATAAATACTTACTTGTGTGGATACCACAAGTAGTATTCTGATTTGACGAGGGATTAATAGAAACAAAAGTTACATATGTAGGTTATGATCCCATTTGTAAGAGTGTAAACTATTACACTAGTGTAGATTTCACATATGAAATCACCTTATATGCCTTTTTGTTGCCATTGATTTTGTCTATTGTCACATCTCCATTTTTTTTGTTTTTTTTTGTGATTTGTTGATGGTGTTTTATATTTTTGTGGTTGAGTTTTGATGGAGGTTGCTGCCATGGTTGGTTTTGGGTTTTTCTACAATGTAGGTGTGTGAACGAAGTGGGTGCGTGAGTCACGTTTTGGTGTAGGTTGCGTCATGATTGGATTACACGACTCGGAGTGTTTCCTTTCAGGTAGATCTGGTAGTGGTGGATTGTTCTTCTTCTATGGTGAGGTTGTGGCAGGTGTGTGGGGAAGTTGCGACGTTGGTTGCTGTAGGGACCAAAAAGAAGTACATATAGCTTCGATTGTGTTTAGAACCGAGGCAGAATCAAGAGTTTTTGTCTTGATTGGGATCCGAAACCAAAAGTGGTGTCTTTTTTGCCTCATCCTAATATGTCTCGGTTTTAAAATTGGGACATAATTGCGAAAATAATCAGGGTCAAAAATCCTTACAAGTGTTATATTCTTTTACTTCATTTCATGAGGAGAGAAAATAACTGTCTACATTTAGAATATCACACGCCCACTCTTAATATAATGTAAATTTAAATATACTTCCACATTTTATTTTCGTTTGAGAAATATGATTTTGATGTGATTTTTTTTTATCTACATAGAGAATCATACGCACAATTATTATTATTTGTTATAAATAAACAACAACCCATAATTTTGTTCTATTACGTGGATCACACCATTAAACTAGGTTTAAGGACATGTACCAAATCCAAGGCCACCACTGGTATTGTAGCTGACTTTAAACAACCTGTATTCAATTTTTCTTCTATAAAAAAATCTAAAAAAACCCAAATTATTTCTTAAAAAGTGTAATTTATAGAAATATCTATCTTTTATTATTATTGGTTGTTCTTAAAGACATTTATTTTTTTATTATAAAGAAACTATTTCTTACCAAGGAAACAATTTTATGTTTTCGACATAGAACAAAATATGTTTTCTGCCCAAACCTTCATGAGTATAAGTTTTGAAGCTTTAAACCATCACAAAAAGTTTCTGTAATAATCATGAATATTGCTTGAATACCCTATACGGATAAAATTACATCTGATTTTGGTTATCTGAAAAGCACTAACATGGAAAAAGATTTGATGAGATGAAGCAGTCTCACTTTTGGTTTAGTAGGTAGTTTGAAACGTGACATGTTCACGAGGTCAAATTCTGAGTGGGAGAAGTAGCATAAGAAAAGGGGAAGAGGCTATATCAATGCATCTACGCAATTATATTAAAATATAGAAATATATAATATAATTCACAACAAAATAGAAGTGGATGTGGCCACAAAAATAAAATCATACTAAATGTCATTGCATGCCAAGGAAAAACATATTGACTTCCAATTTATTTATTTATTAATCAAATTAGTTACTTCAATGGTGATTAGTAATTATTTAATCATTTTCAAAAATATTTCAAATATTTACAGTTTTATAATGTGTTTTGTTATTATAATGGATCAAGTCAATATGAAACTTTAATACAATTTAGTCTTTAAACTTTAAAAATAAATGTATTTTTAAACTCAATTGCGTTAATTTTTTTTTATTGTGTCAAACAATATTTTTGAGTTAGTGTTTGAGTTCTTTACACCCAATACATTTTAACTCAAATGTTATACCAGAAAACGGTTTACATGTAAAAAAAGATTAACATCGTTAGGTTAAAATAATTATATTTATTTTTTAAAATTGGAAGATTAAAATATATCAAAATTTTGGATAGAAACAAATTTCAATTATACATATAAATTTAGAAACTAAAAATATAGGTTTAATTACTCTTTTAGTCTTTGTTTTCATCCTAAAATGTCAAGTTGATGATCCAATTTTTTAAAATTTCAATTTGGTTCCGTTTTCGAAAATTTAATACAATTTGATCATTTTTGTTAAATATATTAAAGCAGATCAAAGATTTTTCATCAAAATTGACACTAGGAGTATATTAATTACATCAACAAAGCAAACTATTTCATTAACAACTTCAATTTTGACGAAAAATATTTAATCTAAAAATTTAAGAAAAATAAAAATGATAAAATTGTATAATTTTTTAAAAATCAAAACAAAATTGAGATTAAAATAAAAAATGAAGGTTAAATTACTCTTTTGGTCCTTGTATTTTCAAGTAGTGTCAAATTAGTTTTCTAGTTTTTCTTTGTCTCAATTTGGTCCTTGTTATTTTAAAAGTGATTCAATTTGGTCATTATCGTCAATTTTGATTAAACAGTATTAAAGTCAACGCCGCATGTCAATTTGTGATTTTTTTTAATTTTTTTTAATGTTTTTCTTAATTGTTTTTAAAAAATATTTAATTTTTTTTTTAATTTTTTTTTATCTTTTACACATGTCACTTCACAGTTGTTCTACATGTCAAAATAATTCAATTTAGTCCCTATATTTGTTTTTAGTTTCAACTTAGTCTTAATTTTTGTAAAAATAAAGCAATATTCTTACTAAAATTGACATATTTATTAAATATTTGTAGAAATATTTTTAAACAAACTTTTTGTTTTTAGTTTTATTATTAAACAAAGTGACTCCTCAAACTTAATTTCAATAATTAACCATTTTGTTATCATATATAAAGACATCAACTCAACTGTGCCATATCATACAAACTTATTAAAAATTAAAAATCAAATAACTTGTCACACATAAGTTAAGGAACTAAGTTTCAAGTTCAAAACAAAACCACAGTTTAAAGTTTTGTATAAAATTTAAAGTTAATTTAAAAATATTTCTAGAAATATTTAATAAAAACGTTAATTTTAGTAAGAATATCACCTTAAGATTTATATAAAAAGTAAATTGAGTCTCACTTTAATGAAGGACAATATTACTCAATTTTTATAGAAATTGAGATTAAATTAAAATTAAAAACTAATATAGAGACCAGATTGAATCATTTTAACACGTGACACAATTATAAAGTGACACATGTAAAAAATAAAAAAATTAAAAAAATAAAAATTCAAAATTTAAAAATTAAAAAAAAAAACTAAAAATTGACATGTACCATGGATTTTAACACTATTTGGTCAAACTAATGGTAAAGACTCAATTGACTCATTTTTAAAAAAACAAGAACCAAATTAAGACAAAAAAAAACTTGAGGAACAAATTGACATTATTTGAAGAATACAACGACAAAAAAATAATTTAACCAAAAATAAAAGACCAATTTAAAATTTTTAAAACGAAAATAAAAACTAAAAAAAGTCATTAAAATAAAACATATTTAGCATTTGAATTTTTTTTCCAATATTTCTGACCACCCCATTTGCATAACTGAACTCTGATCCATCCCAGAACAAAACCTTCAAAAACATTGAGCAGAAACAAACATGTACATAAAGCTGTCCTTTCTCTGTGCAATACCATACCATCCCTTATTTTCTACCCACATGCACCATTCATGTCACTGCTTCATCATGACTGAACAACACAAGCTTCCACATCAGAACAATCAATTACAGTTAGAAAGTGTTATCAATTGCGACAGATGAGTAACCAACGTCACATTTATAACCCATCAAGTACTCTCTTTTGTCTTTTCTCCTCTTCTGTATCACAACTGTTACAATTTATAACTACTCTTACTTCACAATTAGTCGTTTACTGTACTCTCTGCAAGTAATTTGCTTTAATCATTGAGAGGAGAACATATTAGCACAGTAAAAGGGAAAGAACACGCTTTTACGATAATCATTCAAAAAATGTGTCTAAGAGGCTAATCAATCTTGCTCTTGCATCATTTTCTGAGAGAAAAAGAAAGAAACCAGACATCTCCAGAAGAAAACCAAACAATTTCAGGAAAACAAAAAATGAGTAAACTTTGAGAAGAGTTCATATTTCATTGTGAAACATCCATTTTCAAGAGAAGAAAAAAATGTGTAAACTTTGAGAAGAGTTCATATTTCATTGTGAAGCATCCAACCCAGTTACATGGTCAGGTGACAGAAAAACCTTACTCAACAATCTCTTCAAAGAGAAACTCAACAAAGAAGAAGAATTTTCTGGAACAGAATCACTCATGGCACCGATTTCACGCTCACTAATCTCATAACCAGGAGTAACAACCACAACCTCCAACACGTCACCAGAACCCGGTTGAGAATCATCGCTCCCCAGAATAGAAGCTCTGCAAATGGGACAATTGCAATGTGAAGTAAACCACATGTCAATGCACTCCACATGAAAAGCGTGGCCACACTTTGGCAATTTCCTTCCAATCTCACCCTCCTCAATAACGCTCAAACAGATCACACATTCCAATTCTTCTGTTTTCTCTGTTTTGTGCACAAACATGGGAATCGCTGAAACTGCCGCCAAATCCAGGCCCTTGGTGCAGGTGGGTGAAGCTTCTATGTTGATGCTGTGGAAATGGGAAGGTTCCAGAACGTCGGAGACAGTCACCGGAGTTCGCCACCGGCGAGTGTGGGAACGTAACTGCGACTGAGATAAGAACCACTTGGCATACACGTGGAGCAGGAGGACAAAGAGGATGACTAGGAGCAAGGAAAGAACGGCTGCGAGCATGATGCTGCTGTTGTTGTCGGAGAACACGCTCTGAGCGAGTTGACTCAGTGAGTTACTGGGTGACTCGGATTGAGTCGGCATTGTGAGGGGGTGAAGGATGAGAGTGAAATCGGTGTAGTTTTCTTGAATGGGGAAAAGGGTAGGTTAGTTTTATGGAAAAGGTGAGAGCTTTGAGCTTAAAACGAGATTTTGGGTGGAGGGGACCCAACAAAACTCAGTGAAGTCAAGAGCCAGTTTGTGCAATGCTGAATGCTGAATGAAATGTTGGTTTGTTCTTCCACTTTCTTTGCAATTAACTGTGAAAATGTTTACGTGATAACGAAGGGGGGTGTTTGGTGTTGGGGGGTTGGAGATGAAGTCAAAGGAGAGTCCCTATATCTAAGGGATTAATGAGGAATGCATGGGAATGGGGGGTGGAGGGATGAAGAGAAAAATAGGGCACAAATGAAGCACTCGTGAAGGCAACGGCAATGGAGGGTAGGTGGGTTTTATTGGATTCATGTGGCAGGTTTTTGTTTATTTATTTGTGGTTTTAATTGGTTAAATTGGTGCAATAAAGGATCCTAACTCCTAAGGCAAGAAATAAAATAAGATATTCTTAGTTCTTGTAAACTGCATCAAGCCTAAGTCAATCATGAAAAGGAGCCAACCCCCTCCACAATTTCTTCACTTTCATGCATTTATTACAACTTTGACAATATTAGAAGTGGCGCTGTGTTGTTTGGGTTTGGTAGGGCATGTCGCGGGACCCCAACTACTGTTTTAAAGAGATGAACCAGAGTTCAGGGGTCCCATGTGAATGGAACCATACACTCTATAGGGGTTGTTTTCTTTTTTTTTTTTTTTTCTTTGACCATCCTACCACAGCTAGCAGTCAACTGTTGATAGCAGTAGAAGATCTTTGGTTAGATTCCACCATATTTTGTTGCATGTTTCCAGCAATGGATAGATCCCTTTTCAGTTTTTAGAGAGGTTACAGTATTAGGCTAGCAAAAGCTCCTCCTGTCACACAGCATTGCCAATAATTCACAGGTTTTTTGGGGTTGGAAATCATTACACATGCTCTATTTTCTTTTTCCTAATTCAATCTTTTTGTTTTCATTATTAATCCTCTACGATATGTTATGTTTTGAGAAGTACAACTAATAGCTAAATTTATTTGTGGCCTTTTTCAGTTGGTCTGCAAATTTTAGACCTCGAGCATCTCATGTCAGATAAACTTCTTTTTCCATATTTTCTGCTAAAGATTTTTGTCCAAACCTGTTTCTTTAGTTTATTGTCAATGCTCCAACTTATATTCTAGAACCCCATTGTAATAATATTAGAATTTCAATTTCAACCTTGCAAGGGATATGCAGAATGTAACCAAACAACAGGATTTGTTTGATTGGAAAATGGAAACTATCAGAAGTTATTGATTTTGTTTTGATGTTCAGAATTCTTCAAACTGGAAACTAAAGGATGCTCATAAAAATTATTAAAAGGGGTTTTGCAGGATTTTACAATATACATGACAATAGTTATTTTTTCTCATATAAAACCAAAAATGGTTCACTTATATCTATTCTATCCTTCAGATTCTTCTCTCCAGCTATTCTTTCAGTCCATTAGTTTGTATCTTTTCTCTTCCACACCTGTAACTCCCAAGTTTATCTCTATTATTGTATGGAGGGGCACCTGCAAATGAGCAAATCTCAGATACAGATACATTAGGAGTCCAAATTCTCTACTGAATTTTTTTTGATAGTGTAAACATTAACAATACACTGATATTGATATTTTAAAAATTATTTTAATATATTTTAAAACATCAAAATCAGGTTGTATTCTAAAACACAACAAAGGAACAACTTAAAAAAACCCGTGATGAATCCAAATTCATACATGAGATATCTTATGCAAATTCATGGTTCACACAAATGTTTCACAAAATGAGATGGTGAACCTCACAAATTCTTTTCTTCTAACACAATGACTACAGTTCATTTCTTAAATATCATGAACTAGATGGAGCTTTTGCACAACTCCATCTTTCACTTTGAGCTAAATATGAATATATTACCTCAATTTCTGGAATTTCTTGCAAAGGCCTGTCAGTAAAATAAGCATATAATGCCCTCAGAACTGCCTGTAATGAGAAACTGAAGAATTAAAACCAATCAACCATAGAACATATAAATGGAAAGTTTACATCAAAGTTATGTGAAAAACCTGGTGAGATATCACAACAACAGGTGCCCGTTGCCGCTCAAGCTCAATAATGACAGGTTCTAACCTGCATTATCATAAATACAAGATATTTACACAAAAAAGAGTACTAGTTTGGAACCAAAAAATGATACAAGAAGTAATGCATCAACCTTTGAATAACATCCAAGTAAGACTCTCCACGAGGATAACGATACCTAAGCTTGTCCTTACAGCGTGATCTGTAGCAGAAAAAGATAAAGAAAATAAAGAACAATAGTTACATGAAACATTTTTAACTTTTTCAACTTGAAATTACAAAGATCACAGTTTGGAACATACTCGTACTCCCCTGGCATGTTCTTCTTGATCTCTTCGTATGTCATGCCATCACACACACCAGCATTTATCTCATCAAGTGCACGCCATTGTATCTACCATATATAGATACTATTAATAATACACACTTTTGCCAATCCATATTTCTGTATTAAGGATGACACTAACCTTGGGAAATCCAACAATTGGTCCTGCTGTTAAAATTGTTCGCTGCAGTGTACTAGTCCATATCTAGACACCAGTCACAAACATCACAAACCGTTTATCATTTCAATATTTGCACATATATTTATTACAAGCTTACACAAGCAGCTCGTTCTGATTTGAGACGCTTTTCAACAAATTTAGCAAGCTTCTTCTTATAAAGTTCTCCAGCCTCACTGTTGAAACAAATTGCATTGTGTTCCAGTTAGGCACATGAAATTCATAGACATTCTTGTTCAAAAAAACAGATATGACATTTATATATTAAAAAAAAGGAAAATGCGAAATAATTCAAATATAGAGGAACTAAAATCATCTATCTTTGCATGCCAACAACCAATGACACCAGGCCTCTCACTTAGATAGGTACGAATTCCGCAATACTAAAAAGAAGTTACCAAGAAAATCAGGTTCATCTTTAACCCAACCTGAGCCACCAGTGACAAATGAACTATAATATATCCCAGTTTTGGCTTCTTAGAAAGCCACCAAATGGAAGGAAGAGACCAATAATAATTTCTAAAATTGAGAGTAGGAAAAAATATTACTAAAAGGAACCATACAGGTTCCTTACATAACTTTGGGTATCTAATGCCATGTAGAAAAGAGCGTATTGACTAATAAGACTTTGAGTAATTGCGATGTGAAATAAATAAAAAAATTGACCTTATAATCCCCTTTAAACTAATATTGATCATGTACAAGTTTAGTACATCTACTACAAGAAGAAATCAAAATAAGATTTATCACAATAAGACTGATAACAGAAAAATAATTTAGATTCTTAGTGTTCTTCTAACAGTTCCTCGTATGAACAGAACAGAAATGGAAATTGATATTTTCATTCGTAAACTACCTTTTTCGAAGCTTGTATCCTCATTAATACAAACATTACACTAGATAGAGATAGAACCCAAATATACCTTAATGCAGAGTCTCCTCCAATTCTGCCTCTCACATTAAACCGACTTTCTCCATGCCGGGTAAGCAATATTGGGCGAGGTGTAAGATGTGTGTTTACCTGCATGAGGAAAACAAATCATTAATAGAAGCTAACAAGTGATTTGCAGAAGCATTTGCTGAAGGCATATATGATTAATTTCAAGAAAAAACCATTTGCAAAAGTTGGTCTATGACATTTCTCAATATTGTCTTACTGGGTTAAGTATTATTAATTAACTTGATCATTTCTTTTACTTTTCAGTGTGTTAGTGAAGCTTTGACTGTTATTAACTGCATTCTTCTAAGACACTTACCAAGAAAAAGACTATCCGACCAGGTAGGTAGCCACTGATATTGTTCACCTAAACCAGAAGATAGAATTTGTGGATCATTAACAAATTAAAGTCACACTGTAAACCATGCTTGTAAATGGTTATCGAAAAATTCAACAAGATAAACAAATACTTGCCACAAGAAATTCTAGAATATTAGAGCAGCCTCCCAATAGTTTTTTTTCAAACAGCTAAAGTACTTTACTATCATATGTCCTTAAACATCAGACAAATGACTTACATTTTATCATAAAGTATGTGGCTACAGTACTATGCCACATTTTGTTCCTCCTTTCAAGTTCCTCTCAGAGAGTTTAATTTAATTTACAATACAATTTACGTATACACCTTACTACTTGGCATAACTTTTAAATTGCGTGGTTCGTTGACACGGTATCACAGACTGGTCAACCGAGATGCCCAGGGTTCATATTTTAGATCCTAACTCTGTCCGCTTCTAATGTAAGTTTGTCATTCAACACAATTTAGATGAGTAATGAATCTTTTCTAGTTTACCGATTATATATTGTATAACTCAGATCTACTAATTTGCAATCCATATAAACATAATGCATCCATATGGTAGTAACATGCTTTTCTAACACTGATTCTTTCAAGAACAATCACAGTTTCAAATATACACTTCTACGGAACCATGAAATAATAATTTAGAAAAGATTAAGGTGGACTCAAGGATAAAGTAGTTATAAGCTATTTAAATCTGAAGGTGAAAGTGAAACTATGCCTTCTACCACACCAAGGTTTTACATCTAGTTACTACTGGAATCTATTTGTTACTCACGCAAACAAAAGCTACTATATGGATAATAAACATGCATGATGCATATCAATTATCAAACTATAAAAACTAGCAAAAGAGACAATGACATATGCAAAATGGTTCAGTTTTGCTTCATAGAATGACATAACTAAATGTAAAACTTACTTGTATTTGCCCTCCATGTCCACTGGCCATGTCAATCATTTTTATGTAAGATCCTTCTTCTACTGTTTCATAAACCTAGTGCATAAAATCAACATTACTTGAAGCAAAAGCTCACCTCGAATAGCGATTAAAAGTTAAAGTACACGTGAAAGACTTGCCTTCTCATAATTGGCTACACGTTCTTTGAAGTCCCGCAACCCAGCCTCAAAATCTGGTCTGCAAAAGAAAAGCTGATTGCATATGTAACTACAATTCTATATACTCATGAAGATAAGATGTCACTAATATTATACGAAACATTACACTTCGGCATAGTCAGGGCTTTGCTGAATTTTAAAGCGTATATTCCTCTCAATTATGTCTACATCATTGCATATTGTTTCCAAAAAAATTATCTGTAACAAAAAATGCAGGGATACATAAGAACAGTTCAAAACTAAATTATTTTCATATTGCACATATGGCTGTACCCATCTACCTTGCATCTACCTTCAGCCAGTTTCATCAGGATGTTTCTTCGCTGCTTGCTACTGTTTGTGGCATCAAATATCCCAACCTAAACCCAAATTAAAGCTTAAGCCAAAAACAAAAATCTTGAAAGAAGGCTTAAAGTAACAAAATCATCTGAAAAGGACAAATTTACCTGGCCCCCTTCTTGCATCCAAGATATCATATCTTCAAATGCCATCTTCGCTACCTAGTGGTACATGAAATATTAAAACTACGTGCATAGAGAAAGGATGACAAGGAGCTAACAAACCAGAATCTTCTCTGACAAATCGCTGGGTTTAGTGTACATATCTCAACATTAGGTATAATAAATACATATTGTTGTATTTAAACAAGGAGTACATGGTGTAGGTGAGGCAATATTTAAAGCATTTGCGTCTCTCTATTAGAATAAAAAATAATTCGATATAATAAAATTTTATATATTATCAATTGTTTTGTTTTCTAGATATAATAGATATTATATATTATTTTATTAGATTGCTATTATATATAGTCCTCTCTTATATATAAACATCATATTGATTCAATGAATTATTTTATTTCTGTCATCAGAAGTGATTTTTCTGTATTCATTCCAATAAATTTTTTGGTTTCTTCCCATGGATGTCATGGATGAGAACTCTAATGTCTCCTAGTGGTGTGATTATGTCTACTATAAATGTCAGTCCTTTCACCAATGGTTTAGCTTTTTTTATACTATTTCTACCAATTCTTTTATTAAAGGTAGATGGATCATTAATTCAAGTGTTAGTACTCATGAAGAAGTGGACTTTAAGCCTAACTCAACCCTACAAAATCAGCTTGTAAAGTGAAGTTTACACTCACTTATATACGATAAACTCGCCTTATTTCTAACAATGGTTCTGATACCATGTGAAGAAAAGGACTTTAAGTCTAACTCAACTCCATAAAAACGGCTTGTAAGGTAAGATTTGCACCCACATATATACTTTAAATTAACATTATCTCTAGTCGATGTGAGACTTCTAACCGTACTCATGTTCATTCTAGGTAATGTTTTCAATCCTACAAACATGCCACCGATAAAACCCTTTTATTACCCAATTAATCTATTATTCATGTAGAACCATTGCCATTGTTCAACTTTATGCTATAGTGGTGCTTTATAATGTTTTCTATGTGTCTCGATTCAAGTTTAATTTTCTGTCTATTAGTGCTTTATTGGCTCATACTCATTTGTCCATCACCTTCCTTAAAATCAACTTTTTATCTAGGAGATGCTTCACTCCAAGAAGAGGAAGATTGCCGGTGGTAATCTTAATTGAAGGAATATACATGTTTCCTTCCGTTTTTACACAAAATAATTTTAATTATGTTTCCTTTCCTTTAGTACCATTACAAATACTGTTTTTTTCTATTCAAAATACCGATTCTTGTAAGAATACTTCTATTTGGAATAAATTTGGACATGTATCTAATAAATTTTTTTGACTTTTGAGTAATGAAATTCTTTTTGATATAACATAATTATTCTACTTCCAACTGTCAAATTTGACCTCTTGCTAAGTTTAGAAGATTATTTTTTACTTTACTCAACAAGGTGTTTCAATCATTATTTGATCTATTACATTGTGACATTTAGGGGTGTTATGGTAAGCCTACTTTATGATGGCAAACTTTTTTTCTTAAACTTGGTTGATGATTATTGTTAAGAAGGGTGGACTAGAATTAATGGGTGGTCCGATAGTGACCCGAGATAGCGGGTGAAACTTTTTGTCCAAGAAACAGAAATCTCACTAGGATAGACTTTTTAAACAATGACTCTGATACCATGTTAAGAAGAGTGGACTTTTTAAGCCCAACTCAACCCCACAAAACCGGTTTGTAAGGTGAGATTTGCACCCCACTTATATACTATGAAATTACCTTATGTCTAGTCAATATGGGACTTAGTCATTTTTTATCTTTGTTTTTTGCTTTGTAAATTTAAAATCTTCTTCAAGATTAATTGCATATTAACATTAGTTTTTTCTTTAATAAATACTCAAGACAATTACTAAATACCAAACATGTGTTCAATCATCTTAACCATTGAGTTCAAACAAAACTAGCATAATAAAGTTTTTGGACTAAGACTGCAATTTTCTTTTTGTTGTACTAAAAATGAAATAAATCAATATTTGTTGTACTGCAACGACTATTTACCTATTTTCTTTCCCCTTGATACTATCTCTCTCAAAGGATGTTATACGTTTAATTTAGGAAACACTGTTGTGTATGGTTCAAAACCAAAAGAATTACTAGGGTTTTCTTGAAAGACTATAAAATTCAAAAAAACTAGTTCTTGAAAATATTCATTCTCTCACACATACCAGATGAAAAGTCACAAAATAATCTATAACAATCAATAATGAGGATTCCTTTGTATGACTTTTTTCCGTGCATGAATTTTCAACCTTTATAAAAATAACTAACTTTATTGATTTTATATGTTCGCTTACACATCTTTTTACTATTTTTATGATGCGTAAGAAACTATTCATGTAGTACTATTGATGAAAAACTACAAGTGCTTCTATTAAATAATTATAACTATAAAAATAAAAAGGATTTTTATAATTTTTTTTATGCACACATTTTTGGTAACTTCAATATAATGTTTAGTAATCATTTTTTCATTTTAATAATTAATTTTTTAATTACATTTTTTATTACCATAAAAAAGAAGTGGACCACTAGTATGAATAAAGTGAAATATTTGTGACCAGACAAAAAAATGATAAAATGTAAAAAGTCAATATAAATTAGTTGAATGAAATAAGATTTTGAAATAAAATCTGGAAGTAACATCTCCAACTAAGAGTCTGCTAGGTAAACATAATTAAACACTTAGTGGAGACGTATTTATCATGGAAGTACTTAAAAGTTGTTGTTAGTGTTCTTTATGCAGTTATAATTTTCTTTTATTAGAAATTACCTGGACATAGAGAAATCTGTCTGGTATTAGTACTTAATTTGATGTCACATCTAATTAGACGTTAGAATTTATTGAATATGTGCTGTAAATATCTATAGCGTCTCCTCTGGTGTAAAGCTATTATTGGCTATTTAATGAGAATTTCAGAAAGACCTCAAGTGGGCAAATCAGCTTTTTCCCACATAGTATTCCTAATTCATATTATGGTTGCTGTGATTTTCTGACAGTTGTTTCTATAATTGAAAAGGAAATAGGGTTAAATTGCTTAGATATAAGTTGAAAGTTTTTTCATTAGCTACTTCAGAACACTTGTATAATCTGAAAACAATTTGTGGACTTATCATAAGTTATTTTCATAACTTCTCCAAAACACTTAGATGAATGCTTATACCATAAAACAAGTTTAACGGTAAATAAGCTCTTCCAAATGCACCCTAATTATACACATCTACGACCTAATTATAAACAACCAGTATAAATTACTCTTTCACGTATTCAAATAAAAAAATTGTTGGCTAGAAGTTACCTCATTACGTGCTACCACACCTTCAGGATTGTCAGCTCGAAAGAAATCAGCAGACTGCACAGAAAAATATGACATGGATAGTAAATTTTCCTATAAAGTATGCAGTACCATAACATCATAATTCCAAGAATGAAACTAACATAAAACAGAAAATCGAGCACCCTATAGTGATGTTCACAATTTAAAAAATGATGCCACTGCAATGTACGAGAGATTTGACAGTTACTTTTTGGGTAATTCGCCAATTCTTTGACCAGAATATAGGCCAGTGCTAACCCCCTTTCCCATCTTTAATTATTACAGTTCAGTGTGCAGAATTTTTAAGTTTAGCACAAGGAAACAGTAACCCTATGGTTTCTTTGCATTTTCCTAATGAGATTTAGTGGGGTATATTGGAATTATAAAAACAAGTCAAAACTTAATAGCATTAGCATTCAGTCCGAGTGATTTATCAATGAATCCCATGATGAACAAATTGAATTATTTTAATACTGATTCCTTTTTTTCACAAAAAATATATTATACATAACATAAATCATATAAATTTTTATAACAACCAGTACAATACATCATGTAATAAAAGATACATGTAACATTAATAAAAACAATTACACAAATTTTATTCTTCGTATCATAGGAAATCTTTTGGAAATGTGATAGTCAAAGTTACTCGTGACTTTTGTTTTCTGTTTGAGACGCATTGTTATCAATTATGCTACAATTCCTGGTGAGACACAGTTTTGTTTCTAATAGTAACAAGTGGTATGTTATAGCTTCCTTGTTGCTAAATTTTTTAATGCAGGATTCCTTTTTTTCACAAAAAAAATATATTATACAAGTGGTGACAAATCTTATCTTTAAGCTGGTTTTGCATGGTTAAATTAAGTTTACACCAATTTGTAAGATAGTATTAGAGTATATCCTAAATTCATTAAAAGGGTTTCCCAACATATTATCCATGTCCCAAGCCCAACAGTGCTAGAAGTAAGGGGGCATGTTGGGAAAAATCCAAAGCCCCGCACGAACTATACACCAAAATAAAAAATAAAAGTAAAGACGATCTTCATTTTACAAGTCAATTTTGTAAGATTGAATTAAATTTAAACTATTTGACATTTAATATAATGTAGATAAACACTACATGATAAAGCATAAACTTTTCAATTAATTTTACTGCATTAAGTTTACCTGACTGGAGCCATGCTTAAGGCGACGATACTGCAGCATTGAAACATAAGTGTGTTAAATTCGCACTCAACATATTTCCTGTATTCCGTTAGATATAAGACTTGATTACTAAGGAGGATGAGTCAAGAATGTGAACAACCTTACCAACGTTGAAGTGTTTTGTATTATGACCTAACCATCGAAGATATCTTGTAAGCTTAGCTGCAGTGTAAGTCTTACCTCGAGCTGGCAAACTCACCTAAGAAAAAGAAGCTAGTAAGAAATTATTCATTTACAAATATTTTAATTTGTAATTAGATGAACAACACACTCAAGATCTATACTTATCCCAACAAGTTAATGCTAAAAAGGTTTACGAGCAATTAATACCCAACAAGTTCATAGTCTCATTTTGAATCACACTCAATACCCAAAAGAAAGTGTTGCTAAAAGGGTTTACGAGCAATTAATACTCAAGCAAGAATTACCATGACAATTGCCAAATGCCTATGCTCCTTGGGACCTAGCATCTGATCAGCAATTGCAGCAGCTGCAACAGCTCCAGCAGCCGCTGGAATTGAATTCTATTATAAAGCCAGGGTGGCGGGGGAGCAGAAGCAACTATTTGTTAATAAACTCAATTGAAAAGCTTGATGCAACAAACATTAATCTAATGTAAATAAGTTTTAATAATAAACAAGCAACGGAAATCATTTTTACAAACCTTAGTACCAGGGTCCAAATTAAAATTTGTAGTGAACGCATCAGAACTAGAGGATTTTACAAGTCTGGGAAATCCTACACCCCTGTCAATAGAAACTCCCCTCTGATTACCTTCTTTCTCTGGAGGACAAATTGTTCCCACAGACTGCGATTTAACCATTCCAGGACTTTGGTAAACCTTAGATTGATCAGGTGCATGAACCTCTTCCACCTAGTTGAAACGTCAAGATAGCCTATTAGATGTGATATAATGCATGATCAAGAATCCATATAACCCACTAGCTTCTTTTTTTATTTTTCTCATAACCTCAAGAAGAGACATTTTGCAGTTTAAACGTCATTTGGTTATATAATGATCTACAATCTGTAACTCATGAAACTAGTAATACAGGAAAATAATTCAGAAAAGATATTAATGAAATTCTAATTATCAGCAACAAATAAACTGGCACAAAAATAGGAGATATTTCCTCTAAATTGGAGATACTCTCCAACACTTTTAAAAAAGCTTTAGTTCTTAGTATAGGAAAACAGATAAACACGCAGAGAAAGAAAATAAAATGAACACATTACTCTATCAGAAGCATCAACATATTAGTCCATCTGACACTTTAGAAGAACATAAGAAGTATCTAAGCTGATATGTTGAACAAAATAATCTACATCCTCAACCAATAAAAGTCTTTTAAGGCAACTACAACTATAAATCCACCACAGCTTCTGGTTCTGGAAAAAGACTTCTGAATATATTGCAAATAACCACCAATGTTTCAACAAAGTTAGGTCAAAACTCTCTGGCTGATCTTACATGTTTTTATAACAATCCATTCTAGAAAGTATAATCATGAATTTGAAATGTGAATTTGGAAGCTAAGCCTTTACTTTTTCTGGTTGATTGATCATAGGAACACCGTCATCTCCCATGGAAGATGAAATGCTGGCAGACCCACCACCTAGTGATCTGGGATTCTCTGTACTGTTAGCAGCATATGTACGTGCTGAACTTGGAGAAGTTGAGGGAGATGGAACAATATAATGTTCAAGATCAAGCTCTAAATTTGCAGATGAGATGTTCTGAATAAAAGATAAAAATTAAGCATAAGGTACATAGTAATTGTTTGAAAAAGGATGTTTCACACATGTATTCACATAAAGTTGGAATAAGAGAAAAGATGGCAGCATAAAAAGAGCATCAGTTAAGAGACATGATCAAACAAGTTATGGTACATTGGTAATGTAAGATAACAATTTTGCACTATCACATTAGAAAAATTCTGCAGAACAAATTACCTGTCATGAAGAGAATAACAACTAAAATTGGCTGAGATTATAGGAAAATCCTGAGTCATAAATGACTAGTGTGCTCTCAGCTAAAAAGAGAAATTAATTGATTGTGCAGTAAGATTGCTACCTTAAAGGAGCCTAGCTCTGGGCACTGAGATTGTTTATCTTGTATTTTCTTTTGTTGCAAGTTAACAGAATCTTAGAGCTGTCTTATCTTCCATTTCCATATTTTTCCGTTTGGTTATTCTGTGGTGTGGAATTTGTATTAACTGGTCTAACCTGCCAAATACCCTCCCCAATCGGTGAATGCCCCATGAAATAAAGGAAACAAGGAGAAACAACTGATACAGCCACAATGGAGTCGCAAATTAATATCATTGAAGAAGAATTGACAAAGATAAAGGCAATAATGAGAAGATTCATCCTCAAACAATTCAAAATCAAACTGCAATGGAATTGATGAGGAAGGAAAATGCAGAAAATCTATTGAAACTGATGGAGCTTATAGGAGAGGGCTGTTTTGGCTCAAAAACACGGGAAGCACAAAGAATTCTTGGAAGATCCCTTCTAGGTTGAAATCCATATAAGGGGATGAAGTTGTCGAGTTTAGTTAGTGAAAAGAATAGAACTCCCAATGCTAGCTATCCGGATCAAACAACAACGTGATGCTCAACACTGAACTAAATCTACAAAATTCTACATCCTTCTTGGTGGTTTCACCTATAGTTTTTCTTTGTTTCCCTCTTCCTCTAATGATAAGAGCCATAAAGATGCCCTCCATCATATAATCTACTTTCCTCACTAAGGCTTCTTTTGTACGTCATCTCCAGACACAGCCAAACCACCGAAGATGAGATTCTACCAATTTCTTTCTACTACAGGTGCTACCCCAACTTTCTTTCCAATGCATTCAATGTTAATCCTATAATCCTATATTGTCTAGTATGTCCACACATCTAACTCAACTTTCTCATCTCTGTCCCACTGAGTTTATTTTCTTGTTGGCCTCTAATGGCCCAAAACTCAGTTCCATATGACCTCACAAGTCTTATAGCGTTCCTTTAATTGTCTTTTAGTCATAAAAATAACATTCAAGGCACTCCTCCATTTCATTCACCGCTGCATTAGATCTCATTATTGTAAAGTAAAAATAAAATGATTCTTTTATAAGTTAGCATCTAAATTTCAAAATAAAGATGAAGGGAAAGGTGACTCTCTTAAAGACTACCGGATTATTAATATCACAAACATAAAGATAATTGATAATTGGAGTCTTACTTCACTGCCTGTCTGATGTTCTGAATTTATGCTGACATCAGGTATCCCGCGTACAGACGATAGACGGAAATTCTCCTGATAAGCCCTCCAACTAGCTGCAAGATCAAAGGGAGAAATCCTTTTTGCTTCCACAAATACTCGATACTCAAGAACTTGATCATTACCAAGTCTAAACAATGCCATCCTGTCACCATCTTGCCATGCTCCGCCAACTAGTACCCTGCTTGAACCCTCCTCAACAAAACAAGGATTATCGATGCACTTGGGCTTCAAAAGGAACTTAAACTCTAAAGCTTCTGAAAATCCCAACAAAATTCAACACTTCAGGTCAGAACGCAGTTCATGAAACCCCGTTCACCATAGCAAGACAATCACTAAAACTAAACTTCGAGACACCTTAATACCGTCTAAATGAAGCTATCATTCGATGCTCAGAGCAAAAATTTGCATTCTTTATTCTGTTTATCAGTTATACATACAAGTTTACCACTAACATAAAATAAAAAGGCAAACACCAAGCCGGTGAGAAAGCATTACCGTGATTAGGTGGAACAACAAAGCTCAACTCCCACACAGTCGCGGATTCCCGTTCCATAGAAAGCTGAAATTTTTGCACGAAAAGCAACAACAGTAAGAAGAAGTACGAGAGACCCAGAATAAAAGGAATGAAATGATGAAATGGGTGAGTGAAAATTACAGCTTTGGAAGGATCCGAAGAAGGGCCTAAAGGGAAAGAGCCCGATACGTGAGGAAGAAGGTCCCCAGAGAGAGTGAGATTGGGATTCTCCATCTTCACTGAAACATAAAGCAATCCGGGGATTCGTAACGGCGTGTGGTTAAAGGCATCTCGCTCTTCTTCGCTATCACCCGCCATTGATTCTTCAGAGTTTTGTGACAGTTTTTGTTAGCCGTAGCTGCGCAGCTACCAAAACAGAATAGATGGTGATGTGTGTGTTAAGAAATTCTTATCCAAGTCTTCTTAACAGTGTGACAGGCAGAGAGAGACTTGCAACATTTTGTCAGCAGTGTTACACTAGATTTAGAAAGAACAAAAACATTTCAAAATATACGCAATTCATTCTCCTTTTTTTATAAATATCTAAATTTATTTTTTAAATAATTATTTTACTTTTTAAGGTGAATTGTCAAATTAGTTTATA